>Ga0209023_10001364_pt1 | contig 32978 bp, 33 predicted proteins | sample LakOneMetagenome_FD_187468 | JGI IMG/M metagenome (GOLD analysis project Ga0209023, IMG submission 187468) | Freshwater and sediment microbial communities from Lake Erie, Canada (SPAdes) (version 2) | ecosystem: Environmental > Aquatic > Freshwater > Lentic | place: Lake Erie, Canada...
TTCCGATCTCATTGCATCCTGAGCGCGGTGATCGTGACGGTGCTGGCAACGGCTGGGGGCGTCCTTCTCCATCCTGCGATTCACGAAATCGGCTTGATGCTGGCGATGTCGCTTGGTGCAATTGCCCTGGGCCGCGGCGTGTTGCAGCATGGTTATGCGATGCCGGTCTGGGTCGGGTCACTTGGCCTTGGCGTGATGGCCGGGGCGCTGACCCTGCCGCATGATGGCGGCTATGAAACCATCTACTCGGTTCTGGGCGTGATGATCGTTGCCTTGGGGCACGACCTGAACCGCCGCGCGCATTGGTAGGTTTTTTGGGTAAGCTTGCACCGGGGCGTCCACACGCCTAGATTTGCCCTATGGCCAAACACGCGCATGACCACACGCTTCATCATGGCGCATCGCTTGCCGAAGCGGCACGGATGACGCTGCTCAAATCGGGTGAGCAATGGACCGACATGCGTGCCAGCATCTTTGACGCACTGGCTGGCTTCGAAAAGCCGGCCTCTGCCTATGATATCGCCGAAGCGGTTTCGAAGGCCCGCGGAAAGCGAGTCGCGGCAAACAGCGTCTATCGCATCCTTGACCTGTTCGTGGGCTCCAACCTTGCGATGCGTGTTGAAAGTGCGAATGCCTATCTGGCCAATGCCCATCCCGATTGCGTGCATGATTGCATCTTTCTGGTCTGCGACAGCTGCGGGCAGACGACGCACATCGACGATGATACGCTTTCATCGGGCGTAAGGCTGGCCGCGAAGAAGGCAGGCTTCCACCCTGTCCGCCCGGTGATCGAAGTTCGCGGGACGTGTGCCGATTGCGACTAGGGGCTGGGCCTGTCTGACGTTTCGCCCGGTTGATCCGGCTGAAGTGCCCCGGTCTCGCCTTCCCGAAGAAGCCAACGCCCCCATTTGAACATGCCGAAGCCGATGGCAAGCGGCACGCCGCCAAATATGAGAGGATAGATGAACAGCGCCGGTTCCTTGACGGCGTCGCTCAAGCCGCTGACAATCACGGCCGCAGAGCATAGGCCGCTGACCGTCATCAGGAGAATGCCAACCGCCAGAAGAAGACCTCCGAACAGGCGGTTCATGATGATGCTCGTGCGTGTTGTACCACTGCCGCTCCTTCCGCGCCGGGACGATAGAAAGTGTTGTAGGTGTCGAACGGGATGATCTGATGCTCGGGCGTCACGAAATGGACGCAGCTGCGCTTCACCGTTGCCAGATCGAAATTGTACCGGTCGAGAAACTGGAGAATGACGACGCGGAAACTGTCGGCGTAGCTCAGCTTTTCGGGCACGATCGCATGCGGCAGGCAGCAGAGCAGGCCGGCCAGTTTTTCCTCGGTATTGGCCTGTGTCGTGGCAAGACTCAGCAAGTCGGTCACGGCCTTGCGCAAATCCGGATAGGCTTCATAGCTGATCGTGTTGGGGCCGTTTAGGATGATCTCCCGGGGCAGAAGCGACGTGATCGGCGTCACGCTTGCTCCTGCGCGCAGGCCATAGCCGATGCAGATCTGATCGGGGTTGCAGGGCAGGGGGATCATGTCTTCAAGGTCGAAGACGCCCGCCTTTGCCACTTCGGCGCGAATCTGGCTCAGCACCATGCGATTGGCCTTGCCGTCGAACCCCTCGTTGCGCCCGGCGTCCTGGACCGGCTGAAAGGTCACACCGCGAACGCACGACCATTTGAGCGCGTGGCTCACGATATCGGCGATCTCGTGATCGTTCACGCCGCGCTTCACGACGGCGACCAGCGTGGTCGAAAGGCCGACGCGTTCAAGCGCTTCAAGCGCCTGCTGCCGCAACCGCGCAAGCCGCGCGCCGCGCAGGTCCATCAGCGCCTCGTCATTGAGGCTGTCGAACTGGAGATAGACTTCCAGTCGCGGCGCATAGGAGGCGAGCCGCTCCACGAAATCCCGATCCTGGGCAATGCGCACACCGTTGGTGTTGATCATCACATGCCGGATCGGCCGCGCTTTTACGGCGTCCAGAATGTCGAAAAACCGGGGATGAATCGTCGGCTCGCCGCCTGAAAGCTGCACCAGGTCGGGTTCGCCTTCGCTCGCGACCAGGGCATCGAGCATGCCTTCGACGACTGCGACGGGAAGGTGCGCGCCATGCACGTCTTCGGCATTTGCGAAGCAGACCGGGCAGGCAAGGTTGCAGGCCGAATTGATCTCGATGATGGCCAGGCAGCTATGCTGTTCATGATCGGGGCAGAGGCCGCAATCGAAGGGGCATCCAGCCTCGGTGCGGGTCTGCGCCGCCAGCGGCCGGTCGCCGGGCTTGAGCCAGAGCTTCTGGGACTGCCAATAAGCCAGGTCATCGCTGATCAGCGTTTTCTGGACGCCATGTGTGCGGCATCTTTTGAGATAGAAGACGTGCCCGCTCTCGATGATGATCTTGGCGGGCACCGGCACGAGACAGGTTTCGCACAGGCTCGTCGTCTGTCCGTGGAAGATATAGGGGGAAGCCTTACGCTGGAACGTGTCCGCGGTTTCTGCCAGTTGCGATCCAGAGAGAAGCATAAATCGCAAGTCCGATCATCAACAGGTGAAAAACGTTCAGCGGGCCAACGACCGCCGTATAGGGCTTGAGGAATTCCCAGGCAAATCGCTGCACGGCATAGGCAAGGACGAAAGCGTGAAAGCCGTGGGCGGTTGCCCAGTTGCGCTGCTGCACCGCTGCCCGCCAGTACACGGCCAGAAAGGCCGCCATTGCCAGCGATTCGTAAATCTGGACGGGATGTCGGGCAATGCCGTCCCCCAGGTCGACGCCCCAGGGGAGCGTGGTCGGAATTCCGTAGGTCTGGTCCGGTAGCCCCGCAAAGAGGCAGCCCCAGCGACCGACGACGATGCCAAGAGTCAAGGGAATGACGAACGGACCGCCCGTGGAGGTCCGCACGCCGCGAAGCCATTTCCAGATCTCGACTGCGACAATCCCGCCCGCCAGCGCCCCGGCAATGCTGTGCGAAAGTACAGGGACATTGGCGCGAAGCGTGTTCAGCGATCCCGCGGCCCAGGCGCCAGCGGCTGCCCCGGCTGCCAGCGAAATGAAATAGCCGGGCGCGGTTTGTCGCGCCAGCGCCTCGACCGATCCGCGACGATGGGAATAGACCCAGCGCCCTCCCAGATAGGCCGCCAGCCAGGCAGCCGCATCGCCGACATAATGCAACCAGATGGCGGTCGATACGTGGATCATGGCCGCCCTTTAGCAGGTCGGGCCTGTTGTCAGCATCTTTTCGAGCTGCGCACGCAATTCGGGGCGCAGCGGCTGGGCGGCGTTGTCGGTTCGGCAGACGACAACCGTATCGCAGGTCGCAATGCACTGGCCGTGCTGGAACATGGCCTGTTCGATCGTCCAGCTTGATGTGCCGATCCGGCCCGTGCCCGAAGCGACGATGACATCGTCGGGATAGCTGCCCTCGCGCAGATAGTTGATCGTGACGGCCGCGACCATCGTCCGCTCGTTTGCGGGGCGCTCTTCCATCGGCCGCACGCCGCGATTGAGCCGTACCCGGCCATGTTCGAACAGCGCCGCGAAGGCGACATTGTTCAGGTGCCCGTTGGGATCGAGATCCTGGAAACGGGTCTGGACGTCAAGCAATATGGGGTAGCTGGCGGGGTTCAGCCGCCAGCTTTCCGGTTTGGCCACAGGCTCAGCGCGGCGCCATGCGGATCGCGCCGTCGAGGCGGACGTCCTCACCGTTGAAATAGCCATTCTCGAGCATGGTCAGCGCGAGGTTGGCATATTCCTCGGGCTTGCCGAGACGCTTGGGGAAGGGGACCGATGCCGCCAGCGCATCCTTCACATTCTGCGGCGCCCCCATCATCAGTGGGGTTTCGAAAATGCCCGGCAGGATCGTGTTGATGCGAATGCCTTCGCTCATCAGATCGCGCGCGATCGGCAGTGTCATGCCGATGACGCCCGCCTTCGACGCCGAATAGGCGACCTGGCCCATCTGGCCGTCTTCGCCCGCAACCGAGGCGGTGTTGACGATCGCGCCGCGTTCGCCGTCCTCGTTGATAGGATCGAGCGTCATCATCCCCGCCGCAGATTTCGCGACGCAACGGAAAGTGCCGACCAAGTTGATCTGGATGAGCCAGTTGAAGGCATCGAGCGGAAAATGCTTGATCGAGCCATCGGTTTTCGAGCGGCTCGCGGTCTTCATCGCATTGCCGGTGCCGGCGCAGTTCACGAGGATGCGTTCCTGGCCATGGGCGGCGCGGGCCTTGGCGAACCCGGCATCGACGCTTTCATCGCTGGTGACGTTAACTTCGCAGAACACGCCACCGACTTCGGCAGCGACGGCTTCGCCCTTTTCGACCTGCAGGTCGAAGATCGCGACCTTGACGCCCTTGGCAGCCAGCGCACGGACAGTCGCCGCACCAAGGCCGGAAGCGCCGCCGGTGACGACGGCTGAGACGGAGGAATCGAGTTTCATTGTATTGCTTCCTTCAATTGGGGAGAAATTAAAGCCGTTCGACGATCGTGACGTTGGCGACGCCGCCGCCTTCGCACATCGTCTGGAGTCCGTATTTGCCGCCGCGCTGCTTGAGCGCATTGAGCAATGTCGCCATCAGCTTGGTTCCCGATGCGCCGAGCGGATGGCCAAGCGCAATCGCGCCGCCATTGACGTTGAGCTTTTCGGGATCGGCGCCGACATGCTTCAGCCAGGCGAGCGGGACGGGCGCGAAGGCTTCGTTGACTTCATAGAGGTCGATGTCCGAAATCTTCATGCCGGCGCGCTGCAATGCCCGGTCGGTCGCAAAGAGCGGCTCTTCGAGCATGATGACAGGGTCGCCGGCTGTCACCGTGACATTGTGGATGCGTGCGATCGGCGTCAGGCCGTGGTCCCTCAGCGCTTGTTCCGAAACGATCAGCACGGCAGACGATCCGTCGCAGATTTGGCTCGAGGTTGCGGCCGTCACCGCGCCGCCTTCCTGGATGAGCTTGACGCTCGATATGCCTTCGAGCGTCGCATCCATGCGGATGCCTTCGTCACGGGTGTGGAGTTCGGGGCCTTCGGGCGTTTCGATCTCGATCCCGATGATCTCGTTGGCAAAGGCGCCCGCGTTGGTCGCGGCAGCAGCCATCTGGTGGCTCTTGAGCGCGAACCGGTCGAGATCGTCCCTGGTCAGGCCATGCTTCTTCACGATCATTTCCGCGCCCATGAACTGGCTGAACATGAGGCCGGGATATTTGGCCTCGAGCCGGGGCGACTTGTAGTTGCCGAGCCCCTCTTTCATGTGGAGCATCGCGGTCGAGCCCATCGGGACGCGAGTCATCGACTCGATCCCGGCGGCCACGACCATGTCCTGCGTGCCCGACATCACGGCCTGCGCGGCAAACTGCATCGCCTGCTGCGACGATCCGCATTGGCGGTCGATCGTGACGGCGGGAACGCTGTCGGGAATATTGTTTGCGGCAAGCACGATGTTGCGCCCGACCTGCATGGCCTGCTGCCCGCCCTGGCCGACGCAGCCCATGATGACATCGTCAATCCTGCTGCCGTCAATTCCAGTGCGGCTGACGAGCGCATCGAGAATGGTCGCGCCGAGATCGACGGGATGAACGCCGGCGAGTTTCCCGCCGCGCTTGCCGCCGGCGCTGCGGACGGCATCAACAATATAGGCTGTCGCCATGGTTCGACTCCTTGTCGTGAATGTGATGGTTGCAATGCCACTTGCGCAAATTGACGTTTACGGCAAGGGAAAGTTGCAACGCTCGATCATTGGGAGGAATTGCGCATCATGAATGTCTCCGAAGCAGTCGCCTATCGCAGGTCGGTGCGGGGCTTTCTCGACAAGCCGGTCGATATCGCTCTGGTCAAGGACATAGTCGAACGTTCCGCGCGTGCGGCGACAGGCGGCAATCTCCAGCCCTGGCACATCGACATCGTTCATGGCGACTCGATGAAAAGGCTCAAGGCGATCATGGCCGAAAAGATCGCCGCGCGAGAGACCGAGGAAACCGAATACGACATTTATCCCCGCGGCCTCACCGCGCCCTATACCGATCGGCGGTTCGAGGTTGGGGAAATGCTCTACGGCGCCATCGGCATCGCCCGGGAAGACCGGATGGGCCGCGCCATCTGGTTCGCGCGCAACTTCCAGTTCTTCAATGCGCCAGTCGCGCTGTTCCTGACGATCGACCGGCAGATGGGGCCGCCGCAATGGGGCGATTGCGGCATGATGCTCCAGAATATCTGCCTGCTGCTGTGCGAAGCGGGGCTCGATTCCTGCCCGCAGGAATGCTGGGCGGTTTATCCAAAGACGATCGGCACCTTCCTCGGCACGCCAGACAATCGCATCCTGTGGACGGGCATGTCGATCGGCTACAAGGACCCCGACGATCCGGCCAACGCCTTGATGCCGACGCGTGCACCTTCGTCCGAATGGCTGACGCTGCACGGGTAGCGGTCAATAATCCTTCGAAACCCGGATCGTGGCCGTCTGACGGCCGATCGTCGAAATGCTCGACAGGATCGAAAGCCAGCGCGTGATCTGGAATTCGGCGCGCGTCGCCGAATAGCCCTGCCCGTCGGTGATGATCTCAACATAGGCCCGCCGGGTTATATATTTGCCGGCGGCAACCGACGTCTTCTGGCCGGTGACCGTATCCGCGGGCAGGATGCGCAGCCGGTCGAGCCCGATGGCGTTGCGCAGCGCATTGATCGGGTTGAGGCCATTGCCACCGCCCTGGAGCGACGCGACCGCTGCGGCAAGCTGCAGCGCTTCGGGCGCGGAAAGGTTGGTGATCGACGTCCCGAACAACATGCGCGACAGAAGCTCGTCTTCGGGCAGGGCGGGGGTGCTTGAAAAGGCGATTTCGGGCCGCTGGCCGGTTCCCGTCACACGGATGGTCGCAGTGATTCCCTGTGTGTCGCCGGTCGCCAGAATGTCGAGCGTCGGATCGGCAGGGACTTCGCCCTGGAAGCGGATCGTGCCGCGCTGCAGATCGAAGCGCCGCCCGGCGAATTCATATCCGCCACGGACAAGGTCGGCCCGGCCGACAATGGCGGGCTCGGTGATCGAGCCACCGATCTGGAGGTCGGCGCGCCATTCGCTTTCGATGCCAAGGCCGGTCACACTGAGCCGGTTGGGCGCGTGAGCCTTGATCGCCAGCCGCCACGGACTCGACGGAAGCCCTTGGTCATGATCTTCCGCCACCACGTTGATTTCGCGGACATTGAGTCGTGGAATCGCGGCCGCGGCGGTCGCTCGCCCGAGCCGGAAGGCGCTCTTCACCAAAGTGACGTCGCCCGAAATAACCCCGCCCCCATGCCCGTCCGACGCAAAGGTGATCGGTCCGGTCACGGTTGCGCCAAGATCGTCGCGGGCCAGCAGGACAGCATTGTCGGCCTGAAGCGCGAGGTTCATCCCGAGCCGCTGACCCGTCGTGAAATCGAAGCTGCCGCGGCCCGAAACGGTTCCGCCGCCGGCATTGCCGGAGAAGCTATCGATCACGAGTTTCGATCCGCTGAACTGTCCGCTCGCCTTGATGCCGGAAAGGACCATGCCGGTCGCGGCACTTTCAAGCCTCGCATTGGCTGTGCGCACCGAGCCCCGGATAATAGGATTTGCGGCGGTTCCCGTAATATCTGCCCCGATCGCAACCGGGCCGGATACGTCGAAGCCTTCGACGCCGGTCATCCGCCAGAGCGTATCGGCAGCGCCGCTGAAACGAAGCTGGGCAAAGATAGGCCCAGCCTTGAGACGTGTCATGAGATCGGAACCGGCGCCAGGATGAATCTGGACTTGCGCCCGCCCGATCGTTTGCCCGCCGCTCACCGCGACCGCGCGGGCGGCGGCATTTCCTTGGGTTAGGACGGCGGTCAGACCAACATCGACAGGATGCGAGGACAGAACCAGTCCGGAGCGGGTCAGGCCACGGATCCTCACGTCGGCACGGCCACTTGGCAGTTGCCCTGCCGCCTGCTGGTAGGAGACCGTGCCGCTTGCGTTTCCACCGAGCCCCGATTGCGGGAACAACATGTCGACAATGGTCAATGGCATTTGCACAACATTGGCGTTGAACTCGGTCGCATTGCCGCCGAACAGCCCGGAAACCTGTGCTCGCCCGCCGGCAAATTCGAGTGCGGTCTGGTGGACGCGCCACCCGCCTCCCTCGCGCGTCAGGATGGCCGGGCTGGTCAGGCGCACCGCTTTGCGATCGATCGTGCCGGAACCGACCAGCTCGATCCGGTCGGGGGTTATGCGGGCGTCCGTCTGGAGGTCGAAAGCACGGCCGCGCGATCCCGCCAGCGATGCACGGATGTCACCGGATCCGCCGTGCAACTTCACACTTGCCGCCAGGCGTGCGAGCTTGATGCCCTCATAGGACAGCCCCTGTCCGGTCATCGCGCCGTCGATCGAGGTGCCGCCGGGATCGAGCCGGAGGGTGCCGTCGAACGAGGCCCGTCGCGCCGAGATCGCGGGCGGCCCTTCAAGCATCGCGTCGCGCACCTTGATATGCGCCTCGATCTGCTGAACCGTGCCGACGGGCGCAAAATCGAGCGTTCCGCTGGCAGCCCCGCCCAGTGCCAGCTGGCCCGCAAAGCCGCCCGTCAATGAGCGGAGCGCGCCCTTGGCGGTGATGTTCGAAGCGGTGAGTGTGGCAACCACAACCGTCGCAACGGCGTGCGACGGAAGCAGGATGGCCCCATTGCCGTTAAATGCCCCTAGCCTGGAGCCGCCGTTGGCGCGCCACGCGAAGCCGTTGGCGTCGGGATCGAGCAGCAGATGGACATCGCTCAGCCCCATCGCTTCGTTCGGCCGGGCCAGGTTCATATCGATCCTGGGCCGTTCGATATGTCCGTCGAGGACGAACCGGGTCACCGGACCGTATTGCGTCTGGCGCCCACGGCCTTCGAAGAAGAAAGTCCCGTCATGCCTCCGGTAACCTTTGCCGTTCAGCGACAGGCCGGGCGAGGTGAGCTTGAGATTGATGAAATGGACGATGCCGTCCGGTCCGCGGATCAGGCCTGTGTCGATCGCCGGAAGGCCGTGAGTCAGTCCTGCAAGGAAGCTGTTGTCCAGCCGCCGCACCCAGGCCTGGCCGCGCCCGACCATCTGCGTTCCGTGCCCGCCAGCGCCGGGAACGACCTTCAATTCGCTCTTCACGTCAACGATGCCGAGGCCGGGGATCAGGTAGCGTTGAAGCTGCCCGGCCATGCCAATATCGTACCGGCCAGTCAGGAGATCGACGAACAAGGTCAATTTGCCCGAAAGCTTGTCGGATTTGAGGATCAGCCCGTCGCCGGTCAGCGCCTTGGATGTCACTCTCAACGGGCCGTTGACCGAAATATTGGCAAGGATGCCGCCTGCCACGTCTCCCACGCCGGTGATCCGCCTTGCAGTCAGCTTGAGCGGCACAAGGATCGGCGGCTTGCCGAGCCGGCCCTGGCCCGAAGCGCGCACCGTTTCAAAGCCGGTCTGGTCGAAGGCCACGAACGGCGCCGTCAGCAGATAGTCGAAGCTTGCCGTTGCGAAAGCGCCGTCGAGCCGTGCCTTGAGGCGGATGTCGCGGCCCTTCATATTGGGAAACAGTGCGTGCGGATCGAGAAGCTGCGCATCGATGTTGAGCGGACTGAACCGGTTGGCGGCAAGATCGACAATTCCCGAAAGCTCGGTCGTCAGCGCCTTTGAAGCTAGCCGCGCCTTGGCGTCGAGCCTGCGGTTTTCGAGCCTGGCTTCGCCATATATTCGAAGGAGGGGCGTCGTCAGCCGCTGAACCTTGCCGTGCGTGATCGACCCGAGCGCCAACTCTCCGTCGAGCGCGAAAGCCCCTGCGTTGTTCGCCAGCGCAAGCTGCGCGACCCGCGTGCCCGAAACATCGCCACGCAGACTGCCCTTCCAGTGGCGCCAATCGCCATCGCCCCTGACCGTTAGTGTCACCGGTCGGGCCGTGCCGATCAGTTGCCCGAACACGCCGCCGGCGGGGGCGGTCAGGCTTGTATCGAAATCGAAACGATTGCCATCGGGTTCGGCATCGAGCAGCAGCTTCAGCCGGTCTCCGGCCGCTGCATCGGCATTGAGCTTGATCATTGCCCGGCCGCTTCGAATGTCGGCGCTTGCAGCGAGACGGCCGATCCGACGCTTTCCGCCAGCCACAGCCGGCTCGATCACGAGCCGCTCGACCGTCAGCCGACCGATCCGGATATCGAAGCCGGGAAGGATCGGTCCCTTCTTGGCCGATGGGCGCAATTTGGGCAGTTTGTAGAGCGTCGCGGACGGGATATCGAGGCTGGCGATATCGAGCCTGTTGGCAAGCCAGCCGGCCGGCGTCCAGTGAAGCCGCGTGTCGGACACGTGAAGGAACAGTCCTTCAGGATCGTAGAGCCTAACGTCCCTCAGACGCGCTTTCGAATAGATCGAACCGTCGATCCGCCCGATCCTGATCTTGAGCCCGGACGCGGGCGATTGCGCGGCGATCTGATCCGCAATGAAGCGATGACCGATGCTCGTGTCCGCAATCCAGAGCAGAAATGCCCCAAGCAGAACCAGCCCACCCAGCGCAATCCCGATCCAGCGGAGCGCGCGCATCAAAAGGCCTGGCCCAGCGAGACGAAAACGGTGATGCGCGGATCGCCCTTTTGCGGGTTGATCGGCGTGCCGACATCGATGCGGATCGGGCCGAAACTTGAATAGTATCGGCCGCCAATCCCCGCCCCCAGGCGGAATTTCGAGAATTTTGGCAACGACGAAGTGTAGATGTTGCCGCCATCGAGGAATGGCACAACACCGAAATTGCCCAGCCGGACCCGCGCTTCGACCGCAAATTCGGTGAGGCTGCGGCCGCCGACGGGATCGTTGGCCGCATCGCGCGGGCCGATCAGCTGGTAGCCATAGCCGCGGACCGAACCGCCACCACCGGAGTAGAAGCGACGGGACGGGGCGATTGCATTGTTGCGGGCGCCCGTGATCGTCCCCAGCCGGACGCGGCCGGCTAGGACGACTTTGCCACCGGCCGGAAGATAATAGCTGCCGTCGAATTGCGAGCGGACATAAGTGAAGGTGCCGGACTGGAGCGAAATCTCGGGCGAAACCCGCAACCCGAGCCGAAAGCCCTTGCTTGGGTCAAGAAGGTCGTTCGAGCCGTCATAACTCAGCGATCCCGGAAATGCCCCGATGAAGAACGTCCGGCGCGGAGAATTCGCAATCCGGGTCGCGTCGCGTTCGCTTGAGGCCAGCAGGTCGGCGCCGAGGCTCCATGTCCATTTCTTCTGCCAAAGGATGTTCGTCTGGCGCTCGATTCCGGCGCCAATGTCAAGCGTCCGCGCCTGATAGGCCTTGCGGTTTACATGGCTTGCCTCGATCCGGGCGTCGAGCACCTGATCGCGCCGGCGGAAGTTGGACTGGCGCAGGATCGCGCCCAGATATTGTTCGCGCGTTCCCGCGACGCCGCGGAAAGTGACGGCGCCTTCGGGGCGGATCAGGTTGCGGTGCGTCCAGCTGACCTCGGCACGAATGCCTTCGCCTGTGCCATAGCCAGCTTCGGCGGCGATCGTGCGCATCTTGGCTGGCTCGATCGCGACGGACACATCGGCAAGGGCAGGGTTCTCCGCCGGGACCGGCGTCACCTGCGCCTGCGAGACAAGGCCCGTCGCAACGAGCGCGCGCCTCAGGTCATCGAGCTTCGACTGATCAAAGGTCTCGCCACTCTTGAATCGCGCGATGCGCGCAACATGAGCAGCATCGAAAGGAAGCTTCGAGCCCGAAAGGACAATCTTGCCGAAACTGCGCTGCCCGCCCGGCTCAACCTTCATGTTGAGCGTGGCGGTGCGCGTGTCGTGATCGATAACGAGTTCGGGCTCTCCGACCTTGGCAAAGGGATAACCCTGTTTGCGAATGGTATTGGCAAGGTCCGCCTGGCCCTGCACCACCTTGTCGGCGTTGACGGCTTCGTCGCGACCGACTGCAAATGTGTCGCGCAGCGCGTGCTGCCGGTCGCCGGTTTCCTCAAGGCCAGTGACGTCGACCTGCGAAAAGCGGTAGACAGGCCCCGGTTCCGCCCGCAGCCGGACGACAAGCTGGTCGGCGTCGCCCCCGTCCACCGATGTTTCGACATTGGCGTCGTAATATCCCTCCGCGCGCAGGATTTCACCGAGCAGATTGGCATCCTCGCGTGCGCGCCGGTCGATCTGGGCGACGTTCGCCGGCTTGCCCTCCCCCGCCTTCAGCGTCGAGTTGCTGTTGAAACGGTCAACCACGATCGTTTTGCTTGCGGGATCGAGACCCTCAAGGACGATGCGATAGCGTCGCTCGCCCACGATTTCGGTCGCGTGGTGGAGGGTCTCTGCCGCTTCGTCGGGGGAACCGGGGAGTTGAGGCGCGACCGTTTCCATGTCGGGCCAGTCGACGCCGATATCCGGCATCGGGGCCATCGGCGATTCGGGGTCGAGGACCGCGTCGGGAGGGCTCGCCGTTTGTGCATGACCAGCGCCCGCCCAAGCCACCGAAGCGAGCAAGGCAAGCGCCAGGACAGGTGGGCGGCATAGCGAACAGGCCAACATGCCGTCGTGTCTAGCGGCAGGTCGAATCCGCCGCCAGTAAGGAATTAGTGCACGGTGCCGTTCACGCCCTCGGCAAGAAGCGCAACAATCAGCCGTTCAACCTGGCGCCAGTGGCAAAAGAGAATCGCATTTCCCCGGTCGCGGCTCCGCTCTGCGCGGAGGGCCGCCTCGGTCTCCGCGAAATTGCCAAAGGCTGCCATCAGGGCAGTGGCGTCGTCCAGCGTCTTACGGTCGGCAAAGGTGGGTGTCATGATCACTCCGTCGCGGGAGCCGATGTCCTATCTGCCAATCGCTAACATCGCACGAGAAGCCTTGGTAAACTGACGGTTGACCAACTACGGTGTTGGAGTGGTTGACCAAGGCTCTAGCTGATCTTGCGGCCCGCCCAGACGACGCGACCGATAATCGTGACGGCGTCGGCATCGACATCGGGCCATCCGGGATAGGCTGGATTGTCGCTCAGCACCGACAGGCGCTGAGCCGGGCGCATGGCAAGCCTTTTGACCATCAGTGCGTCGTCCATCCGGATCACGTAAATGCCGTCGCGCAGCCGTTCGGCGCCATCGCCGCGATCGACAAGAATGTCGTCGCCGTCGCCAAGCGTCGGGATCATCGAATCGCCCGCTACCTGGATGATCGACAGCGCGTCGGGGCTGGCAGAAAGCTTGCGCAGCCAGGACCGTTCGAATCCGATCCGCCCCGCGCGCGGTTCTTCGCCAGCGTGCGCGCCCGGGCCCGCGGAGGCGCCAAGGTCGAGTCGCGGAACCGGGATCGTGGAAGCTGTGGCAGGCGAAGGGGGTGGGCCGCCCAGATTGGTTTCGTCGATACCGAAATAGGCCGCAAGCGTGCGCCGGTCTTCTTCCCGCAGTTTCTTCGGCACGCCACGCCGGAGATACTGCTGGAAATAGGCTGCATTGCGACCGAGCAAGCGAGAGATCGACAGGCAGTCGTCTCCACGCTCCTCCATCAATTTCTGCAGATGATTCCTGACGTCATCCATTTCCTATTTTCCTACGTTAGGAATTTTCCTTGCACAATAGGAAATGTCCTCGCAGATAGGAATTATCCTATCGAAATCGATTCGCAGTTGAGCAAAGGAGGAGTGAATGAATGTGCTGGGCAAGATCGAACGTCATTTGCGCAAGACCGGAAAGAAGGCGACCCGCTTCGGGCGCGAGGCGGCCAACGATCCAAGGCTGGTCTTCGACCTGCGTCAGGGGAGGCTGGTCGGCGCCAGCCTGGCGGCACGCATCGAGGCGTTCCTGGAGACAGCCCAATGAGCATCGATGTGCACGGCGCCTTGTGCGCAGCCATATCCGGGCGGTTCCAGCCGGCTGCGGCCAAAATCAGGTCATCGAGCCAGCGCCGCTGGTCCAGCGTGACCTTTGTCGGGGCCCGGCACCGCTATGCCTTGTGCATTTCGGGGGACGGCGCGGAAACATTGGTCGATCGCGCGACGGCTGCGATGCTTGGGGAGGATTTCGCGATCGAAGGGCACATCGTTGCCGATATCGCGGTGGCGGGCCGCCGTTCGTGCGGGCCGCACATGGTCGAGCTTGAGCTTGAGGCCCTGACGGTAGAAGCGAACTAGTGAAGCAGCTGCGAACCGCCATTCACTTCGCGCCGCCCGGTCACGTCTCCCGGCAGGGCCGGTCCGTTGCCGTCAGTCCGGCCTTCTTGGGGGCCGAGATAGTCGAACGGCCCGGAGACCGGCGCCTGTTCGACGGTGCAGGGCGCAATCGGGGCGGCGGCTGGCACGGGCGGGGGAGCGTCCAGCGGCTCAGGCGCTACCGATGCCTCGTCGAGCACGCGCGCATCGAGGACAAGCTCGCCGCGTGCTTGGGCGAAGGCCTCGTCCGACATGAAGGGAGCACCCAGGTCGGTATTGGCAAAAAGCGGACGACGGGCAAGGGCGATGGGTTCCACCTCGTCTCCCGTTGCTTCATAGACCGGCTCAATCCGGTGGCCACGGCTTTGCGGCACGCTGGGTCTCATCAGCGCCTCTATTGGTCCGAACACGAGCCAGAGAATGCCTGTCGTTCCTGATACCGCAAGGATTGTGGCCAAGATTCGCGCCGTTGCTCCCAAGGGCGGTGCCGTAGCGGCGATGATCGGGGGAAGCCCAGATGCCAGGACAGCACGTTCGAAAAGCCAGTCGGGCGTGGCAAGTACAAGGATTCCCGCCACCAGCCCGAACATTATTGCAACGACGGGCGCAAACGGCACCTCATCGAGCAGTTGGGCCAGCGATTTCAAAACCTTGGGCATCGAACGTCCTTCAGGCAGGTTTTCTGGTCAACTTATGATAAACGGCCGCATAACGGAAAAATTTTGATGATCTATGAACCCTGTGATTCCCGCGCCACTGCCACGATCAGGCTTGATATGGCGTGAACGGAAACAGGTCCAGAGGGGGCGTTGCCATGATCGGCAATTGTCCGCTTGCGCCGTCGCAGCATGGACAGACGCCGCACCGGCGGTTAGCCAGCGCGCATGGCCACGACACCCGCGCCCGATCTTGATATCGAAATGTTCTGGACCAGCGCCGGAGGCTGGGTTTCCGATCATACCCGCCTGATCTTCACCGCGACGCTGTTCGGTGCGCTGATCGTCGTCGCGCTCTACGGCCTGCGACTGATCGGCAAGCGGCTGAGCCGGGAGCCCAATCCGTGGCGCAGCGTCATCGGCCGCGCGCTGGCTTCGATGAAACTGTGGTTCATGGTTCCGCTCGCCGCCCAGCTGGTTTCGACCTTTGCCCATGCGCCCGAAGATATCGCCAACACGTTCGATTTTGTCTTTGTGATCACAGCCACATTCCAGGGAGCACTTTTCCTGCGCGAGCTGATCCTCGGAACCGTGGAAGTCCGTGCGGCCGGGAGGGAAGCGCATTCGGGCCTGGCCAATGCGCTGGGGCTTGTGCGGTTGTTCGTCAATGTTGCGCTGTTCGTCCTTGCGGCGCTTCTCATCCTTGCCAATCTCGGCGTCAATGTCGTCGGGCTGGTGGCGGGCCTCGGCATTGGCGGCATCGCCATAGGCCTTGCCGCGCAAGGCATCTTCCGGGATCTTTTCGCGGCGCTGTCGATCCTGTTCGATGGGCCCTTCCGGGTCGGTGAAACGATCAAGTTCGGCGATGCCACTGGCAAGGTTGAGGCAATCGGCCTCAAGACGACCCGCGTCCGCTCGCTCGATGGCGAACAGATCATCATGTCGAATGACAAGCTGCTCGACATGCAGATTCGGAATCTTACAGGCATTGCCGAACACCGGGTCATACTTACCCTGCCGCTTCACTATGCCAATGATGCGGACGCGATCGCGAGCCTTCCGGCGCGCCTTAAAGCAGGTGTCGAAGCCGTGAAGGACTGCCGCTTCGACCACGCGGTGCTGTCAGACTTTGCTGCCAGCGCGATCAGGCTCGAACTGATGTTTCATGTGACGCGGGGCGCCGCCGAGGCCCGGAACGATGCGCGCCACGCCGTGATGCTTGCCGCGATCCGCTGCCTCAAGGAGGCCGGCGTCGCCTTCTATTCGCCCGAGCCCGACAAGGCCTAGAGATCGACCTCGTCGAGCGACAGGAGCGAGGCATTGCCGCCCGCGCTGGTCGTGTCGGTGCTGGTCACGCGCTCGGCGCAGAAGCGATGGAGATAGTTGGGGCCGCCGGCCTTGGGGCCGGTGCCCGACAGGCCTTCACCGCCGAATGGCTGGCTGCCGACAATCGCCCCGATCATCGAGCGGTTGACATAGAGATTGCCAACCCGTGCCAGCGCCTCGACCGTTTCGGCGTTGCGCGCGATGCGGCTGTGCAGCCCCATCGTCAGGCCGAAGCCCTTGGCGTTGATCGCCGCAACCGTTTCTTCAAGTGCGCCTGATTTCCATGTCGCGACATGGAGCAACGGCCCGAACCATTCCTGGGTCAGGTCGTCGGGCGAAGTCAGGCGGATTGCAGTGGGTGGGACAAAATGGCCGGAGCCTGGGGCAGTGATCGTGTGAATCCAGTCTGCCTTACGGCTCTCGCGATAGTCCATCAGGCGGGTATAGGCCTCCGCATCGATCACCGGCCCGACATCTGTCGCGGGGTCCGACGGATCGCCGATCACCAGCGCATCCATCGCGCCCGCAAGCATCTTGAGCGTGGCTTCGGCAATGTCTTCCTGGAGCAGCAAAAGTCGCAACGCCGAGCAGCGTTGCCCCGCCGAACGGAAGGCAGAGGTGACCACATCCTGTACCACCTGTTCGGCAAGCGCAGTCGAATCGACGATCATCGCGTTGATCCCGCCAGTCTCCGCAATCAGCGGGATGAGCGGGCGGCTGTCCTCTTCGAGAAGTGAGCGGGCGATCTTCTTTGCCGTTGCGGTCGAACCGGTAAAGGCAACACCGGCAATCCGCGGGTCGGCGATCAGTGCTGCTCCGACGTCCGGGCCGCCGGGCAGGAGGATCAGCGCATTGGCAGGGACGCCCGCCTCATGGGCAAGCGCCACCGCGCGGGCGGCGATCTGCGGGGTTTGCGGGGCCGGCTTGGCAATGACGGTGTTGCCCGCAACAAGCGCCGCCGCGACTTGCCCGAGGAAGATCGCGAGCGGAAAGTTCCACGGCGCAACACAGGCCCAAACGCCGCGCCCTTCATAGCGCAACACATTGCGCTCGCCGGTCGGGCCGGGAAGGATAATTGGAGCAAGGCCGTCGCGCGCCTGCTGCGCATAATAGCGGCAGAAATCGACCGCTTCGCGAACTTCGCCAAGCGCATCGGGGATTGTCTTCTTCGCTTCATGGACGGCGATCGACATCAATTCGATCCGGTTGGCTTCCAGCAGATCGGCCAGCCGCTCGAGCGCATCTGCGCGTGCTTCCAGAGGCGTGTCGGACCAGTCCGGAAATGCCATGGCCGCCCTATCAACGGCGCCCTTCGCGTCTTCGCGTCTTTGCGTGAGTTCAACAGCTTCCGTCTCACGCGAAGACGCAAAGGCACGAAGGGATTGCGTTGTCTCGGCCAGTATTGCCCGATCCTGCAAGTCAATGCCTGCGCTGTTCCGGCGTTCGCCGAACAGGTCGCAGGGCAGGGGGATGCTGGCATGTCGTGCCCCGCCGACGGTTTCGACCTTCACGATGGGGTCGGCGAGCAATGTCTCGTCATCGAGGCTTTCATCGGCCAGTTGGTGGACGAAGCTGGAATTCGCGCCATTTTCCAACAGCCGCCGCACGAGATAGGCGAGCAGGTCGCGGTGCCCGCCCACCGGCGCATAGATGCGGCAATGATAGCCCAGATCATGGACCAGCCGTTCGTAAAGGCCTTCGCCCATGCCGTGGAGCCGCTGGAATTCGAAATCTCGGGCCTCGCCCGCCCATTCGAGGATCGTCGCGACCGAAAGTGCATTGTGCGTGGCAAAGGCCGGATAGATGTTCTTTGCCGCCAGCATGTCCTTTGCGCAGGCGAGCCAGGACACGTCGGTCGCGGCCTTGCGGGTGAAGAGCGGATAGTCGGACAGGCCTGCCTCCTGGCAGCGCTTGATCTCGCTGTCCCAATAGGCACCTTTCACAAGCCGCGCCGCGATCCGGCGGCCGGTCGCAGCCCCCAGCTCGTCCGCCCAGCGCACGACTGCGCTCGCCCGTTTGGCATAGGCCTGGATCGCCATGCCGAACCCGTCCCAACCCTTGAGCGAAGGCAGGCGGGCGACATGACCGATAATCTCGAGACTCATTTCGAGCCGTTCGGATTCCTCGGCATCGACCGTCAGCGCGATGTTCCGCCTGGCAGCGGCTTCGCACAGCGTTTGCAGCAAGTCCGAAAGCATCGGCACGCACTTGTCCCAATGCGCGACTTCATAGCGCGGGTGGAGCGCCGAAAGTTTCACCGAGATCGAATGTCCGGCCCCGGTCGCATCGATCGCGGCAAGGTAGGACGCGAAATAGCGTTGGCCATCCTCAAATGTGCGTGCCGCTTCGCCGAGCATGTCGAAGCTTGCAGTGAAGCCCTTGTGTTCGGGGCGGGCCATGCGCTCGGTCGCCTCGCCGATCGTGCGGCCCATGACGAAAATCTCGCCCATCATCCGCATCGCGGCGCCCACGGCCTGCCGGACGAAAGGTTCGCCCGCGCGCGCGATCAGACGGCGAAGCGTGCCGGCCTCTTCCTTCTCGCTGACCAGCGCGCGGCCGATCACCAGCCCCCAGGTTGCGGAATTGACAAGCGCGGATTGCGACCGGCCCGAATGGGCGCGCCAGTCGGCATCGCCCAGCTTGTCGGCGATCAGCGCATCGGCCGTCTGCGGGTCGGGAACACGCAGGAACGCTTCCGCCAGCGAAAGCAGCGCCACCCCTTCCTGGGTGTTCAGCCGGTATTCGTGGAGGAACTGGTTGACCCATCCCGTTCCTTGCGCCGTGCGCAGGTCACCGATCAGTTCGGCGGCGCGATTGACGATGCGCCGGCGTTCATCGGCGGCCGATCGGGCGCGGGTGAGCAGGGGGACGAGCACTTCGGGCTCTGGCGCGCGGTAGAGCCGACGCATAACGGACGTTGCGGAATCCATGACCTTTGACTCTTGGCTAGATGGGGCCTTATTTCGGCGGCGTGGTTTGAGGTCGCTTGTAATAATGTTGCGCGACCAAAGCGAGAGGAAAGCCCATGCCCGTTGTGACAAAAGAAGAGTTGCTGGCGAAGGTCGGCACGGAAGTCGGCGTGTCCGAATGGCTGACGGTCGACCAGGAGACGATCAACAAGTTCGCCGACGCGACGGGTGATCACCAGTTCATTCATGTGAACCCCGAAATGGCGAAGATGACGCCGTTCGGTACCACCATCGCGCACGGCTTCCTGACGCTGTCGCTTATGCCCGTGCTTTCCGCCAAGGCCAATTTGCCGCACCTCGACGGGATCAAGATGGGCGTCAATTATGGTTGCGACAAGTTGCGTTTCCTGGCGCCTGTCAAGTCGGGCAAGCGCGTGCGCGCCCATTTCAAGCTGCTGTCGCTGGAGGAAAAGCGCCCCGGCCAGTGGCAGCAGATGCAGGAAGTGACCGTCGAGATCGAGGGTGAGGACAAGCCCGCCCTGATTGCCGAATGGATCAGCCAGTTTTTCGTCTGAACAGTCCCCCTCCCGCTTGCGGGAGGGGTTAAGGGGTGGGGAGTCAGTCGACTCATTCACCCCGTCCAGTCCCACCCCCAGCCCCTCCCGCAAGCGGGAGGGGAGTATAGGAGAAGTCCCATGCGTGACGCCGTCATCGTTTCCACCGCCCGCACCCCGATCGGCAAGGCCTATCGCGGCGCCTTCAACGCAACGCCCGGCGCGACGCTGGGATCCTTCTCGGTCGCAGCCGCTGTCGAGCGCGCGAAGATCGACCCGGCCGAAGTCGATGATTGTATCTGGGGCTCGGCGCTCCAGCAGGGCACGCAAGGCGGCAATATCGGCCGCCAGGTCGCGCTCCGCGCCGGGCTTCCGATCACGGTTCCGGGCATGAGCATGGATCGCCAATGCTCATCGGGCCTCATGTCGATCGCGACGGCGGCCAAGCAGGTCATCATCGACCGGATGGATGTGATTGTCGCCGGCGGCCAGGATTCGATCTCGCTCGTCCAGACCAAGGAAATGCGCGTCGGGCGCGACGATGCGCTGGTCGCCATGCATCCGGATATCTATATGCCGATGCTCCAGACCGCCGAGATCGTCTCCAAGCGTTACAATATCAGCCGTGATGCCCAGGACGAATATTCGCTCCAGTCGCAGCAGCGCACCGCCGCCGCGCAGGCCGCTGGCAAGTTCGACGATGAAATTGTCAGCGTGTCGACCAAGATGGGCGTCGCCAACAAGGAAACCGGCGAAGTAACCTTCCACGACGTGACGATTGCGAAGGACGAAGGCAATCGCCCGGAAACGACGCTGGAAGGGCTGAAGAGCCTCAAGCCCGTCATCGACGGCGGGGTCATCACAGCAGGCAATGCCAGCCAGTTGTCGGACGGGTCCTCGGCCGTGGTCGTGATGGAGGCAGGCCTTGCCGCCAAGCGCGGCCTTACGCCACTTGGGCGCTATGTCGGGATGGCAGCGGCGGGTACCGAACCCGACGAAATGGGCATTGGCCCGGTCTTCGCGATCCCGAAGCTGCTTGGCCGCTTCGGCCTCAAGATCGATGACATCGGCCTGTGGGAATTGAACGAAGCGTTTGCCGTGCAGGTGCTTTATTGCCGCGACAAGCTGGGCATTCCGAACGAACTGCTCAACGTCAACGGCGGCTCGATCTCGATCGGCCATCCCTATGGCATGACGGGCGCGCGCTGCACCGGCCACGCACTGATCGAAGGCAAGCGTCGCGGTGCCAAATATGTCGTGGTTACGATGTGCGTCGGCGGCGGCATGGGTGCCGCGGGACTGTTCGAGGTCCTCTAGGGAGCCGATCCTTACCGGAGCGGGGCAAGCGTCCCATTTTCAAGCACAAGCTGCTCCTCGCGATCGCTTGCGAGGAGCAGCGCGCCGTCGAGATCGACCCAGTCTGCGCCTTGTGCCGCCAGAAAGGCCGGCGCGATGCCAAGGCTCGTGGAGAGCATGCAGCCGACCATCACCCTGAAGCCCAGCGCCTGCGCCTCGGCTTTCAGCGCCAGGGCTTCGGTCAACCCGCCGGCCTTGTCGAGCTTGATGTTGATCGCCTGGTAGCGGCCCCGGCATCGCCCGAGATCGGTCCGGTCGTGAAGGCTTTCATCGGCACCGAGCGGGATGGGCGAAGCAATTCCGTCGAGCAGATGATCCTGGCCTGCACGGACGGGTTGCTCGATCAGCTCGACCCCAAAGGGCAGGAGCGCTGCGGCTTCGGCTGCGACATCGCGGCCGGTCCAGGCTTCATTGGCGTCGACGATGAGCCGCGCAGCCGGTGCGCCGCGCCGGACCGCCGCGACACGCGCAAGATCTCCTTCGCCTGCCAGCTTGATCTTGAGAAGGGAGGTCTGCGCGGCAAGCGCCCGTGCCGCCACTTCCATCCGTTCGGGTCTGTCGAGCGAGACGGTCATGGCTGTCACCAGAGGCTGGGGCGGGGCCAGCCCGGCCAGTTTCCAGAGCGGAATGCCGGCCCGCTTTGCGTCCAGATCCCAGAGTGCGCAATCGACCGCGTTGCGCGCAGCCCCGGGCGGGAGGATGTTCTGGAGCATGGCACGATCGATATCGTGTGGCAGCCGCTGGATCTGGGCGATGCAGCTTTCGGCGCTTTCGCCCTTGTAGTAGATCGGTGTCCCTTCGCCGCGTCCCGAATGGACACCGTCATGGACCTCGGCCACAACTACATCGACATGGGTCTTGGCGCCGCGTGAAATCACGAACGCACCGGCCACCGGCCAGCGTTCAACAACCGCGGCGATCTCCAGGGTCAGGGAATTTCCGGCTCGGGCGTTTTTTCCGAATAGGCTTCCTTCATCTGCTTCATGAAGCAGCCCGTCCAGCCGCCTGCGCCTACGGTCGAGCAGCTATCGGGGCCGGTCTTGCCCTCGGCGAGTGTAGCTTGTGAACGAATCGCCCAGCTTGTGCTGTCGGGCGATGGCAGCCGCTCGCGGAATGGCTTGGGAATCCGGTAGCGCTCGGTTTCGGGTGCCACCACGCAGATCGTGTCCGCAGGGCATTTGTCATCGCCGAAAATGGTGAGCGTGCGTTGCTGTGCAATCGCTGGAGCCGAGGCTGCCAGCGGCACGATCGAGAGCGCAAAGGCAAGAATGAGTCTCATAATCCGGCAATCCTCCGCCTTTTTCAATGAACGCACAATGACCAAAATCAAATTCGCTTGGACAGGTGAATCGCCATTTTGCACCCCAGCCTGATCGTCGCACTCAAAAGCACATAGGCCGGAGCCCGTTCCGCGCCTTCGGCAAGTGCTGTGGCCTTGTGCTCAAGCTCTTCAGCGCGAAATTCGGCAATCGCCTCGCTCAACTCAGGGTCATCCTGCCCGAGCGCTTCGAGCTGTTCGCCATAATGATGGTCGATCTCGGTCTCGATCGCGGCCGTGCAGGCCATGGCGGCTTCGGGGCCGATCGCGGCCGTCACGGCGCCAAGCGCAAATCCCGCGACGTGCCAGAAGGGCTGAAGCAGGGTCGGGCGGACGCCGCGCGTTGCCACCATCGCGTTGAACCGGTCGAGATGGCGCTGCTCCTGCGCCTCCATATGGCGGATCGGGCGCGCCGCGGGGTGGCGATTGCCGAGCACCGCAAGCTGGCCCGCATAGATGCGCGCCGCGCCATATTCTCCCGCCTGATCGACGCGGATCATCGAATGCCTGTCGCCTTGCATCACGCCTTGCGCCTTCCCGCCATCCAGAGGACCAGCAGGCCGCCGCCGATCGAAAAGATCGCGTTGAAGCCGGCAAGCGAAATGGGCCCCAGCGTCCATTGCGGTTGATTGCAGCTCACCAGCGGCGCGGCCATGATATCGGCCATGATGTTTCCGCCACCCGTGCCGGGCGCGCGCGTGCAGGCCGTGATGCCGTCCCACCATTTATATTCGACGCCCGCGTGGAAGATGCCGACAAGCCCACTCGAAACGATCGCAAGTGCGGCCAGGAAGACGAACAGGCGCTTGATCCCGGTCTCGCGCGCCAGAAGCGCCATCAGCGCAAAGGCAAGCGCGGCTTCATGCGGCCAGCGTTGCCAGTAGCACATTTCGCAGGGGAACAGGCCGCCGATATATTGAGACCCCAGCGCCCCGCCAAGCAATGCGGCGGGGATCAGGAGAGCGAGCCAGGACGCCTTGCGCAGGGTTGTCACGCCTAGCGGCTTCCCTTGCGGACGCCCGCTATGGCCGTCTGGGTCCGTGGAAGCCGTGCCAGCGTTTCAAGCGCGTAGTGAAGCTGGAAGTCCTTAATCCCCTTCGCCTTCAACTGGTCGGCGGTTGCAGTGAAGCGGGGATCGGGCTTGGTGTCGGCTTCGAGAACCGAATTGTCGACCTTGTTCTCGTTGATCAGGTGGCGGCTGAGATCGGCTTCGCGGAAGCGCGGCCGGGCCTTGTAATCGGGGTCGGACAATTGCGGCACGGCGATATCGGGCTCGATCCCGCCTTCCTGCACCGAGCGGTTGGAAGGCGTGTAGTAACGTGCCGTTGTCAGCCGCAGCGCGCTGTTCTCGTCGAGCTGGATCAGAGTCTGGACCGAACCCTTGCCGAAGCTGCGCTCGCCCATGATGAGTGCACGGTGCTGATCCTGCAGCGCCCCCGCAACAATTTCGGCGGCAGAGGCAGATCCCGCATCGACCAGCACGATGATCGGCAGGCCATGCGCCATGTCTCCGGGGCGGGCATAATAGCGCTCGATGTCCCGCCGGTCACGGCCGCGCTGCGAAACGATCTCACCGCGTTCGAGGAAGGCGTCGGACACTTCGATCGCCTGGTCGAGCAGGCCGCCGGGGTTCGAGCGCAGATCGACCACATAGCCTGTCGGCAAATGGCCGAGCGACTTGTCGATGCTGACCAGCGCCGAGCGGACATCGGCGCCGACGCTCTTCGAAAAGCCATTGATGTTGATGATGCCGATATTGTTCTGCACTTCCCACTTCACCGGCCTTATCTCGATGATCTGGCGCGTGATCGTGACATCGAACGGCTTGTCGCGCCCGGGGCGGACGACTGTCAGCTTGATGCTGGTGCCCGGCGTGCCGCGCATCTTGTCCACGGCTTCGTCGAGCGTGCCGCCGAAGATCAGGACGCCGTCAAGGTGCGTGATAAAGTCGCCCGCCTTTACGCCGGCCTTGTCGGCAGGTGAATCCTCGGTCGGCGCGATAACCTTGACTGCGCCGTCCTCGAGCGAGACTGTCAGCCCCAGCCCGCCATAATTGCCATCGGTCTGGACGCGCATATTCTCGAAATCGCGGGCATCGAGGAAGGAGCTGTGCGGATCGAGGCTGGCCAGCATGCCGTTGATCGCACCCTTGATCAGCGCCTTGTCATCGACCTTGTCGACGTAATCGGCGCGGACCCGCTCGAATACCGCAAGGAACTGGTCCATCTCGCGATACGTATTTGCATCGACCGATGCCATGCCCGCGGTTGCCGCCGGGATCAGGGCAATGCCCGAAACGAGCAGTGCGGCGCGCAGGAAATCCTTCTTCATACAGACATACTCTTTGCTGGCTTTGCGCGAGTTTAGCGCAATCGCTTGGGAAACGGAACTGGCGATATGGGGGCAAAATGGTGAATGCGAAAGGCCGGGTTCGACAAAACTGCCCTACACGCCGACCGGCCGCCTTGGACGCTGCCTTGCCGAAACCGATTTGATAACGATTTTCCCCGCCGCATTCGGATCGAGCGGGCGTTGCGCCTTGGTAAGCGCATTGGCGATCAGTACCTCGACGCGAGGGTCGCCGAGCGTTTCGGCATTGGCAATCCGGATGCTGCGAACCCGGTTGCCCGCGCCTTCAAGCAGCTTGTGCGGATCGTCGAGCGTCGCGCCGTGCAGGAAGAACAGCGTGACCCAGCGCGGATAGGCGGCGAGCGAGAGAATGACATCGCCCACCTTGTCGCCCGAAGCGAAGCCGAGGGCCAGCGCATTGTAATTGTCATAGACCAGCAGAGTTGCGCCCGGCAGTCGCGCGCGCATCCTTGAAATGGCCGAATGCATCTGCACCGCGATTTCTGGCGCGTATCTGGCGATGAAGCCGTCGAGTTCGCCATTGCCGGTGCTTGCCATGAACCCCCTTACCTTGGGCGGGATTATGGCGCTAGGAGCGTGCGACATGACTCGCGCCCGCGTCCTCCTTCTCAACCCCGCGCTCGGCCCGCTCGACTATCGGGTGCCGCATGGCATGGCGGTCGAACCGGGCAGTATTGTGCTAGCGCCGCTCGGTCCGCGCCAGATGGTCGGCGTGGTGTGGGAGGAAGATCACATGCCCTCCGATGCCGAAGTCGGTGACAACCGGCTCCGCAACCTCCTGCAGGCCTATGACATTCCACCGATCGCCGCTCCGCTCCGAAGGCTGATTGAGTGGACGGCGAACTATTATCTCGCGCCGCCTGCCGCTGTGTTGCGGATGGCCCTGTCTTCGGCCGCCGCGCTTGAGGGCGCGCCGACGGTGGTCGAATACCGGCTGACCGGAAAGGCCCCCGAAAAGCTCACGACCCAGCGCGCGCAGGCGCTCGAGCGGATCGGCGAGCGGCAGGGGCTGATCCGCGAACTGGCGACGATCGCCGATGTGTCGGACGGCGTGATCCGGGGGTTGGTCAAGCTGGGGGCGATCGAGGCCGTGGAGGTGTCGCTTGAGACACCCTTCCTGGCCCCTGATCCCGATTTCGCGCCGCCGCTGCTGTCGGACGAGCAGGCGGCGGCTTCGGACTGGCTTGTCGATGCCGTCAAGGCGCGGGCCTTTGCGCCGGTTCTGCTCGACGGCGTTACAGGCTCGGGCAAGACTGAAGTCTATTTTGAGGCAATTGCGCAGGCGCTGCGGATGGGGCGGCAGACGCTGGTCCTGCTTCCCGAAATAGCGCTGACCGAGCCGTTTCTGCGGCGCTTCGAGGCGCGCTTCGGCCATGCACCGGTCGCGTGGCATTCCGATCTTCGCCAATCGCAGCGGCGGCGGGCATGGCGCGCAATCGCAAAGGGCGAGGCGCTTGTTACGGTCGGCGCGCGGTCAGCGCTGTTCCTGCCCTATCGCGATCTCGGCCTGATCATTGTCGACGAGGCGCATGAGGCATGCTTCAAGCAGGAAGAAGGCGTCCAGTACCATGCGCGCGACGTGGCCGTGATGCGCGCACACTTTACAGGCTGCCCCGTCGTCCTTGCCAGCGCCACGCCGGCGATCGAGACACGCCAGCAGGTGGCGCAAGGCCGCTATGCCGAGCTGAAACTGCCCGAGCGGCACGGCATGGCCGAAATGCCCGAAATCAACGCGATCGACCTGACGCAGGACCCGCCCGAACGGGGCCGCTGGCTGGCGTCCACGCTGGTCAGGGCCATGCAGGAGGTGCTGGAAAAGGGTGAACAGTCTCTGCTCTTCCTCAACCGGCGCGGCTTTGCGCCGCTGACGCTGTGCCGCCATTGCGGGCACCGCTTCCAATGCCCAAATTGCACAGCGTGGATGGTCGAGCACCGGCTGCTCCAGCGGCTCCAGTGCCATCATTGCGGACACAACATGCCGCCGCCGCGCGCTTGCCCGGAATGCCATGAGGAAGATTCGCTCGTCGCCTGCGGCCCGGGCGTGGAGCGGATTGCCGATGAAGTGGCGATGCTCTTTCCCGAGGCGCGGCGCGCGATCGTCACGTCGGACACGCTCTGGTCACCCGCCAAAGCGGCGGAGTTCGTGGGGAAGATGGAAGCGGGTGAGATCGATATCGTCATCGGCACCCAGCTTGTGACCAAAGGCTATCATTTTCCCAATCTCACGCTGGTCGGCGTGGTCGATGCCGATCTCGGGCTCCAAGGCGGGGATCTGCGCGCCGCCGAACGCAGCTTCCAGCAGATCGCGCAAGTGGCGGGGCGGGCAGGGCGGGGCGAGAAGCCCGGCCATGTCTATGTCCAGACGCACGAGCCCAATGCGCCGGTGATCCGCGCGCTGGTTTCGGGGGATGCCGAGAGCTTCTATGCGGCAGAGACCGAAAGCAGGCGAGAGGCCGGCGCACCGCCCTTCGGCCGCTTCGCCGGGATCGTCATTTCGTCCGAAAGCCTGAAGGACGCGCAGGACACGGCGCAACTGATCGGCCGGACCGCGCCTGCGGTCGAAGGAATGCAGGTCTATGGCCCGGCACCCGCACCGCTCGCCATGCTCCGCGGCCGCCACCGGCAACGCCTTCTCGTCCACGCCCGCCGGGCGCTCGACGTGCAGGACGTGATCCGCGACTGGCTCGGCGCGCTCGAATGGCCCCGCTCGGTGCGGGTCAGTGTCGATGTCGATCCTTACAGCTTTGTGTGACTGCTCACCGAGCCTCTTCCATCTCGAGCAGCTTCACTTTCCGCTCAAGCCCATAGGCATAGCCGCCGAGCGAGCCGTCGGTGCGTAGCGCGCGGTGGCAGGGGATAAGGACGGCGACCCGGTTCTGGCCGCAGGCAGTGCCCGCCGCACGGACCGCGCGGGGGTTGCCAGCCGCCATTGCCAGCTGCGTATAGGTGCGCGTTTCGCCGGGCGGGATGCGCGTCAGCTCTCGCCACACGGCCTGCTGGAATGCCGTGCCCTGGATGTCGAGCGGCAAGGTCGGCATGTGTGCAGGCTTGTTGACGGCGGCCACGGCATCCTTGACCAGGCCGGCGAGCGCCGATCCGCCCGGCTCGATCGTCGCTTCGGGAAAGCGGCGGCGCAATTCGCCTTCATCCTCGTCGAACGAGAGGCGGCAAATGCCCTTGTCGGTGGCGGCGAGCAGCATCTTGCCAAGCGCGGTCTCGGCCACGGCCCAGCGGATCGTTACGCCCGCTCCGCCATTCTTCCAGGCGCTTGGCGTCATGCCCAGGCGGCGGCCGGTTTCGGCGTAGAAACGGCTTGGCCCCGAATATCCTGCGTCATAGATTGCATCGGTCACCCGGCCATTGGCCTTGAGCGCGGTTTCCGCCCGCTTTGCGCGAAGGCCGCGGGCATAGGCAGCCGGAGTCACGCCGGTATCCCGCTTGAACAGCCGGTGGAAATGATGGGGGGCGTAACCGACCGCGTCCGCAAGCTCCTCAAGCGAAAGGGCTTCTTCCGCCGCTTCGATCAGCGTCAAGGCCTTGGCGACCGCCTCGCGATCGCGGCCCACCTCGTCCGGCTTGCAGCGCTGGCAAGCGCGATAGCCTGCCGCAAGTGCCTCTGCAGAGGTGGCGAAGAATTCGACATTCTCACGCAGCGGCCGCCGCGCCGGACAGCTTGGCTTGCAATAGATACCGGTGGTCTTGACCGCGCCGACGAACTGGCCGTCAAGGCTGCGGTCGCGCCGGTCGAACGCGGCGAAGGCGAAATCTGGATCGATGAACATCATGCGCGCTCCACCCGCGCGGCAAAACAGCCCGGCGCGGCATTATGTGCATGGATATAGGCGATTTCCGCTTCCGCGAACATCTCGCGAATGCCTGCATCGGTCTCGCCCGGAAGCGCAATCAGTGCATTCCGCAGCATACCCGAGGCGTCGAACCCCCTGAGTGAGATTGTGCGGGTGTCGAGTACCGGCGGCACCTGATCGGCGGGCACCGCAGCCTCCTTTGCGCCTTCGCGGACATAGATGGCGTGCGACGCGCGAAACGGCGTGGCCACATCATGGCTCACATGATTGAGAAGGATCAGCGTTTCGCCCGCCCGCGCATCCTCAAGGCTGACGCGGCAAGGAAATCCCGTGTCGGCAGTGGCCGTCACGCGAAGCACGCCGCGTTCGGCAAGGCGTGCGTCGTCCAGTTCGAAAAGCGGCGCAAAATCGTCTCGCGCCAGTCCGGTGATTCGGTAAGTCATCTTGGTCTCCTGTCTGAATGTGGAGACCGGAATAGACGGAGCTGGCATGCGATACGTCCCAAAGCTTGCTTTCAAACTTTGCGCCCTCAAAGCATCCTGCAAAATGCCTTGGCCAGCGTCCAGGCGTCGCCGGGCCAGCGCGCCGAAACATAGTTGCCGTCCGTGACGATAAAGCCGCGCTCCGGGCGCGTTTCGGTCGCAAAGCGCGGAATGAGCGGGCCCGTCTTGAAATCGGACGGCGAGGCGAGCGCGGCCCTGACTTCGTCCTCAACGCTTTGCGGATAAGTGCGATAGTGATTGCCCAGCGTGCTCCGGGTGATGCCGACGGCGATATCCTCCATGCCGCCGGTCAGCGCCGTCGTCTTGCGGCCGTGGATCAGCGCATGCCCGTCGGGGCGTTTGGCACGGACCAGCGGGATGACGCCGTGGCAAATGGCCGAGACGGGCTTGTCGGCGGCGAAGGCGGCCCGCGCGACTGACTGGACCGCTTCGGATTCGAGATAGGGCTTCATGCCGGGCGCATGGCCGCCGGGGAAATGGAAGGCATCGAAGGCAGCGGCATCGACCTTGCTCCAGGCAAGCGGGTTCCGGAATTCGGGGGAGGCGGCCATTGTCTCGTAAAGTGCCTGGTTTTCCGGCCGCGCCTTCATCGACCGGGCAAGGAAGGGAAGGCCTTCTCCTGTTAACGTCACGGGATCGCACGAAGCCGGCGCGCCTGTCTCGGTCGCAAAGGTCACTTCGTGCCCCGCTCCGGTGAGCGCTGCCCAGGGAACCGCGACTTCGGTTGGGTCAAAATCGGTCTGGGGAAGGATGATCAGGACGCGGGCCATCGCGCGATCTATAGGGCGGCTATTGTGTGCACGAAAGACAATTGACGAGACCTAATAAAAGACCTATTAAAAGGTCATGTTGCACGAAATCCTTGCCGACACTGGAGTCAGCATTTCTGAGCTGAAAAGGAATCCCTCCGCCGTGATCGAGGCGGCGGGCGGCTTTCCCGTGGCCGTGCTCAACCGCAACACGCCTGCCGCCTATCTTGTTCCTGCCAAGGCATGGGAGGAACTGATGGACCGGCTTGAAGATATTGAACTTGCTCGGATCGTGAGGGAGCGCGAGGGCGAAACGCCGATCGACGTCGATATCGAAGAGCTTTTGAGACGGGAATAATGCCCTAGGTCGATGGCAGTTGAAGAGTGAGTAGGACTGTTCAATATCGCTTGCAGTTTCTGCCTTCCGCCGACAAGGAATGGCAGAAGCTGAATGCCTCCATTCGCCTGCAATTTGCCAAGAAGCTGCAGGATCGCCTCGCCAACCCGCATGTGCCGTCGGCAAGGCTGTTCGACATGCCCAACTGTTACAAGATCAAGTTGCGCTCCGCAGGATATCGGCTCGCCTATCGCGTCTTTGATGACTGCATTGTCGTGCAGGTCGTTGCCGTCGGCAAGCGCGAACGCAATCAGGTTTACAAGATCGCGGCGGGGCGGGTTTAACCTCCGCAGGCCTTGAACAACGCCAAAGTCCGTTCCCGCGCAAGATCGGCGCTGGGTTCGTGATAATCCTTGCGCCGGTCCGAATTGAAACCGTGTCCTGCCTCATACACGAAGATTTCGGCTGTCGGATGCGCCTTCGCGATCAGCGCTTCGACGCCTTCGATCGGGATGCCGCCGTCGAATCGTCCGAAATGGGCGATGGTCGCGCATTTCGGCGTCTGGTCGATGAACAGGGTCGGGATCAGGCTGCCATAATAGCAGGATGCGGCGGCAAGATCGTCGCTCTGCCCCGCCATCGCCCAGGCGACCGAGCCGCCATAGCAATAGCCGGTGATGAAGACGGGGCCTTTGCCTTTGAGCGCATCGATGCAGGTCTGCGCGTCCTTCAGCGACAGATCGAACGGGTGGAGCGTGCGCGCCAGCTCCACCGCGCGTTCGAAATCGGGGCCGGTATATTCGGCTTCGAAGCCGGGATGCTCGCGGTCGTAGAGCGACGGGGCCAGAACTTCATAGCCGTCCGCCGCATATTCGTCGCACAGTTCGCGGATGTGGTCGGTCACGCCGAAGATTTCCTGGAGGAGGACCAGCCCGCCGCGGCGCGCGCCTTCGGGTTCGGCGTGATAGACCGTGATTTCCGCTCCGTCCGACATTGTCATGCGAATCATCTGGCCCACTTTCCTCTCCTTCTTCCTTTGTGTCTTCGCGTCTTCGCGCGAAAAAAGAAAGATTTGGGTTCGCACGAAGACGCAAAGGCGCGAAGGGGGAATCCCCATCTTGCATCGCAGCAAATCGGATGCTAGGCGCGCCGCGACTTTGGCAGGGGTGAAAGCCCGTTGCGCTTGGTCTCAAACACAATTCTCGGTCACATGAGGAACATTCGCGCGTGGAGAATTCCGGCGGCATTCAGGCTAGTCTGGCGGGGCGTTATGCAACTGCCCTGTTCGATCTGGCTCGCGAGTCCAAGACCATCGATTCGGTCGGAAAGAGCCTTGCCGCTCTTGAGGCCGCGCTTGCCAGCTCCGCCGATTTCGCCGCGCTGACGACCAATCCGCTTCTCGCGCGCAAGACGGCCGCCAAGGCGGTGGCCGCTGTCGCCAAGTCGATGAAGCTCGATGGGCTGACGACGCGCTTCCTCGGCGTCCTCGCGCAGAACCGTCGCCTTGGCCAGCTTGGCCCGGTGATCCGGTCCTACAACGCGCTCGCCGCCGGGCATCGCGGCGAGGCGACGGCCGAAGTGACGTCGGCCCATCCGCTCGATGCTGCGCAGGTCACGGCGCTCAAGAAACAACTCCGCACCAAGGTTGGCCGCGAAGTCGCGGTGGACCTCAAGGTCGATCCCACCATTCTTGGCGGGCTGGTCGTGAGGATCGGCTCCCAGATGATCGATTCGTCGATCCGCACCCGTCTCAATACCCTCGCGAATGCGATGAAAGGCTAACCATGGACATCCGCGCCGCTGAAATTTCAAAGGTCATCAAGGACCAGATCGCCAGCTTCGGCACCGAGGCGCAAGTCTCGGAGGTCGGCTCGGTGCTGTCCGTCGGTGACGGTATCGCCCGCATCCACGGCCTCGACAATGTCCAGGCCGGTGAAATGGTCGAGTTCTCGAACGGCATCAAGGGCATGGCCCTGAACCTTGAGGCCGACAATGTCGGCGTCGTGATCTTCGGGTCCGACTCGACGATCAAGGAAGGCGATGTCGTCAAGCGGACGGGCACGATCGTGGACGTTCCCGTCGGCAAGGAATTGCTCGGCCGCGTGGTCGATGGCCTTGGCAATCCGATCGACGGCAAGGGCCCGATCAAGACCAGCCAGCGCAGCCGCGTCGAAGTGAAGGCGCCGGGTATCATTCCCCGCCAGTCGGTGAACGAGCCGGTGCAGACCGGCCTCAAGGCGCTCGATGCGCTTGTCCCCGTTGGCCGCGGCCAGCGCGAACTGATCATCGGCGACCGCCAGACCGGCAAGACCGCCGTCGCGATCGACACCTTCATCAACCAGAAGGGCGTCAACGCTGGCAAGGACGAATCGAAGAAGCTCTATTGCATCTATGTCGCGATCGGCCAGAAGCGCTCGACCGTGGCGCAGATCGTCCGCGCGCTCGAGGAAAATGGCGCGATGGAATATTCGATCGTGGTCGCCGCGACCGCGTCGGAGCCTGCACCGCTCCAGTATCTCGCGCCCTATACCGGCGTCGCGATGGGCGAATATTTCCGCGACAATGGCATGCACGCCGTGATCGTCTATGACGATCTGTCGAAGCAGGCCGTTGCCTATCGCCAGATGTCGCTGCTGCTGCGTCGCCCGCCGGGCCGCGAAGCCTATCCGGGCGACGTGTTCTATCTCCACTCACGCTTGCTCGAGCGCGCTGCGAAGATGTCGGACGCCAATGGCGGCGGCTCGCTGACCGCGCTGCCGATCATCGAAACCCAGGCTGGCGACGTTTCGGCCTATATCCCGACCAACGTGATCTCGATCACCGATGGCCAGATTTTCCTTGAAACCGACCTGTTTTTCCAGGGCATCCGCCCGGCGATCAACGTCGGTCTGTCGGTGAGCCGCGTCGGCTCGGCCGCGCAGACCAAGGCGATGAAGAAAGTGTCGGGCTCGATCAAGCTCGAGCTGG
>Ga0209023_10001365_pt1 | contig 32960 bp, 30 predicted proteins | sample LakOneMetagenome_FD_187468 | JGI IMG/M metagenome (GOLD analysis project Ga0209023, IMG submission 187468) | Freshwater and sediment microbial communities from Lake Erie, Canada (SPAdes) (version 2) | ecosystem: Environmental > Aquatic > Freshwater > Lentic | place: Lake Erie, Canada...
GGCGGCGCCACCGTCGTCGGCCCGCTGATCGTCGGCCTCGACCGCGCGGTGCAGATCATCCAGCTCGGCGCCAAGGACAGCGAGATCGTCAACATGGCTGCGCTCGCGGCGTTCAATATCGGCGCGTGACTTGACCGCGAGCCTTCAGGCTCGCCCATTGTCATCCCGGACGGCCCGAAAGGGGCGATCCGGGATCCAGCGCCCGGCATTGTCGCTGGTTCCCGGCTCTTCGCTTCGCTTCCGCCGGGATGACAATGCCTTAATGCTCACTTTCGACTTTAATGCGCTTCGTCCCAGTTCTGCGCGGCGCGCGCATCGACGACGAGCGGCGCTGACAGCGTGACGGCCGGCGCGGGCGCCTCGACCATCACGCGCTTCACCACATCGATCGTCTTCTCGACTTCCGATTCGGGGACTTCGAACACGAGCTCGTCGTGCACCTGCAGCAGCATCTGCGCCTTCAGGTTCGCGGCCAGCAAGGCGTCGTCCATGCGGATCATCGCGCGCCGGATGATGTCGGCGGCCGTGCCCTGCAGCGGCGCGTTGATTGCTGCGCGCTCGTTGAACGCGCGTTCGGACGGGTTGGACGAAGCAATGCGCGGATAGTGGCACTTGCGCCCGAACATGGTCGTTACATAGCCCTGCTCGCGGCACAGCTTTTTCGTGCGGTCCATGTAGTCGCGAATGCCGGGGAAGCGTTCGAAATATTTCTTGATGTACGCGCCGGCTTCCTCGCGGGGGATGCCCAGCTGGTTGGCGAGGCCGAAGGCGGAGATGCCGTAGACGATGCCGAAATTGATCGCCTTGGCGCGGCGCCGGATTTCTGACGGCATGTCCTTCACCGGCACGCCAAAAATTTCCGACGCCGTCGCCGCGTGAATGTCGAGCCCTTCGGCGAATGCCTTTTTCAGCTGCGGAATGTCGGCGATCTCCGCCAGCAGCCGCAGTTCGATCTGCGAATAATCGGCCGAGATCAGCTTGGCTCCGGGCGTTGCGACGAAGGCTTTCCTGATCTTGCGGCCGGCCTCGTTGCGGACCGGAATGTTCTGCAGGTTCGGTTCGGACGAGGAGAGCCGGCCCGTCGTCGTCGCTGCCAGCGAATACGACGTGTGCACGCGCTGCGTCTGCGGATTGACGTAGGTCGGCAGCGCGTCGGTATAGGTCGATTTCAGTTTCGACAATTGCCGCCAGTCGAGAATGCGCTGCGGCAGCTGATGGCCTTCCTCGGCAAGCTCGTCGAGCACGCCGGCAGCCGTCGACCAGGCGCCGGTCGCGGTCTTCTTCGCGCCCGGCAGGCCCATCTTGCCGAACAGGATGTCGCCGATCTGCTTGGGCGAACCGATGTTGAATTTTTCGCCGGCGAGTTCGTAGATATCGGCTTCGAGCCGCGCCATGTCCTGCGCGAATTCGCCCGAGAGGCGCGACAGCATCTGCCGGTCGATGGCGATGCCGCGCTGTTCCATACGCCCGAGCACGCCGACCATAGGCCGTTCCAGCGTCTCGTAGACGCGCATCATGGATTCGGCAGGCAGCCGCGGTCCGAGCGTGCGCCACAGGCGCAACGTGACATCGGCGTCTTCGGCGGAATATTCCGTGGCCCGATCAATCGCGACGCGGGCAAAGCCGATGAACGTCTTGCCCTGTCCCGCGACTTCGCCGAAGGCCAGCGGCTTGTGGCCGAAATTTTTCTCGGACAATTCGTCCATGCCGTGCCCGTTGCGTCCGGCGTCGAGCACATAGGAAGCAAGCATCGTGTCGGCGACGGGCGCCATGTCGATGTCGCGTTGCGCCAGTACGAGCCAGTCGAACTTTGCGTTCTGCGCGATCTTCACGACATCGGGCGCTTCGAGCAGCGGCTTCAGCCGCGCGATCACGTCGGCCTCGCGCAACTGGCCGTCCATCAGGCCATTGCCGCCAAACAGATCGCCGTCGCCCTTCACATGGCCGATCGGCACGTAGGCCGCGAGCCCCGGCGCCAGCGCCATGGATACGCCGATCAGATCGGCCTGCATCGCGTCGAGCGACGAGGTTTCGGTATCGATGGCGATCACGCCCGTCTCGTGCGCGCCCGCGATCCAGCGATCGAGCGTGTCGAGATCGGCAATCGTGACATAGGCCGACCTGTCGAACGCGCCGCCCTTGAATTGCGCGGCCCGCTCGTTCGCCAGGACGGACGGAGCCAGTCCGGCGGTCGGCGCATGTTTCGCGACAGCAGGGGCGGGCGACGAAAGCGCTGCGGGCGCAGGCGCGGCAATATCGCGGCGTTCCTGCTCCGGCATGGCGTCGCCGCCTCGGCCGCGCCAGCCGCCGGGGCCGACGAGATCGGCCTGCGCTTCGATCTCGGTTGCGTCGGTGTCGAACAATTCCGAAACGCGCCGTGTGATCGTCGTGAATTCCATCGCCTTCAGAAAGCCGATGAGCCGCTTCGTGTCGGGGGCGGCAAGACCCAGATCGTCGAGCGACGTCTCTAGAGGCGCATTCTCCACGAGCGAGACGAGTTTTTTGGAAAGCTTTATGAGAGCGACGCTGTCGGGATCGGTCAGCGTCTCGCGGCGCTTGGGCTGCTTGATCTCGCCCGCGCGCGCGAGCAATTCATCGAGCGATCCATATTCGTTGATGAGCTGCGCGGCGGTCTTTACGCCTATGCCGCGCGCGCCCGGCACATTGTCGGTGGAATCGCCGGCGAGCGACTGCACGTCGACGACACGATCCGGTCCCACGCCGAAATAATCCTGCACTTCGGCAAGGCCGATGCGCCGCTCCTCGCGTTCGCCCGACGCCGGGTCGTACATCGAAATTTTCGGCGTGATGAGCTGCATCAGATCCTTGTCGGCGGAAATGATCAGCACGTCGGCGCCCTTGGCTTCCGCCTGCCGCGCATAGGTCGCGATCAAATCGTCGGCCTCGTAGACATCCTGCTCGACCGGCAGCATGCCGAAGGCCCGCACGGCCTCGCGCATCAGCGGAAATTGCGGCACGAGGTCTTCCGGCGGCTCCGAGCGGTTCGCCTTGTATTCGGGATAGATTTCCTTGCGGAACGAATTTTCCGACTTGTCGAAGATGATGGCCAGATGCGTCGGCTTCACGCCGATGGCGCCGTCGCGCACGAATTGCAGCATCTTGTTGCAGAACAGACGGACGGCGCCGGTCGGCAGCCGGTCCGAGCGATAATTGTATTTCGGGTCCTGCCGGATCGACTGGAAATAGGCGCGAAATACGAAGGACGAGCCGTCGACCAGAAAGACATGGTCGCCGGCCTGAACGGGGCGGTGACAGGAGCTCATGACGCCAAACTAGCGCGAATCCCGCAAAAAGGGATGCTGCGATTGCATGGGCTCAGGACTGGGCGAGAAACCGCCGTATTCCGGAGCGTTCCGCAGCATCGAAAGCTGCGTCGGCGAGCAGCGAGACGATCAGCAGGCTCGAAATGGCCATCAGCAGCGCGCTGGCGAGCGAGGGCGCCATGCCGCGATTCGCAGCGGCGATCAGAAGCGAGAAAAGCGGGATCCAGAGAACGGCGACGGCTGGCGCCGTGCGGCCGAGACGGGCGAGGCCGTCCCCGGCCCGGGTCTCGCGCAGCGCTGCGGCGCCGGCCAGAAGCGCCGGCCCTGTCGCCAGCCCGAGGGCGAGTGCAATCGGGCCGAGCGCGGCAAGAGAGGCGGCTTGTCCGGTCTGGGCGAACCGAATGCTGACGGCGATCGCCAGAACGGTGACGAATGGCGCGCTGGCTATGGCAAGTTCCGGTTCGTCCGAAGCGATCGTCTCGAACAAGGCGCGGCGCTCAAAGAGCATCATGCCGGCGACGAAGAACATGAAATTGACGAGCGCCGGCTGCACGAAAATGACGCCGACGACATGGGCGGCCGCCGCCAGGGCAAGGCTGGCGACCTGCGACCCGCGGAGAGCGCGCGCGACCGGCGCGTAGAGCAGGGGCAGGACGATTATCAGGAGCGTCGGCTGGGCGAGGTCTATGGCATGGCGCCAATCCTGACCCGAGAGGAGCGCGGGCAGGGCAATGGCAAGCGCCGCGAAGAGGCCACAGAGCCCTGCCGGCGCAAGTCGATGCGGCAGGCGCGCCCAGGCCCCGGCGGCGATCCAGGGCGCGGCGAGCCGGCCCGCTATGGCCAGAAAGCCTGGGATCAAGGCGATCTCCGCCAGCAGGCGCAGCGCCGTCCCGGCCGGACTGGCCGGCGCCAGCGCCAGCGCCGCGACGCAAGGCGGCGCCAGTAGGAGGAGGAGTCCGCGCACAATCGCCGGCGCAACCAGCGCGTTTTGGTCCGACCGGGGCTCAAATTGCGTCATGCCTGTTCCAAACCGGTGCGATGATCGACCACGAGTGGCGACAGCCGGAGGTCGGGAGCACGGGGAGCAATCTGCGCGCCGCGGGCCTGCGATTGCCGGCTGCGGATCGATCGGCTACACAAGGCCGCGCCGCTTCGGCAGACGCACCCGTAGCTCAGCTGGATAGAGCGCTGCCCTCCGAAGGCAGAGGCCAGGGGTTCGAATCCCTTCGGGTGCGCCAATAAATCAATCAATTGCTTGACCTAGCTGTAGATCAAATCGTGTAACAAGCGCGCCGGGACGCTCCTGCACTGGTTTGGACTCGAATGCGACGAAACCGGATGCCGGAGGGCAATTGCGGCTTCGCACTCAATCAAGCAATCATCTGCTTGGCCTACGCCAAAGCATGTCTAGGGCGCGGCGGGCGGCGGTAACGCTGCGCTTGGGGCTGGACCCCGAATTCGTCGACAAGAGAATTTTGCTTCAGATGCGCGATGCGATCTTTCCAGGCAGATTGCGCGCGCTGCCAACGTGTCGCGTCCTGGGTCAGGATTAAGAGCTGGTGTCGACCACGAAGCACTTGTAGTCGCCTTGGCCGGTGTCGCGATGGCGCCCTGATACGCGGTGCTCTGGAGGTCCCTTCCGATTTCGGGTGTATAGCGCATAAGGCATTTGAATTGGGCGGGGCAAGGGCGCATGCGCTCAGCCAAGATTTGCGGGCAGCCGTGCGGCGTGAGTTGTTCTCGCCCATCGGTGTAGATCGCCGCTGCGCTGTACCCCACGATGGGAGCCCAATGTGGACCCCGAGATCCGCACCCGGAACCGTCGCGGATCCTTTTTGGCCCTCAGTTCGTTCGTGCGGTCGCCAGCGCGGCGACCGCATCGGCCGTCGCCGCGGACAAGGTCCAGCCGAGGTGTCCGTGTCCCGTATTGTAGAACACGCGCGGATTGCGCCCGCGTGACACGCGCGGAAGCATGTCCGGCATCATCGGACGCAGACCGGTCCACGGGACGGACTGGCGCGTGCTCATTCCCGGGAAATGGGCGCGGCACCAGTTGATGAGCGGGTCGATCCGTTCTGCCCTGATGTCGCGATTGTAGCCGTTAAATTCCGCCGTGCCCGCAACGCGGAAGCGTGTCGGGCCGAGCCGGCTGGTGACGATTTTTGTCGCATCGTCGAGCAGGCTGACCCATGGCGCGGCCTGCTGATCGGCTTCTTCCGGCAAGTGGACGGTGATCGAATAGCCCTTCACCGGATAGATATTGACGCGATCGCCGAGCGCACGTGCGAGTTCTCGCGACAAGACGCCGCCGCAGACGACGACGCGGTCGAACGTGTTCACCGCAGTCGGCGGCGAGGATTTCTCGAGTTGCGGCTCCGTCGACTGGCTGATGATGGTCACGCTGCGGTTGGACGCACTGACCGAGAGAACCTCATCCGACAGGCGCATTTCGACGCCGATCCGTTGGCAGGCCTTGGCGAGCCCGTTGGTGAATTTGTGAATGTCACCGGTAAAGTCGCTGGGCGTATAAAACCCACCGTAATAATTGCCGCGCAGCGCGGGCTCGATCGAGTGAATCTCGGTTGGCGTTACGGCGCGGCGCTCGAGGCCGCCTTTCGCCAGCAGGGCAGTGACACGTTCGGCCGCTTCCCAGTCTTTCCTGGTTTCGTAGAAGTGGAGGATGCCGCGGTCCTCGCAATCGAAATCGATGCCTTCGTCGGCCGCCATCCGGCGCAGATGCTCGCGCGCCTCGAGCGCCAGCCGGACGGTTGTAACCGTATTGTCTTCGTGCTTCGGGATCGAACGGATGAACTCCATCATCCACGAAATTTTGTGCCAGGACGGCTTGGGGTTCACAAGCAGCGGCGCGCCCGGCGTCGTCATCCACTTGAGACCCTTGAGCACTGTCGCCCAGCTGTTCCAGACCTCGGCGTTGGAGGCGGAGAGCTGGCCACCATTCGCGAAGGATGTTTCCATCGCCGCGTAGGGATGACGATCGAAGATCGTCACGCGCGCGCCGCGCTTGGCGAGGTTGTAAGCCGTGGTGATGCCGGTGATGCCGGCGCCGATGACAGCGATGTTGAGAGTTTCGGAAGTGTTCACGAGCGTTCTCCTGCCCGCCTGTCGGCGGGTCTGAACGCCCCCTCTGTCATTGGCCTGAGAGCATCGCTCCCGACCGCTGATCGATCGGAAACTTACACCATCGGCGGGAGCTGCCGCTCCGCTTTTCAGAGTTCAAACTTCGCGCGGTCCCTGAGCCTGAGAGTTTCCGGGGCGGTTGCTCCTTCGGCGTCGCGACCGTCCTGAAACGACCGCGAACTCTTCCGCGCCGCGCCTTGATGGCGAAAGTTTCGGCCGATGTCAAGTTTGTTGCAAAATGCAACTATGACGACGCCTTGCCGCCGCGCAACTTTCGCAATGCGCTGCCTTCGGCATCGGGAAACCGGGACACGACCTTCTCCCCGTAGCCTTCGCGCACCCATTCCAGGATTGTTGCGACCATCGAGCGGAACGCCTTTCGCTGCTCGGCGCTCAGCGGCTCCAGCATCATGGTCTCGAGTTCGAGGCTCAGCGGGTCGGCCTTGTCGCAGAGGTCTTCGCCCTTGCGCGTCAGGCTTAACCCAAAGCGCCGGGCGTCTTCGGTGGAATTCACCCGCTTGACGAGACCGGCCTTGGTGAGCCGCGACAGCATTCGTGAAGTCGCCGTGCGCTCGAAACGGGTGGCAGCGGCGAGCGCGGTGAAAGTGATCCCCGGCGTCGCCCGAATGAGGCGCAAAACCCTGATCTCATAAACGTTCCAGCCAAATCGGCTTTCGAAGATGCGGGTCGCTTTACCGATGCCATCTTCGGCGATCGAGGCGAGCTGATAGGTGATGCTTCGCTTGAGCATGAGGCGTCTCAAATCGGATATCGCAAATCTGTAGAAAAATATTGCATCATGCAATAGTTGCATAATGCAACATAATATGCATTATTGTTCCTATCGCCCATCAAGTGGCGAGCCACCAGGGCGGAGAACTATCATGTCGTCGATCAAGCAGGTCAGCCCCATTTCTCACCCACGACTGATCGCGGCGTGCACCATCGGCAACGCTCTCGAATTTTACGACTTCGTCGTCTTCAGCTTTTTCGCGCGCACGATCGGCGCGCTCTTTTTCCCGGCGCAGGATGCGACCGCGCAATTGCTGCTGTCGTTTGCAACCTACGGCGTGGGATTTTTCCTGCGCCCGCTCGGCGGAATCGTGCTCGGCGCCTACGCTGACCGCAAGGGCCGCAAGAAAGCGACCGTCCTGACACTCATGCTGATGGCGCTTGGCACAGGCATGATCGGCTTGGCTCCAGCCTACGCGACGGCAGGCATCGCAGGGCCGATGCTCGTGGTTATTGGACGTCTGATCCAAGGTTTCTCGGCTGGCGGCGAGGTTGGCGCCTCCACGACCTTGCTTGCGGAATATGCCCCCAAGGAGAGGCGCGGCTTTTTCGGCGCGTGGCAGCTCGCAAGCCAGGGACTCGCTGTTTTGGCGGCCGCAGCCGCCGCCTGGATCGTGACCAGCACGCTTTCGCCTGCAGAGGTGTCGGCCTGGGGCTGGCGCATTCCGTTCCTGCTGGGCGTGCTGATCGTGCCGATCGGTCTGTGGCTACGCAAGGCTCTGGAAGAGACGCATGCGAACGAGGATGACGAGAAGATGCGTCGCGTGTCCTCGCTGCGCGAGGCCTTCAGCGCGCATCTCGGCAAGATTGGCGCAGGCGTCGCTCTCGTCATCGGCGGCACCGCGGCCAATGCTGTCGTCGTCCTCTATATGGCCACCTACGCCGTCACCCAGTTGAAGATGAGCCCGACTGCCGGCCTGATGGCTGGCATCGTCGCAGGTCTTGTAACGCTGGTTGCCGCGCCCATCGGCGGCATCATTTCCGACCGGGTCGGACGCAAGCCCGTCGCGCTCGTCTCCTATCTCCTTATACTCGCGCTGATCTATCCGGCTTTTCTCTATATCAACGCCAATCCGACGATCGGCGCGCTGCTGTCGGCGGTTGCTCTTCTTGCGGCGCTGAACGCGGTGGGGGGCGCAACGATCATCATCACTCTGGCCGAGATATTTCCGGTCGAAGTCCGGGCGACCGGCATGTCGCTCGTCTATGCACTGGGCGTCGCCATTTTCGGCGGCTTCGGCCAGTTCATCGTCACCTGGCTGATCGGGCTCACCGGAAGCCCGCTCGCGCCAGCTTACTATGTGATGGCGTGTGCTCTCGCCACGATCCTTGGACTGCGTGCAGTCCCTGAAATGCGGGGCAAGGAATTGGTCTAGAGCGATTAGCCTTCTTGGCGGGCGGTTGACGTGTCTTCGACTTGTACGAAGCGAAGGTCCTCTTCCAGACAATCACCTGAAGGCTGTAGCCAACCCAAATCGGGACTTGCGAAGCCTGTCCTATCCGCGGGTCACCGTTCGAACTTTGCCTCTCCCTCGAAAACGGTCGTCAACACGCACGTTTCGGCGATGGACTCCGCCGCGATGTCGTAGAGATCGCGGTCGAGGACGATGAAGTCCGCCGAATGTCCCGGCGCCAGGACGCCTGTCAGGCCTTTCCGGCCCATGGCGCGGGCGCCGTTCACGGTGAAGAGGGGCAGGGCTTCGTCGAGCGATATGGATTCGTCGGGGCCGACAGCGCCGGGATAGGCGCCCTTGGGGTGGCGGCGGGTCAGCATGCCCGCGAGGCCGATCCAGGGATCGACGTCGGGCGCGGCTGCCGGCCAGTCGGATCCGTAGACGAGTTCCGCGCCCGCGCGCAGCAGACTGCGGATCGGGTGGCAGCGTTGCGTGCGCTCCGCGCCAAGCACAGCGATCTGCCCTGCGGTGATGGCGTTCGGAAACCACAGTTTGGGCGAGACTTCGGCGATGGCGTCCAGCGCGTGGAACCGGCCGAGATCGCTGGCGTGAACGAAGGGGGTGTGCGCGATCTCGTGACGCAAGCCGCTCATGCCGTTGGCGCGCCGGGCGGCTTCGATGGCGTCGAGCCCTGCGCGCACCGCGCGGTCGCCGACGGCGTGCATCTTCACCGTGAAGCCGAGGCGGTCGAGCGCCGCGACCTCTTCCCCGATGCGCCCGGGGGTCATTTGCAGGATCGCATCGGCGTCGTAGGAAGCCGGGTCGTGTCCAGACGCCGCGCCCGCGACGTAGGGGTCGAGAAACGAGGCCGTGAGGCTCGGCGCAACGCCGTCGAGGAACAGTTTCGCGCAATCGGCGCGCACGTGCCCGCGCGTATAGCGCTCCCGCCATTGCATCAACGTGTCATAGGGCGTGAAGGAATCGTTGAGCGGCGACTGGCGCACCAGATGGCAGGACAGATGCAGACCGAGCCGCCCCGCGTCGTCGGCGCCGCAATAGGTCTGCAGGTCGCGCTCGATCGCCATTGGCTCCTTGAAGCCGGTAAAGCCGAGTTCATGAAACGTGCGCGATACATAGGCGACCGCCTGCGCGTCCTGCTCGGGCGTGACGACGAGAGCCGTGCGCACCGGCGTCGCCGCGCTTTCACAGAGAACGCCGTCCGGATCGCCCGCCGCGTCGCGCCCGATCTTGCCGCCGTGCGGGTCCTGCGTGGCGCGGTCAATGCCCGCAGCGGCCAGTGCGAGACTGTTGGCCCAGAGATTGTGCTGCGTCGTATCCTTCAGCGCGACCGGATGCCGCGGCGCGAGCCGATCGAGGATGGCGCGCGGCGTGTCGCCGAGCTGGCCGGCATGTTCGAAACGCCACGGCCCGCCCTCGATCCACGTGCCTTCCGGCAGGCTCGCCGCCCGCGCCTCGACCGCTGCGAACAATTGTTCGAGCGTCGCGGCATAGCCGACGAAACATTCGAAGAGGTCGCGGCGCCCGCCCCACAGCGCATGCGTGTGCGAGTCGATGAGGCCCGGCATGACGAAGCGGCCGTGCAGATTCTGCTGGCGCGCGCCGGACGCTGCGGCTGCGAGGATGTCGGCGTCGTCGCCGACATGAACGATGGCGCCATCGCGCACGAGCATGGCGGTCGCCCACGGCCGTGCGGAATCCATCGTGCGGATGCGTCCGTTGATCCAGACGCTTTCCCTGCCGGGCATGGCTAGGTCCTTCACTGATGCGCGCCCGCGCCTGTCGTGGCGTAGTGCCAGGCAAGCACTTTCCGGTCGAAGCGCAGGAACAGATGATTGACGAGATAGCCGACGACGGCGACGGCGACGACGCCGGCCAGTCCATCGGCAATGCGGAAATTTTCCTGCGCGCGCAGCAGGTAGACGCCGATGCCATTTGTCGTCAGCAGCATTTCCGCGACGACCGAGACGAGCAGGGCAGCTGCGACCGCGAGCCTGATGCCGGTCATGATGACCGGCAGCGCCGATGGAAGATCGATCAATGCGATGGTTTCGAGTTTCGAGAGACGCAGCGACCGCGCGACATTCGTCAGCATGGGATGATTGGCGCGCACGCCGTCGATCGCGCCGATGAGAACGGGGAATGAGCAGGTGAATACGATCATGGCGATCTTGCCGCCGTCGCCCGCTCCCGCAAAGAGAAGCGCGATTGGCGCGACGGCCGGCGGTGGCAAGGGGCGCAGCATGTTGACGATGGGCTCGAATATGTCGCCGAGCAGCTTTATGCGACCGATGGCGGCGCCGAGCGGGATCATCACCAGGCAGGCGAAGCCGAGCCCGATGGCTGCGCGGCGCAGCGTTTCGACGATCTGCGCGGCGATGACGCCGGCATTGGCGAAGAGCGAAGCGCCGATCGCCGCGAGTGTCGGGAAGAACGGATTGCCCGTGGCGCGCGCGCCGATCTCCCAGAGCAGAAGGAGGAGCGCGCCGAAGCAGAGCGCTGGAATGTTCAGGCGCATCACGCGGCTTCCGCCTGTTCGATCATCTGGTCGTGCCAGCGCAGCGCGCCGGTGCGCAGCGCCATCACCAGTCCGCTCATGACGAGGCCGGCCAGCATCGCCGCAACAAGGCCTGCGAAGGTTTCCGGCACGCGCAGGGTCATGCCGGCGTCCATCAGATAGAAGCCGAGCCCGTCGCGTCCGGCGATCATTTCCGCCGCGATGGTGGCGATGAGCGCGATGGACGCGGCCTGCCGCAGACCGGTGAAGATGATGGGCATGGCGGCGGGCAAACGCACGCGCAGCAGCGTTTCCCAGCGGCCGTAACCGAAGGTGCGCGCGGTCTCGATCTGCACGTTCGACGTCGCGCCGAGCGCCTGCGCCGCGTTGAGGTAGACCGGCCAGAAGCAGGCGAAGACGAGGATGAACGCGTAGAGCTTCCAGCCCAGCCCCAGAAAGAAAATCGCGAGCGGCGTGATCGCGGCCGGCGGCAGGGGGCGCAGGAATTCGGCGATCGGCTCGAACGCCCGTTGTGCGATCCTGTAGCGGGCCGTGAACAGCGCGACGATGAGCGCGAGCGCGGAACCGACGGATGCGCCAGCCAGCGCGCGTGCGAAGGTGGCGGCCAGGGCGTGCGGCAATTCCCCTCGCCTGGTTTCGCTAACGATCGTCGTCAGGATTACGCCGGGCGAGGGGAAATATTCGGCAGGGACAAGGCCTGAGCGCGCGACGATTTCCCACAGGCAAAAAAAGCCTGCGATCGAAAGCGCGCTTCTTGCCCAGGATTGCATGGCTCAGGGCGTCGCCATCGCCTCTTCCGGTTTCATCGGCTTTTTCAGCATGCCGTACTTGAACATCTTGTCGATGATGATCTGGTAGTCGGACGCTTTGGGCGTGAGATCGAGCGCGAAGTCGGTCTTCAGCCTCCCCACCAGTTCCGGCGGGAACCTGTATTCCTTCAGCATGATTTCCTTCATCAGCGGCACGTTGCTCTTCAGCTCCGTCGCCGCGCGCGTGTAAGCCTTGATCAATGCGGCAATGTCCTGCGCATGGGACTTGATCCATGTCTCCGACGCGAAAAGCCCGGCGATGCGATAGGGCTGCGTGACGTTGGCGAGATATCCACGGCCGAGGATGATGGGCTTGGACTTGCCCGCGAGCGCGGCGGTCGCGAAGGGTTCGACGATGCAGGCGGCGTCCGCCGTGCCGATATCGAGCATGGCCGGCATTTGCGGGAAGGGATTGTTCAGGACCTTGGCGGGGTCGTAGGCGACGCCCGCGCTCGCCATCCAGTCGCGCGTGGCAAGTTCGCACAAGCCGCCGGGCACGCCGACGGCGACCGTCTTGCCCGCGAGATCCTTCATGGACTTGATGCCGGATTTTTCCGTAGCGATCATGTAGCCCCACAGCCTGTCGGGCGATTGTTCGTATTCCATGCTCATGAAGAACTTGAACGGCTGGCCCTGTTCGCGCGCGATCAGCATCGGCGACAACGCCGCGTAGCCGATGTCGGCGGAGCCCGAGGCTATGGCCGCGCCGACGGCAGGCCCCCCCGGCACTGCGATCAGCTCGAGATCAATGCCGGCGTCCTTGAAATAGCCCTTCTCCTGTCCGTAGAAGAACGGCATCAATTCGAGCGTCTTGAGATAGGCGAAGCGCACTTTCGACAGGTCAGCGGCGGATGCCGGAGCCTGTGCGAAAGCCGCGAGTGCGACAATTGCAGCGGCGAGCCGCGTTGTGGTCAGGCGCATCGGTTTTTTCCTCCCGAAATTTCCGGTCATGCGGGCGAGCGCATGGACCTGATCAATGTGAGCACTCTCTCGCGCAGGGCGAGATATTCCGGCTCGGCGCGCGTGGAAATCTGGTCGCGCGGCCGCGGCAGCGAGACGCGAATGTCCTCGATCACGCGCGTCGGGCGATTGGAGAGAACGAGCACGCGATCGGCCATGTAGATGGCCTCGTCGACGTCATGTGTGACGAGCAGGCAGGTCTTGCCGAGTTCGGCGGCGAGCTTGAGCAGCAGGTCCTGAATGTCGGCGCGCGTCTGCGCATCGACCGCCGCCAGTGGTTCGTCGAGCAGGAGCAGACGCGGCTTGGCTGCGAGCGCGCGCGCGATCGCCACCCGTTGCTGCATGCCGCCCGACACCTGCCAGGGAAAATGACCTTCGAAGCCCGACAGGCCAACAGCCTTGAGCATGTCGCCCGCGCGGCGCCGCTTTTCCGGTTTTGCATCCGGCAGGCGCCGCATGCCGAACACGACATTCTCGAGATTGCGCCGCCACGGCATCAGCGAGCGGCTGTAGTCCTGGAAGATGAGCGCCATACCTTCTGGCGGCGCGGCGAGTTGCTTGCCCTCGAACATGACGGCGCCGCTGTCGACTGCACGAAGCCCCGCGAGACAGGTGAGCAATGTCGTCTTGCCGCAGCCCGAGGGACCGACGACCGATATGAACTCGCCGGATTCGGCGGCGAGCGTCAGGCCGCGGATGATCTCGGTTCCGCCAAGCGACTTGCCGATCTCGCGGACATCGAGGACGGACATGCGTCTACTTCGCCGTGGCTGAGAATGTCGCGTCGAGGCCCGCGATGGCCTCGTCGACGTGATCGCGCGTGAAGATGAGCGGCGGAGACAGGATCACCTTGCCGTTCTGCCAACGCACCACCAGTCCGCGCGCAAGCCCGTTCGCGCAGAGCCGCGCGCCGAAACTGTCCGTTGGCGGGAAGGGCTCCTTGGTGGCGCGATCGCGCACGCATTCGATCGTCATCATGAGGCCCTTGCCGCGCACGTCGCCGATCGCCTCATGGCGATCCTTGAGCCAGTGCAGCCGTTCCATGAAATAGGCGCCGACGCGCGCAGAATTTCCGGTGAGATCCTCGTCGCGGACGATCTGCTGGCAGGCGAGCGCGGCGGCACAGGCGAGCGGATGGCCGGAATAAGTGTAGCCATGCATGATCGCCGCCAGCGGATGGTCTTTCTGCCAAGCGCTCGCGACACGCTCGTTGACGATTGTCGCGCCCAGCGGGATGTAGCCGGAGTTGATGCCCTTCGCGAGCGCCATCATGTCGGGCGCAACGCCCCAGCCGCGCGCGCCGAACAGCGCGCCGGTGCGGCCGAAGCCGGTCACAACCTCGTCCGATATGAGCAGCACGCCGTATTTGTCGCAGATCTTGCGCACCATCGGCCAATAGGTCGCGGGCGGGACGATGACGCCGCCTGCGCCCTGGACCGGTTCGGCGATGAAGGCGGCGACCGTGTCGGGCCCTTGAAACTGAATCTCGCGTTCGAGATCGCCGGCGCAGATTGCGGCGAGTTCGTCGGGGTCCTGCGTCCAGGGGTTGCGATAGAGGAAGGGCGATTCCACCTGCAGGAAGCCCGGCGCAAGCGGCTCGTAGGCGCGGCGGAAGGCCGGATTGCCATTGGCCGAGGCGCCTGCGAGATGGACGCCGTGATAGCCGTATTTGAGCGAGATGATCTTGACGCGCTCGGCCTGGCCTTCGAGCTTCCAAAATTGCCGCGCGAGCTTGATTGCCGTTTCCACGGCGTCCGACCCGCCGGAGGAAAAGAGCACCTTCGCCATTTTCTCTTCGGCCAGCATTTCTGTCAGCAGCGTGGAAAGCTCGATCGAAGGCGGATTGGAATAGCCGTTGAAGGTCGAATAATAGGCGATGCGATCGATCTGCTCGACGATCGCGCGCTTCACCTCCGGGCGCCCGTGCCCGACGTTCACGTTCCAGAGCGCGGCGACGAGATCGAGATACGGCTTCCCGCTCGTGTCGAACACGCGCACGCCTTCGCCGCGCGCCACGATCACGGGCGGATTGGCTTCCATGACCTTGGGGTCGACCATCGGATGCCAGACCGAGCGCGCATTATGCGCATCGAGGAAGTTGCGATGCTCGTTCACGGGCGTGCCTCCGTTCGATTCTGGCGCGTGCGGCTGGCGCCGGTCGTCTTGCCGCGCGCGCCGTTCGCGGCAACCGCGCGATAGGCCTCGTCTGCGGTGCGGCGCAGCTTGTCCAGGATCACGAAAATCTGCGTGCGTTCCCGCGCCGTCAGCGCATCCAGAAGGTGCGCGTTGCGCTCGCCGGCGTAGCGCAGCATGCGGTCGTGCCAGCGGCGGCCCTCGGCGGTCAGCTGGAAGATCGGGCTGCGGCGACCTTGAGGACCAAAAGCGCTCGAGACGAGGCCGCGTTGCGACAGGGCCTTGATGGTGCGGCTGAGCTGCCCCTTGTCCTGATAGAGACTGCGGGCGAGATCGGCGAGCGTCGCCGGGCCCCATGCCTTGATGGCGCCCAGCGCGCGCCATTCGCCGAGGTTCATGTCGAATTTCGCGGAAATCTGCACTTGCGCCTTGCGGTCGCTGATTGTCGTGAGAAGCGCCAGGCGGAATCCGAGAAGGTCTCGAATGTCGCGCGGAGCATCTGCATTCATCGCGCCGGCCTTGGCCATCTGCAGCCCTGTAATTGACAAGGTCAATATTGACCTTATCAATTACGGAAGGCCGGTCAAGCATTCAGGACCTTCGCAAACGCAGCATCGCCGGATGTTTGCGCGCTGTCTGAGAGAACGCCCGATGTCGAAGCGCAATGTGCTGTTCATCATGTGCGACCAGCTGCGGTTCGATTATCTGAGTTGCGCGGGCCACCGCACGCTTTCCACGCCGAACATCGACGCGCTGGCCGCGCGCGGCGTGCGGTTCACGCGCGCCTATGTGCAGTCGCCGGTCTGCGGTCCGTCGCGCATGAGCTATTACACCGGTCGCTACATGCGCTCGCACGGCTCCAACTGGAACAATTTTCCGCTCCGCATTGGCGAACCGACGCTCGGCGATCATCTGCGCAAGCTCGGCGTGCGTACCGCGCTCGTCGGCAAGACCCATATGAAGTCCGACGACGAAGGCATGCAGCGGCTCGGCATCGATCCCGGATCGACCATCGGTGTGCTGGCGTCCGAATGCGGATTCGAGCCCTACGACCGCGACGACGGGCTGCATCCTGCGGCCTATGGCGATCGCAGCGCGCCCTACAATTCCTACCTTCGCTCGAAAGGGTATGGCGGCAAGAATCCCTGGGAGACCTGGGCGAATTCAGGTGTCAGCGAGGATGGCGCACAGCAGAACGGCTGGCTGCTGGCGCACGCCGACAAGCCAACGCGCGCGCCCGACGAAGACACGGAAACACCCTGGACGACGCGGCGCGCCATGTCCTTCATCGAGGAGGCGGAGAGCGAGGGCGCTGCGTGGTGTCTGCACCTGTCCTACATCAAGCCGCATTGGCCCTATATCGCGCCCGCGCCCTATCACGACATGTATTCGAAGGCGGACGTGCAGTCCGTCGTGCGCAGCGAGCGCGAGCGCGGCAATGACGCGCATCCCGTCTATCGCGCCTTCATGGATCTGCGGGTCGCGCGCAAATTTTCGCGCGACGACGTGCGCGAGCATGTGATCCCGACCTATATGGGACTGATCAAGCAGATCGACGATCAGCTTGGCCATCTCATCGCCTATCTCGACGCGAAGGGCTTGAGCCAGTCGACGCTGATCGTGTTCACCTCCGATCACGGCGATTATCTCGGCGACCATTGGCTCGGCGAGAAAGACCTGTTTCACGAACCCTCCGTGAAAGTGCCGCTGATCGTCGTCGATCCCTCGTCATCGGCCGAAGCAACGCGCGGGACGACTTGCGATGCGCTGGTGGAGGCAATCGACCTTGCGCCGACCTTCATCGACTATTTCGGCGGCGCGCCGCCGGGGCATATTCTGGAAGGCCGATCGCTCGCGCCGCTGCTGCGGGGCGAGCGGCCTACGGATTGGCGGACGCACGTCTTCTCCGAATATGATTTCTCGATGCAGGACGTGCGCGGCGCGCTTGGCCTACCGGTTAACAAGTGCCGCCTGTTCATGGCGTTCGACGGCCGGTGGAAGTACATCCATGCGCCGGGCTTCCGGCCGATGCTGTTCGATCTGGCCAACGACCCCTCGGAATTCGAGGATCGCGGCGCCGATCCCGCCTATGGCGCTGCGCGAGAGTCGATGCGCGATGCGTTGCTCGATTGGGCGCTGCGCGATCATAATCGCATCACCACGCCGGATGCGCGGATCGAGCCGTATAATTCGACCGCGCAACTCAAGGCGGGCGTCTTGATCGGATACTGGAACGAGCAGGAAGTGGAAGAAGCGCGGCAGGAAGCCGGGCTTTCGTAATAGCCGCGCATCTGCTGCAGCAGTGCTGTTCGGAAACTGGAGGTCACATGGCGCAAGCACGCAAATGCCGCGGCCGGTTGCTCGGCGCGCTCGCCGCACTCGCCCTGGTCGGGCCAGCGCAGGCGCAGACCCCGCTCAAGGTCGGATTCCTGAAGACGTACGGTATGCTGCCCATGTTCCAGGCGCAGGCAAAAGGATACTTTAAGCAGCGCGGTCTCGACGTCGAGTTCGTCACGCTCAACAACGGGCCGGCGGTGGCAGCCGCCATATCGAGCGGATCGCTGGATATCGGCTATGCCGCCTTCGTGCCGATCGCCGCCGCGCGCAGCCGTGGCGAGGATTACCGCTTTTTCGTCGCCACGGGCTACGAGAGCGCGAAGGAATCGATCACGAAGTATGTCGCTTCGGCGCGCTCCAACGTCGGCAGCTTCAAGGACGTCGCCGGCAAGACGCTCGCCATCAACGCGTCGGGCGGCGGATGCGAACTGGGCGCACTCGATCATGCCGAGGCCGCCGGCCACGCGCCGTCGGCTTTCAAGATAGTCACCATGCCCTTCCCGCAGATGCAGGCCGCGCTTGAACTCGGGACGATTGATGTCGCCTGCACGGTCGATCCTTTCTTCGCTTCGATCATGTCGTCCACGAAGATCGCCGCGAAGGTGATTGCAACAAGCCCGATCGGTTCGATGAGCGCGACGCCCGTCATGGTCGATGGATTTTTCGCGCGCGAAGGCTGGCTCGCGAAGCACAAGAAGGAAGCTGCCGATTTCGCCGCGGCGTTGCAGGCCGGCGCGCAGGACCTGAAAGGCAATCGGACGGAGATCGAAAAGCTGCTTTCGTCTGAGCTGAAGTTCAGCCCGGAGATCGCGGCCAAGGTCAATGTCACGCCTGTCGCGGATTCGCCGGTCGACCCGGCGACGATGAAGGCCCTGCTCGACGCAATGGCGCGGCGCGGCTTCGTCGGCAAGCCCGTCAGCCCGCAGGATCTTGCCGCGCAGGCAAACTAGCCATGGCGCATGCGGAGCCATCACGCATGTCGGAGCGGGGCCGTGGCCTCGTTTTTCCGCTTGCGGCGACCGCTCTGCTTCTCCTGTGCTGGCAGGCGGTCGTCGCCGCGAAATTCATCCCGGAGGAATACCTGCCGGGCCCCTTACAGGCGCTTCGCGCTCTCGTCGACATGATCCGCGCCGGCGACCTGCTCGCGGCGGAATTGCTGACCTTGTCGCGGACGCTGTTCGGGGCCGCGCTGTCCGCGGTGATCGGACTTCTGCTCGCGTTGCTCGGCGCCAATTTCGTTATCGTCCGGCAGGCGCTGCAACCGCTGGTGGCGATCTTCCAGGTGCTGCCGCCGGCTGCGCTGGTGCCGATGTCGATCTACTTCCTGGGTTTCGGCGAAAAGTTCTTCCTGTTTGTCATCTGCTTTGCGGCGATCTGGCCGACCTACATCGTCTCGACGCGCGCGCTGCTCGATACCGACAATCTTCTGCTCTCGACCGCGCGCCTGTTCGGCTATTCCCGGCGCGAGACGGTGCTCGCCATTCGGCTGCCCGCCGCCATGCCGGAAATTTTCACGGGGCTGCGGCTGACCGCCGGCCTCGCCCTGATCGCCACCGTCGCCGCCGAAATGCTGGCGAGCCGCAATGGCCTTGGCTACCTTTTGTTCGAGACGGCCTTCTCCCTGCATGTCGATCAGACCTTCGCCGTCATGCTGGTCGTTGCGCTCAACGGTCTCGTCGTGAACGGTCTTGTCGCCGCCGGGCGGTTCATCGCATGCGGCTGGCGCGACAGCATGGAGGCCGCCGCCCATGCGTAGAGCAGCGCCCTTCCGGCCGGTGGATCGCGCCTTTCTTGTGGGCCTGATCGCGCTGGCCGCGAGTTGCGCGATCTGGCAAGCGTTGGTGCTGCTCACCGGCGCGCAGCGCTTTCCCTCGTTCACCGCGACTCTCGCCGCGCTGTTTGCTCAATTGCCCACGCTGGCATCGGAAGCGGCCATCACCATCGCGCGTGCAGCAATCGGCCTTGCCATGGCGGCTGTCGTCATGATCCCGCTCGGCGTGTTCGTCGCGCGCACACGCATCCTGCTTCGCCTGTTCGAGCCAATCATCAATCTGCTGCGGCCCCTGCCGCCGCTGGCTTTGGTGCCCATCGTCATGCTGTTTGCCGGCGCGGGTTCGGCGGCAAAAATCTGGACGATCTTCTACGGCGCTTCGATCCCCATCCTGCTCAACACGATGGACGGCGTCCGCGATGTCGACCCGATGATGTCGCAGGTCGCACGTACGCTTCGGCTCACGCGGCTGGAGAGGTTGGCGCTGATCGATCTGCGCGCGGCATCGCCGCGCATCGTGTCGGGCGTTCGCCTCGGGCTGGCGGCATCGCTGCTCATCGCCATTTCGACGGAAATGCTCCTGAGCGCGGACGGTCTCGGCTCTTACATCGTGCGCGCGCAGGAATCGTTCCGGATCGCCGACGGCATGGCGGCGCTGCTCTTCATCGCGTTTCTGTCATTGGCGATCAACGGCGCTGCGGGCTGGCTCGACCATCGGCTACTTGCATGGAATTATTTGCGCCGCGCGAGCGGAGATAGCTGACGATGAAACAGCTATGATCGGCGACACGACTACGACCTGCATCTTTATCGCGCGACGCATCTACACGTGCGACCCGCGTCAACCTCATGCGGAAGCGATGGTCGTGGCCAATGGCCGTATCGTTGCGATCGGCGCGCGCGACGACATTCTCGCGCGATACGGCGCTGCGCAGTCGGTCGTCGAGATCGCGGCGCCGCTCGTTCTGCCGGGCCTGATCGATCCGCACAATCATGTGCTCGAAGGCGCGCGGGCCGCACTCTATGAATTGCCGCTCTCCGGCGACTACGATTTCGACGCTATCGTCCAGGCCGTCGCGCAAGCTGCGACGCACACCGGGCGTAGCGAGTGGATCGTCGGCGGCCCTTTCGCGCTCGGGCGTTGCCCGCAGATGTATTCGCAGGAAGGGCGCGCGGCGCTGGATGCGGTCAGCGTCGGGCGTCCGGTGATGCTGCGCGACCTTTCGCTGCATGCGCGCTTCGGCAATTCCGAAGCTCTCGCGCGCGCCGGGATCAGTGAAGATGCGCGCGATCCCGACATCGGCCATTTCGTGCGCGATGCGCAGGGCCGGTTGACAGGGCTCGCCTTCGAATATGCCGCCAATCCGCTCGAAGAGGCGGTTCCGCCTTTGAGCGACGCGGAATGGCTGGCCTGCGCGCGAAAGAGCATCGCGATGTTGAATGCGGCGGGCATCACCGGCTTCGGCCTCGCCATTGCGTCGGCCCGCACGATGCGCGCGCTGAAGGCGCTCGACGATGCCGGCGGGTTGACCGCGCGCGTGTCGGGCTATCTCAACATGGCGCCGCTGCTGATGGCTTTCGAGCGCGACGGGATCGGCGACGAGCTTGTCGCGCGCCGCGGTGAATATCGCTCCGACCGCATCAATCCCGATTGCGCGAAATTCTTCATGGACGGTGTGCCGTTGCAGCATACGGCGGCTTTCATCGATCCCTATCTCGACGGCCACGACGGCGCCGGCGCATGCGCCTATGGCGTCGACGATCTCGCAGATCGAATCGGGGCGCTCGACGCGCAGGGGATTTCCGTCAAGGTTCACGCCATCGGCGACCGCGCCATTCGCGACACGCTCGATGCGATCGAGAAAGTCCGCGCGCGAGCGGGCGCCTCAGCGGTCCGCCACACGATCGCACATCTGCAATTCATCGCGCCGCAGGACATCGCGCGTCTTGCGCGGCTCAACGTCGGGGCGGACCTGTGCCCGCCGATGTGGTTTCCGCTGCCCAACGACCGCGTCTTTCGCGCGGCGCTCGGTGATGCGCGCGTGGAGTCGTCCTGGCCGATCCGGGATATCGCACGCAGCGGCGCGCTCGCGGCTGTCGGCAGCGACTGGCCTGCGATTTCGCCCGTTCCCAATCCGTGGCCGGGCCTGTCGGCGCTCGTCACGCGGCGCAATCCATTCGCGCCCACGCCCGGACAGATCGGCGCCGATCAGGCGATTGACATGGAAACAGCAGTCGCGCTTTCGAGCGCCGGCGGCGCCGAGATGCTTGGCTTCGGGGCGGTCTGCGGCCGCTTGCAGCCCGGGCTGTCAGCGGATTTCATTGCGGTCGATCGCGATGTCTTCGCGAGCGCAGCGGCGGATGTCGCGAAGACGAGGGTCCTGCAGACCTATTTCGAGGGAAAATGCGTTCATGACATCGGCGCGCAAGCCTAGCTTCATCTTCATCATGGCCGACGATCTCGGCTATGCGGACCTCGGCTGCTATGGCGGCCGCGCGCCGATCTCGCCCAATATAGACCGGCTTGCCGCGGAGGGCCTTCTCTTCACGCAGGGCTATTCGAATTCGCCGGTCTGCTCGCCCACGCGCTTCGCGCTGATCAGCGGTCGCTGGCAATATCGGCTGCGCGGCGCCGCCGAAGAGCCGCTGACGGGCGCCAAGGCGATGCGGCGTCCCGATCTCGGCATGCCGCCGGAGCATCCGACCTTCGCGTCGCTGTTGCGCGACGCGGGCTGGCGCACTGCGCTGATCGGCAAGTGGCATCTTGGATACCCGCCGCACTTCGGTCCGCTGAAGAGCGGATACGACATTCATTTCGGGCCCTATTCAGGCGGCGTCGATTATTTCACGCATCAGTCGATGAAGGGGCGACCCGATCTCTGGGAAGACGGCGCCCTGATCGAGCGCGACGGTTATCTCACCGATCTCTTGAGCGACCGCGCGCTCGATTTCGTCAGGGATTGCGGCGAGCGCGGCGATCCCTTCCTGCTCAGCCTGCATTACACGGCGCCGCATTGGCCATGGGAGTCGCGCGACGACGCCCATGTGCCGGCGACGCTCGACGGCGCGATCCAGCATGCCGAGGGCGGCTCCATCCACATCTACCGCCGCATGATCGAACATATGGACGAGGGTATCGGCAAGCTGATGGCCGAACTGAATCGTCTGGGCATAGCCCAGGACACGATGATCGTGTTCACCAGCGACAATGGCGGCGAGCGCTTTTCCGATAATTGGCCGCTGATCGGCGGCAAGATGGACCTGACGGAGGGAGGAATACGCGTGCCCTATGTCGTGCGCTGGCCGTCCATGATCGTGGCGGGGCAAACCTGTGCGACGCCGGTCATCACCATGGACTGGTCAGCGACATTCCTTGCCGCCGCGGGCGTGCCGGAACATGTCGATTATCCGATGGACGGCGTATCGCTCCTGCCGCTCCTGAAAGATCCGGCTGGAACTGCGCTCGATCGCGGCTTGTTCTGGCGCATGAAATACAGAAGCCAACATGCGATGCGGCGCGGCTGGTGGAAATATCTGAAGATCGAGGACAATGAATATCTGTTCGACCTGTCGGCAGACGAGCGCGAACGCGCCAATCGCGCCCGCCACGAACCGCAGCGGTTGCAGGCGATGAAAGCGGAATATGCCGCTTGGTACGATATGCTGCCGCCGGTGCCGCCCGACGCTGATTACGATCTGGTCGTGACGGAAAAGGACATGCCAGGCATTCACCGCGGGTAAGCGCTATTCTATCAATGCGGGTCACGTGCGCCCGATCGGGCAAAGTCAGGCTTCAGAGCAGATGAGGATTCTAGGGAACAGGCGACGTCGAACGCCGTCCAAGAGGTGTCCAGCGCAGAGCGGCCGCTTCTCGGCAGTTAGACAGAGGGCCGCTTCTCGCACGAACCTCGCAAAATCAAGTCTCGACGGTTTCGTCGAGTGTCCGCGACAGGTCCATTGCCAAACCCGCCGCATCCCCACCGGTCAGGCCCTCATGCAGATAGAAGCCCTCGCGCGGATCGACATCGGTGCGCCACGGTTGAACGGCCAGCGCCCTCTGCGCATCTTTGTAGCCGGCTTCCCAGCGCGCCTTGATCCCTGACCTGCTGAAGTCGATATCCTTCAAATGATCCTCGCCGTTGATCTGCGGCGCAAGCAGGCGCACCACGTGCATCCGCGTAAGGCAGCCCTGGCTGGCGAGTTCCTGAACCTCGGGCCGCTGCAGTACATCCGGCGGCAGGAGGCCGACGAGTTCCGAAATCGTGTGGCGCATGCGATGCAGTTCGGCCTGACGCCTTATGTGCGTCGCGGCGCGGCTTGAATATTGTAAATCTTTTTGTCGGTTCATCACCTGCATGATGGAATCCGGTTCCGGCCCATCGGGATTCCAGACGTGAACGGCAAAGATGATCGAACTGCGGCGCGGAAAATCATCGAACACCGCCTCTACCGGCGTGTTCGACAATATGCCGCCATCCCAGTAAAGCTCGCCATTGATCCGCACTGCGGGAAAAGCCGGCGGCAATGCGCCCGACGCCATGATGTGACCGACATCCAATGCCTCGTTGCGGCTGTCGAAGTAACGCATCTGCGCGGTGCGAACATTTGCGGCGCCAACGGTCAGTCGCGGGCCTGCGTGACCAATCCGACTGAAGTCGACCAGCTCCTCGAGCGTGCGGCGCAGCGGCATCGTGGAATAATAGCCCGCCGCCTCCGGTGCAAGACGGATCTGCTGTCCGAGAAATGCGAGCGGGTTTGGCTTGAAGAAGCCCTGAACGCCCATATTGACCGTCGTCCAATTCGGCAGGGCGTTGCCGAAGGCCGATGCAGCGGCGAAGGCCAAGTCGTAGGCAGGCGAATGTGCGACGCGATTCCAGAAATCCTGGAGGCGCTGGATACGCAATTCGGGCGCGTTGCCGACAATGATGCTGGCGTTGATGGCGCCAATCGACGTCCCGATCACCCAGTCCGGCTCGACGCCGGCCTCGTGTAAGGCCTGATAGACGCCGGCCTGATATGCGCCTAGTGCGCCGCCGCCCTGGAAGACGAGAACGATCTTGTTTTTCCCATCATAAAGATCGGGCGCGGCGACACCGTCATGACCGCAGACGTGATGCTTGTTCATGATCCCCTCCCAAGAGTTTTCTACAAAAGCCTAGTGAGCCGTCCAGCCGCCGTCCGCGGCGATCGCCGCGCCGGTGATAGAAGCAGCGCCGTCGCTGGCGAGGAACAGCGCGATCGCGCCGATCTCTTCCACCGTTCCAAAACGCTTGTTGGGCTGTTGCGCCAGCAAGACATCGCGGACGACCTGCTCGCGAGGAATGTCGTGCGACTTTGCTTGCCCTTCGATTTGCGCTTCAACAAGCGGCGTATAGACGTAGCCTGGGCAGATCGCGTTGCAGGTCACGCCGTCTTCGGCTGCTTCCAGAGCGATTGTCTTGGTCAGTCCAAGAACGCCGTGTTTGGCGGCGACATAGGCCGATTTGAACGGTGATGCGACAAGACCATGCGCAGAGGCGACGTTGACGATGCGGCCCCAGCCCTTTGCGCGCATAAACGGCAGGCCAAGCCTTGCAGTATGGAACGCCGAGGAAAGATTGATCGCGAGTATCTGATCCCATTTGGCGACGGGAAAGCTTTCGATCGGCGACACGTGCTGAATGCCAGCATTGTTGACAAGTATGTCGACGCCGCCGAAACGGCGAGCGGCCTCTTCCATCATCGCCTCGATATCATGCAGGCGCGAAAGATCTGCGCTCGAATGAGCGACTTGGACCATGTGCGTCTCCTCGATATCTGCTGCAGTCGCCGAGATCGCGTCCGGCTCTCCAAAACCGTTCAACACGATATTGGCGCCAGCGCACGCAAGACTTCTGGCTATGCCGAGACCGATGCCGCTGGTTGAGCCCGTCACGAGAGCCGTCCTGCCGGAGAGCGGACGTTGAACGGCGTTCACTTCTGTCTGATGGATCGTCATGGGTCGCTCGTGTTTTGAACGACGCCATCGTCGCGCTTTCTCGGTACCATCGGAAATGCCGGCTTTCTCTCGTAACGATAGTCGCGCGCTATTCCGATCGAGCCCGCTCTCCTCTCCCAAAGCCGTCTGCGTTCAAATTGAAAGCGACAATCTATTAGCCTGCGGCGAAACGTAGTTGGACAATTGCAGACCTCACTTGCAATCGGGAGGCTGCGATGCACCGGCTACTCAACATCCTCGCTGCATTGTCCACGATCGTTCTCGTCACATTCGCCTCTGGCGCAGATCAAACAGACGATGTCGTACGCCTTTATCTCGATTTCGCGTCCGCGCAGAACGCGCGCGACCTGATTGCTGTGCGGCGGCTGCTTTCGGATTCGCCGGATTTCTTGTGGGTCAGCGACGGCAAGCCGGTCTGGGGCGCGGACGCGACGGTCGAGCGAATGTCCACGTTTCAAAAGTCCGAGGTCTGGCGCGTAACGCCTGCGCTCTCTCGCGCCCGCGCCGTCAGGCTCTCCGAGGATGTGGCATTCCTTCACCTTCCTCTCATTCTTGAAATCGGCACACAGGAAAAGACCGACCGCTTGCCGTTTCTGGTCGGCATGGTCGCAAGGCGCATGCCGGAGGGCTGGCGTATCAGCGCCCTGTTCACGACCAACGACCAAAGCAACCCGGACTAATCCAGGCGCGCCGATAGCTCGTCGCTATCCAATCGCGAGCGTGAAAGTATTTCAACTCACGCGGCGCGCGCTTCAGAGTGCAATTCGAGAAGCGCTCATCAAGAGCGCGGTTCGCGAGGTTGCCACGATGACCGATGCTGTTGCGATGAATGCGCCGGCGCAATCGTTCCGTGACGCCCTGCAACGCGGCGGCGTCATCGGCACGATCGCATTCCTCACGCTCGTTGATCTTTTCGCGGCACAGGCAGTCCTTCCCTCCCTTGCGCGAGTCTATGGCGTTTCGCCGGGGATCATGGCGTTGGCGGTCAATGCGAGTACGCTCGGCATGGCCATTGCCGCGTTGATAGTGGCTCTGGCCAGCGCGCGGATCGAACGGCGCCGTGGCATCGTGTTCAGTCTCTGCCTTCTTGCAGTTCCGACGCTGCTGCTCGCCTTTGCGCCGGACATCAAGACTTTCTCCGCACTACGCGTCCTGCAGGGTCTCTGCATGGCGACCGCCTTCTCACTGACGCTCGCCTACCTCGGCGAAAACTGCGCTTCCCACGTCGCGAGCGGCGCATTCGCCGCGTATATCGCCGGAAACGTGGCTTCCAATCTCTTTGGCCGCCTGGCTTCGGCGTCGCTCGCAGACCACCTGGGGTTGCGCGGCAATTTCATTGCCCTTGCACTTCTCAATCTTGCCGGCGCAGTCTTTGTGGTGGCAACAATCCGCGCGTCTCGCGCGCCGATCGCCAGCCGAAAATCGGGCGAAGGCTTGGAGGGCTTGCGAGCGAATCTCATCCGGCCGGAGCAGCGTGCGGCCTACCTCGTCGGCTTCCTGATTCTGTTCGCCTTCATCGGCGCCTTTTCCTTCGTCAATTTCGTGCTGACGCAGCCGCCCATATCCCTCAACAACAGCATGGTCGGGCTTGTCTATCTTGTGTTCGCTCCATCTCTGATAACGACGCCGCTAGCCGGTCGCGCCTCTGCCGCCTGGGGAGCGAGGCGCTCGATTCTCGCAGCTCTTGCAACAGCCGCCGCAGGCTTGCCGCTTCTGCTCTCCGCGCACTTGCCTGTGGTCCTGCTCGGTCTTGGCCTCGTCGGCGTTGGCACATTCTTCGCGCAGGCAGTCGCCTCTGGCTACGCAACAACCAATGCGCGTGAAAATCGCGGCGCAGCGAGCGGGCTGTATCTGGCCAGCTATTTCAGCGGTGGCCTCGCAGGCGCAGCCGTGCTCGGCCAGGCATTCGAGCGCTTCGGGTGGAGCGGTTGCGTGGCCGGCGTCTTCCTCGCGCTCGCTATAGCAGCGTTCGCGACGCGGCGCATTTCGTAGCTTCGCGAGAAGCCAGGGCCGCGCTGGCCAGCCCTCATTCGGCCGGCAGATGATGGAGACGACAATGTTGAAAGACAGACGCGCAGCCTTGACCGCAACCGGATGCGTAGCCGTAGCAATTCTGGGGTTCGGAACAGCGCAGGGTGCCGCCGGGACGTGCCCGCCGGACAAGGTTCTCAAGACGCCGCGCAGCATCGAATCCAGGGACAGTGTCGGCGTCAAGCGCGAGACCCTCTCGACAGTGAATTTGAAGGGATGGCGAAGCGTCGGCGATCTCTTCCTGCGTACCCGCCGGCTGACGATCGCGGGCCACGGCGTTGTGCCGACGCACACTCACGATGATCGGCCGTCAATTGTTTTCGTGGTCAAGGGCGAGCTGATCGAGCACAGCACTTATTGCGCCGTACCCATCCGGCACAAGGCCGGCGACTGGACGCCGGAATTTGGCGCCGGCCACGGCCATTGGTGGGAGAATCCGAAATCGACGGAGGCGATTGTGACGTCTTCCGATATCGTTGACCAGGAAACGATCGATCTGGACAAGCCGAAGATGGACATGTGAGGCGACCAAGGCGCGGCGGGGTAGGCCCGTCGCGCCTGGAGCACGGGAAGATCGACCAACCATAGGCGGCATCTATCAATTTGGCGCCCCGTTCCTATCGCGGATGGGCGTAAATCGAAGACGATACGGTGTGGGAACGCAGCCAATGAACAGAGCTGACCAACATGTGCGTCGTAGTGGCACGGCCGCCACCAAGCTCATCGGGCTGTCTGTTGCGCTCGCGGCCCTGAGTGCGGCGGCGGCGGCGAGCGCCCTCAACCTGGTTTCGCAGGGAAGCGTGGCAATTCCGCACGCCGCGGCGCCTGAAGCTCGCATTGCCACGGTTTCGGACATGCGCCGGGATGCCGCGCGCCAGCGGTTCGACTACGATGAGAGCGCGCTATGAAGAACTTCGCTGGACAGGTGGTTCTTGTGACGGGAGCCCACGGCAATGTCGGCGCCGCTGTCGTGAAAGAGCTCGGCGCGCGGGGCGCGAGCCTTGTGTGCGGCGACGCCGCGCCTTTGAGCCAGCAGTGCCCAGACAATATGGTCGCAATCGGAGGTCTCGATCTCTCTGACCCGAAAGACGTCGGACACCTGGTTGCGGCGGGGCAGGAGCGCTTCAGACGGATCGACGCCCTCGTCAATACGATCGGTGGCTTCCGCGCGGCGCACGTGACGAATGCAGCGTTGTCGGACTGGGACTTTCTATTCTCAATCAACGCCCGCATCGCACTCGTGGTCAGCGCAGCCGTGATCCCTGCCATGGCCGCGCGCGGTTATGGGCGCATCGTTCATGTGTCGGCCGGCGCCGGCTTGCGCGCCGCCGGCGGAACGGCCGTCTACAGCGCAGCAAAGGCGTCTGTTATCCGGATTGTCGAAGCGATCGCTGAAGAACAGAGCGATCACGGCATCGTGTGCAACTGCATATTGCCGTCGACGATCGATACGCCCCAAAATCGCACAGCCATGCCGGATGCAGATCATGGCGCCTGGGTGACGCCGTCAAGCATTGCGAAAGTCGCCGCGTTTCTGGCCTCGGTAGACGCGGGCGGCGTCACGGGCGCTGCAGTGCCAGTCGTCCGGCGGCACGGAGGGTGATCCCATGTCCTTCGCGACGGCTCTCGTGATCCTGTGTGAGGCATGGCTTTGGGTCGGACTGCTCGTCGGCCTCTGGTTCATCGTCTTTGCTGTACAGCGGATTGATCCGGCTGCGCGTGGAGCGTACGCTTTTCGGCCGATGCTGCTGCCTGGCGTCGCGCTTCTCTGGCCTTTTGTCCTCTGGCGCTGCCTCTCGCGTCAGCCGCTGTCGGAGACAGAATGATGCTGCGGACGCATCGCAAAGCGCACTTTTTGATTTGGCGCATTCTTCTCGTGGCCTTGCCTGCAATCCTGTTGTCGAGCTGGCTGCTTCGGCCCGGAAAGTTGCCTGAACCGATACAACTCTCGGCGCCGGAGCCACGCAAATGAGCGTTGCCTACAAGCCGGTCGGCTGGAATACGAACAAGATTTTTTACGATCTTGTCGTCGGGATCGCCGTAGTCTTATATCTCGTCGTCTTCATGAGCCTCGCGCGCCGGGTATCGCCCGATGCGCGTTGGGATGATGCTTCGATCGAAATGCGCGCCTACGGTTCGTGCGCATTCCTCATGCTGACCTTGATCCTCTGCATCGGGCCGCTGTCCCGGCTCGACAAACGATTTCTGCCGCTTCTCTACAACCGACGGCATTTCGGCGTCATGACATGCCTAGTCGCCCTCATGCATGCGCGGCATGTACTGGCCTGGTATTTCGCGTTCAGCCCGATCGATCCCTATATCGCACTCCTCTCGAGCAATACGAGTTATGGCCGGGCCATAGGGTTCCCATTCGAAGCGTTCGGCATATGCGCGCTTGCCGTTCTTTTTGTCCTTGCCGCCACAAGCCACGACTTCTGGTTGAATTGTCTGTCGCCGCCAGTCTGGAAGGCGATGCATATGTCGATCTACGCGGCATATGCCTTTGTCGTCGCGCATGTTTCGCTGGGCGCATTACTTACGCCGGAAACGCATGCGCTCCATTTTATCGTCTCGGTCTGTGCGTGCTGTGTCGCATGTCTTCACGTCGTCGCTGGCGCGCGCGAGGTCCGGCAGGAGGTCAAAGAGCTTTCTTCCGGCTGGATCAGGGTCGGGCCACCCGAACGCGTCGCAGAGGGCCGCGCCGTCATCGTTTCCGTTGCGGGGCAGGATAGCGTCGCGATCTTTCGTCACGAAGGCCGATTTTCGGCGATCGCCAACGCCTGCAAGCATCAGAACGGCCCGCTGGGCGAAGGACGGATCATTGACGGCTGCGTCACTTGCCCGTGGCATGGCTATCAATATCGGCTCGAGGACGGCTGCGCGCCTGCGCCCTATACGGAGAAGTTGGCGACTTATGATTTGCGATTGATCGAGGGAGAAATCTGGCTCGATCCGAAAGGCCACGCGCCGGGGACACGGGTAGAGCCGCTGCGGCAAACGGAGACGGCATGAGCAAGCGGGACTTTTTCGTCGGTTATCTTCCGGCCTCTGCGAGTCTTCGCCGTTCAGCCGTCGTCGGGGCTTGCGTCATCTTCGCTGTGTTCATTTTCCTTGCCGCCATGCTCGGGCGCACGAGGCTGGACATCGGCGCCTCGGTTTTCGGCGAAGAGATCGCCGCCAGCGGAATATTTGTCGCTCGGCCCTATCCCATGCTTGTCTCCGGGCCTGACGCTGCGCATCCGCATGGGCGCACCTTCTTGCTTGGCGGGGAGGGCAAGCGCGGTGCGCAGGACTTCGGCGCCCATCTCGATCAACGCGTGGCGAGGCTGGAGGGCATCCTCGTGAAGCGCGGCGATATCGACATGGCCCTGGTCAGCGCAGAAGATCAATTGAGACCGCTGCCCGAAACAGCCGCGTCGCCGAAAAAAGTCTCGCTCGGCAAATGGCGGATCAGTGGAGAAATCTGCGACGGCAAATGCGTCGCGGGCGGCATGCGCCCTGGCGCGGGGCTAGCGCACAAGGCTTGCGCAAATCTCTGCATTTCCGGCGGCCTCCCACCTGTCTTCGTAAGCGCAAGCCCCGTCGCTGGGCGCAATTTTTTCCTTCTCGGCGCAGAAGATGGCGGACCTGCGCCGATCGCAGTCCAGGATCTCATGGCGAGCCCTGTGGCGCTTGAGGGTGAACTCTGGCGGTTGGGGAATATGCTGCTGTTTCTTGTCGACTGGCAAAAAACGCAGCGGCATTGAGACGTCAGGGTCCGGCAAGGTCAACACGATCGTCATGCGCACCATCGTGTGATCGTCGCCTTTCCCTCGGTCCTGTTCGCCATTGTCAATTCCATGGTCTCGCTCACCATCGTTTTCACGCCGCGGATTGCGCGGTTCAGCCGATAATCGCGACCGCGCGGGCCCAGCCCGCAGAGGCGCGTTCGATCTTTACGGGGAAACAGGAGACGGTGAAGCCGGTCGCCGGCAGGACTTCGAGATTGTGCAACTTCTCGATATGGCAGTAGCCGATGTGCCGGCCGGCCTTGTGGCCTTCCCAGATCAGCCGGGCGTCGTGTGTCTCTGCAAATTTTCGCGCGGTATGCACGAAGGGCGCATCCCAGCTCCAGCCGTCGATGCCGGTCAGCCGCACGCCACGCTCGAGCAGGTACATCGTGGCTTCGTAGCCCATCCCGCAGCCCGACGTCACATAATCGGCGTGTCCGTATTTCAGGCCGGCGCTCGTATTCACGACGACAATGTCGAGCGGTTGCAGCTCGTGGCCGATCCGTTTCAGTTCTGCTTCCACGTCGGCAGCGGTCGCAACGTAGCCATCGGGCAGGTGGCGGAAGTCCAGCTTCACGCCGGGCTGGAAACACCATTCGAGCGGTACTTCGTCGATGGTCCATGCGCGCTGCCCGCGATTCATCGTCGGATGGAAGTGCCAGGGCGCGTCGAGATGCGTACCGTTGTGTGTCGAGAGGTGCACACGCTCGACCGCCCAGCCCGCGCCGTCGGGCATGTCTTCCCCCTTCAGGCCCGGAAAGTAGGGGAGGATCTGCGGCAGACTTTGCTGATGGTCGATGTATTCGATCGTCGGGTGTAGCCCTGGCGGATCGGCCGGCACGTCGTTCTGCAGGGGCACCGACAGATCGATGATCTGACGCGGCATGGCTTCCTCCGTTTTTCGCTCTCGGGCGATTGTTCACGTCCAAGCTAGCAGCAATTTCGGCGGAAGGAATTGCGCGCCTCAGGGCGTGGCTGTGCGCAGCAGAGAGAAGAGGGCGGGCGCGGCGCTGCCGATCGCCATTGCGATCAGGCACGCCAGCGCGATCCTACGATAGGCCTGCTCCGACCCCAGCGCGAAGAGTTTCGCGCCAGCCCAATTGCCGATCCAGAAGCCGGGCAGGGAGATTGCAGCGAGCATGAGTGTGTCGCGCGTGACGAGGCCAAGGGCGAGGGCGCTGGTCAGCCCCGCAAAGACGGTGATCTGGAAGACGATCAGCATGGAGGCGCGGATCGCCTCGCGGCTGAGCGCGCTCGACATGAAATAGGCGACCACGGGCGGGCCGGGCATGGAGGCAAGGCCGTTGAACAGGCCGGCGGCAAGGCCGTAAAGCGCCGCGCGGACGCGGCCGAATGGCGCCCGCGTTTCCCCAGCGCGCGCAATGCCGAACACGGCCGCGACCGAGAAGCAGGCGATGGCGATGCGCGCCGTCTCTGGCGAAACATGCTTGAGCAGGAAAGCGCCGGCAGGCGTGCCCAAGGCCGCTGCGATTGCAATCCGCATGATGGAAGGCCAATGGCACGCCGTCATGGCGCGGCGCGCGCCGAAAATGCCACCGACCGCGACAATGCACATGGCGACCGGCACTGCCTTGGCGGGCGGCATGAGTATGCCGAGCATGGGCACGGCGGCCAGCGCGAAACCGAATCCGGTCAGTCCGCGCAAGACCGCGGCGGCGAAGACGATCGCCATCGTTCCAGCCGCCATGGCCGTCGTCGCGCCCAGCATCGAAAGCGTTTCCTTTTCCATGACGTTTACAAGCGGAGAGGGATGGGCCACAAGCGCGCCGCGGCCGATTTCCGCGCCGCGTGACAATGAGCAGACGCGCGATGCGGATAGAGGGACGCGACTACCGGACGATCTGGCTCGACGGCGACGGTCGCCGCGTTCATGTGATTGACCAGACCCGGCTGCCGCACCGGCTCGAGACGCGCCTCCTGTCGAACTGCGTCGATGCCGCAAGTGCAATCGCCGACATGATCGTGCGCGGAGCGCCGCTGATTGGCGTCACCGGGGCCTACGGGCTC
>Ga0209023_10001366_pt1 | contig 32953 bp, 34 predicted proteins | sample LakOneMetagenome_FD_187468 | JGI IMG/M metagenome (GOLD analysis project Ga0209023, IMG submission 187468) | Freshwater and sediment microbial communities from Lake Erie, Canada (SPAdes) (version 2) | ecosystem: Environmental > Aquatic > Freshwater > Lentic | place: Lake Erie, Canada...
TGCCTGGTCCTGGCCGGCCAGGCCGGCCGCAGCGCCTATGCCGCCATCGCCAGCCACTACAACGCCCAGCTGGCCGAGCGCTATCCGTTCTCCGCCGCTCCCGGCGCGCTCGACGCCGAACCCGAGCAGGTGCGGCGCCTGCTGGTGCTGCTCGACACGCGGCTGGCCGCGGCGCGCGCGGCACCGGCGGCCTTGTCCGCGCGCGGCGACCCGAAGGCGCTGGCGGCGCAGGACTTCCTCGACCGCCTGGCGGCCCTGAAGCCGCTGCTGGCCGCCGTGCTGGCCGAGGACGCCGGCGGCGGCCCGGCGGCGCTCGACCTGTGGCCGCAGTTCCGCATCAACCGCCCGCGCGAACGCGGCGCCGACCAGGTCATCGAATGGAAGCTCGAAGCAGGCGACGCGCTGCCGCCGGGGCCGGACGGCGCCCTGGGGATGGCCTGGCGCCTGGGCGACCCGGTGACGCTGCGCCTGCGCTGGGCCAGGAACAGTCCCCTGACCCCGGCGCCCGACCCGGCGCGCCCGAGGCTGGACGTGGTCGAACGTGAAGCCAGCTGGGATTACCGTGGCCCCTGGGCGCTGCTGCGCCTGCTGGGCGACCACAGCGCGCCGCTGGCCGAGCTGAGCGAGCGCGATGCCGCGGCGCCGGTGGTGCTGCGCCTGGTCGTGCCAACCCGCAACGCCACCGGCGCGGCCGGGCCGGATGCCGTCGGCTATGTCCGCGTCGGGGTGATGGCGCACGGCAAGCGCGACCGCCTGGCGCTGGCTCCTTTCCCGACCCGGCCGGCACCCGCCCTGCCGGACCAGAACCCCGGCGGCGCCCTGGTGGCCACCGGGGGTGGACAATGACGATGATGCAGCCATGACCATTGCAGCCCTGCTCGAACCGATTGCCGAACACGGCCCCTGCGGCGTCTCGCTGCTGGACGAACCGGAATACGATGCGATCGCCCTGGCGCGCCACGAAGACGACCCGACCCTGCCGCTCGGGGTCTGGACGAAGGCGCTGAAACGCGCAGACTGGCAGGAAAGCGCGCGCCTGTGCCGGCAAGCCCTGGTCGAACGCAGCAAGGACCTGAACCTGGCCGCCTGGCTGGGCGAAGCCTGGATCAACATCGACGGCCTGGAAGGCGGCGCGCGCGCCACCCTGCTGCTGCAGGGCCTGTGCGAGCGCTACTGGGACGACCTGCACCCGCTGATGCACAAAGGCGAAATCGATTACCGCACCAAGCCGCTGGACTGGATCGACGAGCACTGGAGCATGGCCCTGCTGCTGCGCGTGCCGCTGATCCACGGCAGCGGCGCCGACGCGCGCACGGTGACGCTGGCGCAATGGAAGGACAGCCTGGCTCGCGAGAACGACGAACGCAAGGTCAAGAAGCCCGGCAAGGACGGTGATTCGGCCGACCTGCTGACCCGCACTCGCGCCCTGGCCCAGCTGGCCAGCATGCCCGTGGCCCGACTGCAGACGCTGCTTGGCACCGTGCGCGACTGGTCGGGCGCACTGCGCGACCTGCATGCCACGCTCGATCGCCTGATGGCGGCGCAGGCGCCGCGCCTGCGCAAGCTGGCCGCGACGCTGGACGAAACCGAGCGCGTGCTCGGCACCTGGCTGGAGGCGCATCCCGCGCACGTGGCCGCGCCTGTCGCGCCCGCGCCTGCGGCGCCGGCCGGGGCGCCGCCGGTCGCCGCGCCGGAACCGGCGGCCAGCGGGGATGAAGCGCCCCTTGCGCCAACGCCTGCGGCAGCCGGTCCAGCGGGGCGCGCGGGTGCCTACCGTCGACTGGAAAGCCTGGCCGATTACCTGGAAACCCTGGAGCCGCACAGCCCGGTGCCACGCCTGGTGCGGCGTGCCGTCGCCTGGGGGAATCTGTCCTTCGACCAGCTGCTGGTCGAGCTCACCCATAACAACAACGAGATGCAGAAGCTGCTGGTGCGCGGACCGGTCGGCAGCTGAATCAGCCATTCCGGGCGTCGTCGCGCCAGTGGCCTCTTTCACCCGGGCAGCCGCGCACGCTGTGCTGCCTGCTGCCGCCCTCGCCATTTCCGCGGTCTTGTTCTCAGCCTGGACAACGGGCTGCAACCTCTCCCTGGTGGCTTGTTTGTCTGGTGTTTGCTTATCCGTAGTCCGGAACGTGTAATCGGCCGGTTTGCTTGAAAACCTCTGTTGGTTAGTTACGTTTTTATGATAAGGTAAGCGCATGCCAATCCGATGCGCTTCGCCATGCACAGCCTGAGCTCCTGGAATACTGACCCGGTCCGCGCCTTCAAGGCCTTCATTTCCACCACCGCGTTCGCCGAAACCGGGCGCCGCCAGCGCGCCGACGGCACCCTGCGGGTCCTGTCGGCTGAGTCCGCCAAGATCTATGTCTTCATGTTCCAGAACCTGGCCAGCTGGCTGCTGGAACAAGGACTCACCTTCTCCACCGTCACGCAGACCGACCTGCTCCGCTTCATCGAGCGCACCGTGAAGGGCAAGCGCGTCCTGAACAGCAAGATCGCATACCGCTACCTGCGCCTGCTGGAACGCTGCTACGAACACCTGGGCGTCACGCCGAACCCGGCGCAGCAGGCCATCCTCGGCGTCGACCGCGCCCACATCGCCAGGGACGAGGCCGGGCGCAGCCTGTCCGAGGCGCAGCTGGCGCGCTTTTTCGCCGCCCTCCCCGCCGACACCCCGCGCAAGCGCCGCAACACGCCCTTCGACGGCTGGAAGCGCCGCCGCGACCGCGCCATGCAGGTGGTCATCGCGCTGGCCGGCCTGCGGGTATCGGAAGCGGTCGGCCTGCTCATTCCGGAACTCGGGCGCCAGGCCGGCATCGACGGCTCGCTCGTGCTGACCATCACCCCCGACGAGAAGCACGACACCAGCCACGAGCACACGGTCACCCTGCCCCGCGAAGGCGTCGACGAGCTGCTCCCCTGGCTGGAAGAGCGGGAAGCGATGGCGATCCCGGGCCAGTTCGTCTTCCCGGCCAACCTGACCGGCGCCCGGCTGACCCGCAAGACCGTCTACGTGCAGATGCGCGCCACCTTCGAACGCGCCGGGATGGACCTGTCGCGCTCGGGCGGGCGCACCCTGCGCAATACCTTCGCCAAACGCCAGCTCGACAACGGCGCCCAGCCGGACGAACTCAAGGATGTGCTGGGCCTGGCGCTGGAACGGTCTGCCGCCGACTACAAGCTGACGCGCGTGACGCCCGATCCGGGCGAGTGACAGCGCCCCGCGCGATTGAGCCGGATCAAATCTGACGCGGCCTCGAACGGCAGACTGGCCTTGAGCGCGCCGTCACCGCGTCTATTCGAGGAGCGATCATGTTCAAGCAGATCCTGTTGCCCACCGACGGCTCCGAGCTGTCGGAGCGCGCCGTGCTGGCCGGCGTCAGCTTTGCGAAAGAGGCTGGCGCCCAGGTCGTCGCGTTGACCGCCCTGCCCGATTTCCGCACCTTCACGGCCGATGCCGAGATGCTGGCCACCACCGAAGACGAATACCTGGCCACCAGCGAACAGCGCGGCGCGACCATCCTGGCGGTGGCCGAGTCGGCCGCACGCAGCGCCGGCGTGCCCTGCACCAGCCTGGTCGTGCGTTCGCGCCAACCCTACGAGGCCATCCTGCAGGCGGCGCGCGAGCGCAAGTGCGACCTGATCATCATGGCCTCGCACGGCCGCCACGGCATCACCGGCATGCTGCTGGGGAGCGAAACGCAGAAGGTGCTGGTGCACAGCGCCATTCCGGTGCTGGTCTACCGCTGAAGCGGCAGCCGGCAAGCGACGAAAAAAAAGCGCCGCTATCGAAGCGGCGCTTTTCGCGCTTTGAGCCAGCCGGCCAGCCCGCAAACCCGCAAGCCCGGCTGGCGACCATCAGATCCAGTAGATCAGGGCAGCCACGCCGACGATCAGCGCCACCTTGGTGATCTTGTACGCGGTCTTGTTCCAGGCTTTATAACGGCGGCGGTACCCGCCCATCACGTGCGAGATGCGGAACAGTTTGCTGACCAGGCCGGTCTGGTCGCCGGTTTCGTTCGGCGAGCTGGCGGCGGTCATCATGGTGCGGCCGAGCCAGCGGTTGATCGCCTGCATCCAGCGGTAACGCATCGGACGCTCGACGTCGCAGAACAGGATCACGCGGTCGCTTTCGCTGCCGTTGATGGCCCAGTGGATATAGGTTTCGTCGAAGATCACGCCTTCGCCGTCGCGCCAGCTATGGCGCTGGCCGTCGACGTCGATGAAGCAGCGGTCGTCGTTCGGCGTGGCCAGGCCCAGGTGGAAACGCATCGAGCCGGCAAACGGATCGCGGTGCGGATTCAGCTTGGCGCCCGGCGGCAGTTCGGCGAACATCGCGGCCTTGACCGAGGGAATCGATTGCAGCAGCGCATAGGTTTGCGGGCACAGGCGCTGGGCCGACGGGTGGCTGGCGTCGTACCACTTCAGGTAGAAGCGCTTCCAGCCGGTCTTGAAGAAGGAGTTGAAACCGGCGTCGTCGTTCTGCTCGGCGGCCTTGATCTTTTTCAGGGCGAGCATGTTTTCCGCTTCGGCGCGGATGACTTGCCAGTTCTGCTGCAGCGGCGCCAGGTCGGGGAAATCGCTGACCGGGATGTAGGGCGTGCTCGGCACTTTCGAGAAAAAGTGCATGAAGATGTTAATCGGGGCCATGAACGACGAATGGTCGAACAGCTGGCGTCCGAACGGCAGGCGCACCTTGCCGCGGAAATGAATGTGGAGAATCGAGAGGAAATAAAAACCGACTACCACCCACTTCATCATGCACTCCCAGAACTGACCACATGGTCAGCATCGAATTAAACAGGGCGCAAGAATAGCATATCCGCCGGGGGACCGTCCGGGCCCCGGCGAAATCGACAGCGGACTGTCGCGTTCATGACGAAGCGTGTACCGGAGCGGGCGACAATCCGCCGAAGCGGACGACGCTGCCCGGTACGCGCGCCGGTCGAACTCAGTGCAGAGCAGTCATCGCATAGCCCTTTTCGGAGAGCTGGCCATGCAGGTTGTCGATGTCGTAGTCCGGCAGTTGCTCGGCATTGTCGTCGACTTCGAAGGCGCGGGCCTCCACTTCCCAATCGGTATTGGTGGCTTCTTCGGGGATGTTGCGGGTTTCCGGCACGGCCAAGTAGGAGAACTTGCCGTCGCTTTCGGCTCTGCGGTAAATGTCCAGGCGCATAATCGTTTCCTTACAGTGAAAAGCTCGCTTTCGGATGAAAGCGGACGACTCCACAGTAACGAAGCCCGCCACGCGCGTCTGTTAATTGCCCCACACTCTGCCGGACCGGGGTGCGATCAGCGCCCGGGAGACAAGCCGAGTATGCGCGCCGGCAATAACACGACCGCGCGCAGCAGCGCGAACACGGCCTCGACGCCGATGCCGAGCAGACGGAAAGGCAGGAGCAGCAGCCACACCAGCGGATAGGCCACCAGCGCCAGCAAGGCCAGCGGCCAGCACAGGAAGAGTAAAAGCAGCCACAGCAGGAAGCCCATCATTGCGCACCCGTTCAGGTTGAGGAAACCGCAGTGTAGGCAGGCGCCCCGGCCGCATCAAGCGGCCCTGGGACGAACGGCGCGGCGGCGGGGTCGAACTGCCGCCTGCGCCGACGAACGGGGAGCCAGGAGGAGACGAGCGGCGGCCGGGCGCTCAGGCAAAGGCGGCGATACGACGCGGTGCGGCGGCCCGCAGCTCGTTATCGGCACCGGCAGCCGCATCGGCGGCCAGCGTGACGCGCAGCGCGGCCTGCAGGGATGGGATCGAGGCGCCGGCGCGGTACTGGAAGGACACCTGCACCACGTCGCCGGCAACCACGTCGAGCGGACGCGCCAGCGGCAGCGTCATGTAGTGGTTCAGCCAGTCGATGGTGCCGCCGCTTTCCTGCACGATGGACAGCACGTTCTTGGTGATGAAGCGCAGCGCATTCAGGGCGCCGTCCTGCTCGACAGTAAAACTGCCTTGCCAGGCGATCAGCTTGTCGACCGGTCCGGCAAAGTCGAGCACGCTGTACACGGCCGGCTGGGCCAGCTCGACCGTGCCCGGGTAGGCGGCGCTGGTTTCCTGGAACTGCACGATCGGCGCGTAATAACCATGGAAGCTGTAGTCCTGCTGCAGCGGCTGCACCGCCATCACCACCGCTTCGGGCATGAAGACCGGCAGCGGGCCGCCGAAGCGCTCCAGGTAGCGCGCCTTGAAGGCCTCGATCACGTCAACCTGCTTTTCGCGCAGCATGGCAACGTGGATCATTTCGCAGATCACCACATCCACCGGCTCCGGCGGCAGGTAATCGAAGGCGTCGGCGTGGACCACCTCGACCTTGTGGCCGTTCGGGTTCTGCGCCAGGAAGCGGCGCGCCTCGCGCACCAGGTCGGGGTTGAATTCGACGCAATACACCTTCTCGGCCTGCTGGGCCGCGAAGAACGACAGCACGCCGGTGCCGCCGCCCAGTTCCAGCACCTTCATGCCGGGACGAACGGCATGCGCGATCGCGTCACGGAAAGCGCCCATGCGGTTCCCGTCCATCAGCATGTTGTGATGGTAGTGGACAGGAATGAATTGGCCGAGGTAGCAGCTCTCGATTTCGCGTTCGTTCAGCATGGGATCCTTGTAGTCGGCGACGGCGTACGCTGCCGCATGGGTCGATGGAATACGAGGAGTATGCCTGCGGCGGGTGCGCGGCAAAGGCGGGAGCTGATGCGGGATGACCCTTTAATTCCGGATAAGCAGCTCAAGCACCGGCCCGGCAGGCGCCACTCAGCGCAGGCCCTGGCGGATCGCCTTGGCCACGCGCGGCTTGCCGGCGCGTTCGGCCAGCTGCTCGGGCGTCAGGCCTTCGCTGTTCTTCAGCGCCGCGTTGGCGCCATGCTTCATCAACAGCAGCGCGGTATCGTCCTTGCCTTCGCGCGCCGCCATCATCAGCGGGGTGTAGGCGCCCGTTTTCAACGGCGACACCGCATCGATCCTGGCGCCGCGCTTCAGCAGGATGTCGACGATCTCGTTGTCCCCCGCCGCCGCCGCGTAATGCAGCGCCGTCCAGCCGGGCTGGTTCACCTTCGCGCCCTTGGCCAGCAAGGCCTCGACGGCCGCGCGGTTGCGCTTGAAAGCGGCCATCATCAGGGCCGTATTGCCGTTCACGGCCGCCGTGTCGAGCTGCGTGCCGGGGTGGGCGAGGAAGACCTCCAGCACGCGCATCGCATCTTCGCGCACCGCCAGCACCAGGCCCGGTTCGCCGCCGAGGGGATTCAACTGGTTGGCGTTGACGACCGAGCCGATCATCGCCTTGACGGTCCTGTCGTCGTCGAGCTGAACGGCGCGAAAGAAGGCGGTCAGCTGGCGCCCGTCGGGCGGCGACGTCGCCACAGGCGCGGCGTGGACCAGGCCGGCGCCGGCACACATCGCGAACAGGATACTGCGCAGGATGGTGCGGCGCTTTGGGGTCATGTCAGGCCTTGGCGTGCTGGAACAGGTTGAAGAAGTTGTCGCTGGTGCGATCGGCCACCTCGCGCAGCGGCAGGCCTTTCAGGTTGGCGATGAACTCGGCCACGTGCGGCACGTAGCCGGGCTCGTTCACCTTGCCGCGGTAGGGAACCGGCGCCAGGTAGGGCGAATCGGTCTCGATCAGGATGCGCTCCAGCGGAATCGTGCGCGCCACTTCCTGCAAGTCCCTGGCGCTCTTGAAGGTCACGATGCCGGAGAAGGAAATATAAAAGCCCATCTCGATGGCCGCCTCGGCCACTTCCAGCGACTCGGTAAAGCAGTGCATCACCCCGGCCACGCCGCCGGCCTGGACCGCCGCGCCCTCTTCCTGCAGGATGCGGATGGTATCGGCGCTGGCCGAGCGGGTATGGATGATCAGCGGCTTGCGGGTCGCGCGCGAGGCCCGGATATGCGTGCGGAAGCGCGCGCGCTGCCATTCGAGGTCGCCCTCCAGGCGGTAGTAGTCGAGGCCGGTCTCGCCGATGGCGATGATCTTCGGGTGGTCGGCCAGTTCGACCAGCTGCTCGACGCTCGGCTCGGGCGTGTCTTCGTAGTCCGGATGGACGCCAACCGAGGCGAAGATATGCGGATATTGCTCGGCCAGGGCGAGCACCGAGGGGAATTCCGGCAGGTTGACCGACACGCACATGGCATGCGTGACATGGTTCTCGGCCATCTTGGCCAGGATCTCGGGCATCCGGGCGGCCAGCTCGGGGAAATTGATGTGGCAGTGGGAATCGATATACATGCCGCCATTGTAAAGGCAGCCGCCCGCGCGTGCCACGCCGGGTCGCGCCAGCCGGCCTGGCGGCTATGCCTGCGGGCGGTGGGAGCGCCAGCGCTGCACCAGCGCCACCGCCAGCCAGCACAGCGTGCCGACCGTGAAACCGGCGCCGGCGCTGAACAGGCCACCCAGCAGCGACCTGGCGCCCTCGGCGTCGAAAGCCAGGCCCAGAACCAGGTAGGCGCAAGCGGCAAGCAGCGCCCCTGCCAGCCCGGCCCCGGCCATCCGGCGCACGAGCGGGCGCCGGTGCCGCCGATACCAGGCAAGGGCCATGCCGGCCAGCAGCAAGGGGCTGGCGAATCCGCACAGCAAATAGGCTAGCAGCAGGAGCAAGCCGGGAAACATGGGAAAAGTCCGCCTTAGGCGACGACCCGCTTGCCGAGGATGATCAGATCGCGCTCGACGCCATCGAGGTTGGCCACGCGCGGGAAGTTGGCCCAGGTATCGAAGCCGAACTTGCGGAACAGCGCCAGGCTCGGCGCGTTGTGGCCGAAGATGAAGCCGAGCAGCGTATGCACCTTGATCTCCGGTGCGAACGCGATCGCCTGTTCCAGGCAGTACTTGCCGAGCCCCTTGCCGCGCCAGGCTTCGGCGATGTAGATCGACAGCTCGGCCGTGCCCGAGTAGGCTGGGCGGCCATAGAAATTCGAGTACGACATCCAGCCGACCACTTCCGGATTCGCCGAGGCGTCGTTGGCATCATGGATGACCCACAGCGGCCGGCGTTCCGGCGTGTGGTCGTTGAACCAGCCGACGCGCGATTCGACCGACACCGGTTCGGTATCGGCGGTGACTTCGCGCGAGGCGATCGTGGAATTGTAGATATCGACGATGACAGGCAAGTCATCGCGGCGGGCAAGGCGGTGAACGTAGGACGGCATGAAGGAAAAAGAGAGTTACAGGGTATGGGTGGCGCGCGAGGAACGCAGGGCGGCGCCGAGGATTTCTTCGATGCGGGCCTTGGCGCGCTGGCCGGTTTCGTCGGCCGGGAAATGCACGCCGACGCCTTGCGCCTTGCTGTTGTTGGCGCCGGCCGGCGTCATCCAGACCACCTTGCCGGCGATCGGGTACTTGGCCGCATCTTCCATCAGCGACAGGATCAGGTAGATCTCGTCGCCGATCTTGTAGGGTTTGTTGGTCGGCACGAACAGGCCGCCGTTTTTCAGGAAAGGCATGTAGGCGGCGTACAGTGCCGCCTTTTCCTTGATGGCCAGCGACAGCACCGCAGGCCGGGGCAGCGACGCGTTCGGGTCGGTGGTGTTTCCACCCATGTTGCCGCTCATATTGCCGCTCATCGCTTTCCTCTAAGTAAAACTCAAACGGGACTGCAGCACGAGGTGTAATCGAGCAGCATGTCTTCGACGAACAGTTTAGCCGACAACGGGTGATCCGCCACCGCGCGCCGTTCGTTTGCGGACTTAACGGCACGCAACAGATTCGCCGTGTGCACGCTGCCGGCCAGGCTCGCGAGTTCCTTCTGGTAGCGCGGATAATAGCGCACCACGCCCGACAGCTTCACCGACAGCAGGTCGTACAGCCAGCGCTGCTGCCAGGCCACCAGCGAGGACAGCGGCGTCTTGCTCAGCTTTTCGGCATGGCGCAAAGCGCCGTCGGCCGACGGACGGGCCAGGAAATGCAGCAGCGCGTCGAGTTCCTCGCGGTTGCCGGTCTCGGCCTGGTCGCGCGCGGCCAGCGGGGCGCCGCCTTCTTCGCGCAGCCAGCTGTCGGCGTCCGGCACGCCCTGCTCCTTCAGCCAGGCCAGCGCAGCCGGGTGGTCCGGCATCGGCAGGGCGAACTTGCGGCAGCGCGACAGGATCGTCGGCAACAGGCGGTCGAGGCCGTTCGAGGCGAGCAGGAAGACGGTGCCCGGCGGCGGCTCTTCCAGCGTCTTCAGCAGGGCGTTCGAGGCCGGCATGTTCAGCGCCTCGGCCGGGTACAGCACCACCACACGCAAGCCTTGCCTGTGGGTCGAGATATTCATGAAGTCCGCCAGGTTGCGGATCTGCTCGATCTTGATCTCTTTCGACGGCGCCTTGGTCGACTTCGATTTCTTCTCGCTGTCCGCGCCCTCTTCGCCCTCGCCTGACGGCTCGTCTTCCAGCGCTTCAGGACGCACGCGGCGGTAGTCCGGGTGGTTGTGCTGGACGAACCAGCCGCAGGAGGCGCAGGCGCCGCAGGCCTGGCCGTCGGGCTGGACGTTTTCGCACAGCAAAGCTTGGGCGAAGGTTTCAATGAAGTCGGCCTTGCCGATGCCGGCCGGGCCATGGAACAGGATGGCGTGCGGCAGGCGCTCGCGCATCTGCTGCAGCTGGGTCCAGGCGGTTTGCTGCCAGGGGTAGATCACAAGAATTTCTCCAGGGCCTCGCGGAGAGTCTGCTGCGTGGCCTCGATGCTGCGGGTCGAATCGACGACCACGAAACGTTCAGGGTATTGCGCCGCGCGGCGCAGGTACTCGGCGCGGCAGCGGGCAAAGAATTCGCCTTGCTCCTGCTCGAACTTGTCCAGGGTGCGGGTGGCATCCAGGCGTTCGCGCGCCACTTCCAGGGGCACGTCGAACAGCAGGGTCAGGTCGGGTTGCAAGTGCGGGTGGACCCAGGCTTCCAGTGCTTCCATCTTGGCGCGGTCCAGGCCGCGTCCGCCGCTCTGGTAGGCAAAGCTGGCATCGCTGAAGCGGTCCGACAAGACCCAGGCGCCGGAAGCCAGGCCCGGCTCGATGACTTGCGCGATGTGCTCGCGGCGGCTGGCGAACATCAGCAGGGCTTCGGTTTCCAGGTGCATCTTTTCGTGCAGCAGCAGATCGCGCAGCTTTTCGCCCAGCGGCGTGCCGCCCGGTTCGCGCGAGGCGACAACTAGCTTGCCGTGCGACTTGATCAGCTCCGTGACGAAGCCGATGTGGGTCGATTTGCCGGCGCCGTCGATGCCCTCGAAGGTGATGAACTTGCCGCGAGGGGTACTATTGGTGCTGCTCATGGACGGGATACTCCGCGCTGGTATTGGTTCACGGCCCGGTTATGGTCGTTCAGGTTGTCGGAGAACTGGCTGGTGCCGTCGTTGCGCGAGACAAAGTACAAGGCGTCGGTCTTGGCCGGCGCCATCGCCGCGGCCAGCGATTGCACGCCCGGCAGCGAAATCGGCGTCGGCGGCAGGCCGTAGCGGGTGTAGGTGTTGAACGGGGTATCGGTCAGCAAATCCTTCTTGGCGATCTTGCCCTCGTAGCGCAGGCCCATGCCGTAGATCACGCTCGGGTCGGTCTGCAGCATCATGCCGGTGCGCAGGCGGTTCACGAAGACGCCGGCGATCATCGCGCGTTCGCTTTTCTGGCCGGTTTCCTTTTCCACGATCGAGGCCATGATCAATGCCTCGTACGGATTCTTGTACGGCAGGTTCGGGTCGCGCTTTTCCCAGGCCGCGTTCAGGCGATTGAGGAGCATCTGGTGCGCCTGGCGGTAGATCTGCAAATCGCTCGATCCCTTGGCGAACAGATAGGTGTCGGGGAAGAACAGGCCCTCGGGCTGCTTGAACTCCGGGGTGATCTTCGCCATCAATTCGGTATCCGACATCTTCGCCGTTTCGTGACGCAGCGTCTTGGTGGCGGCAATCGCTTCGCGCATCTGGCGGAAGGTCCAGCCTTCGATGATTGTCACCGCTTCCTGGGCGAATTCGCCGCGCACCAGTTGCGTGAGCAGGCGGCGCGGCGAGGTGTTCGGTTTGAGCTCATAGCTGCCGGCCTTGATGCGCGCGCTCTGGCCGGTCACGCGGGCCAGCACCTGGAACAGGAAGGGATTGACCGGCACGCCGGCCGTGGCCATCTGCTGGGCGGCCGCATTCACGCCGCTGCCTGGGGTGACGGTGAATTCGATCGGCGCCCCGCCAGTGGTCAGCGGGTGCTTCGACCACCAGGCGAAACCGCCAGCCGCCGCGACTGACACGATCGCGCCGGTAAGGATGAGTTTTTTTATCAGTGCCATTCTGTTTTTAATTTATAACGGGACCCCGGAAACCGGCGTGTAGCGGGTTGGCGATGTGCCGGTTTTCGCCGTCTCCGGCGCGATTCGCTCGACAACTCTATAATGAGGCCGTAATGATAAAGCCTAATCGCACAGCATATTGCATTTATGAGCAACTGGACAGACTATCTGGCGTCGCACGGCGCCCGCTTCCATATTGACGAAGCAACCCAGGTCGACGACTTCGGCCGCAGCCTGGGCGCGGCCGACCTGGCCGCCGGCTTTGTCGCCCCCGTCACCGACCTCGGCCTGATCGCCGTGGCCGGCGAGGAGGCGGCCAGCTTCCTGCACAACCAATTGACCAACGACGTCGAGCATCTCGGCACGGGCGAAGCCCGCCTGGCCGGTTACTGCACGCCGAAGGGGCGTTTGCAGGCGACCTTCCTGTATTGGCGTGACGCCGATGCGGTCTACCTGCAACTGCCGCGCGCCATCCAGGCGCCGCTGCAAAAGCGTTTGACGATGTTCGTGCTGCGCGCCAAAGCCAAGCTGCGCGATGCGACCGACGAGGAAGCGTTTGGGGCCGTCCTCGGCATCGGCGGCGCCAGGGGCGAAGCGGCGCTGCGTGCCCAGGTGGGCGAGCTGCCCGCCGCCCCTTACGGCAAGACGGGCGGCGACAGGGGCACCGTGCTCCGGCTGGCCGACGCCTTTGGCGCGCCGCGCTACCTCTGGATCACGTCGGCCGCGACGGCCCAGGCGGCCTTCCCGGCCTTGCGCGCGGAACTGGCCCTGGGCGGCAACGCGGCCTGGCACCTGGCCGCGATCCACGCCGGCGTGCCGCAAGTGACCGGGCCGACCCAGGAGCAGTTCGTGCCGCAGATGGTCAACCTGGAATTGTTGGGCGGCGTGAACTTCAAGAAGGGCTGCTACCCGGGCCAGGAAATCGTCGCGCGCAGCCAGTACCTGGGCAAGCTGAAACGCCGCACGGCCCTCGCCACGGTGGAAAATGCCGCGGCCCGCGCCGGCGACGAAGTGTTTTCGACGAGCGATCCGGACCAGCCTTGCGGCATGGTCGTGAACGCCGCGCCGAACGGGACCGGCGGCGCCGACCTGCTGGTCGAAATCAAGCTGGCCGCGCTGGAAGAGGACGTGCGCCACGGTTCGGCCGCCGGCCCGGCCCTGCGCTTCCAGCCCATGCCCTACCCGCTCGACGCGCTCGATCTCTAGCATGGTCGACCTGTACGTCTATTACAAGGTGCCCGAGGCGCGCGCCGCCCAACTGGAACCGCTGGTGCGCGCCATGCAGGCGGGCCTGGCGCAGGACGGCGTCCATGGCCAGTTGCTGCGCCGCCCCGAGAGCAAGGGCGGCCTGCAGACCTGGATGGAAGTCTATCCCCGGGCCGACGCGCGCGTGGCCGCCCTGGTGGAAGAGCGCGCCGCGGCCAGCGGCATGGCCGCCCTGATCGACGGCCCGCGCCGCGCCGAAGTTTTTGTGGAGTTCACATGTGCCTGATCGTCTTTGCCTGGCGCGTCATCCCGGGCGTGCCGGTGATTGCCGCCGCCAACCGCGACGAATTCTATGACCGTCCCGCCGCGCCGGCGGCGCCCTGGCCGGAGAACCCGAACGTGATCGCCGGGCGCGACCTGGAACACGGCGGCAGCTGGATGGGCGTCACGCGCGAAGGGCCGAACGGCCCCAAGTTTGCGGCGCTGACCAACATCCGCGCGCCGAACGAAGTGAAGCCGGACGCGCCTTCGCGCGGGGCGCTGGTGGCGGACTTCCTGAAAGGCTCGCTGTCGGCCGCCGACTACCTGGATGTGCTGCGCGAGCGCGGCGACATCTACAACGGCTACAACCTGGTGCTGGGCGACGCCAGGGCGCTGTACTGGTACTCGAACCGGGCCGGCGGCGATGCCCGCAATGGCCAGCCGCTGGAAGAAGGCCGCATCTACGGCATCTCGAACAGCCTGCTGGATGCGCCGTGGCCGAAGGTCACGCGCACCAAGGCGCAGTTCGCCAGCCTGCTGTGCCAGGGCGCGCCGGAAGACGCCTATTTCGAGATGCTGGCCGATACCACGCGTGCGCCGGACATGCGTTTGCCCGAGACCGGCGTGTCGCTCGACCTGGAGCGGGTGCTGTCGGCGGTGTGCATCGAGACGGCGGGCTACGGCACGCGTACCTCGACGGTGGTGAAGCTGTACGACAATGCGCCGGCGGAGTTGCACGAACGGATATTGCGGCCGTAGGGTGGGCGCCCCGTGCCCACGCGGTGATACGTATCAGCAAGATCATCCGACCGTATATCGGAGCCGATAACGATCACCGCGTGGGCACAGGGGCGCCCACCCTACGAATCAAACGCACATACTCGGGCCGCTGCGTGCAGGCCGGCAGCGCCAACGGCATCTGCCAACGATAAGGGGCGGTCGCTGCCGCCCCTCCTTCCCTACAGCTTCGCGCGCAGGATCTCGCGCACATGCGGCGTCGCCGCATACGGATCGGGCGGATTCTTGGCATGCACGATCGCGTCCATGCGCTCGGCCACGCCGCCCAGCGCGTGCGGATGCGAGAAGATGTAGAACTGCCCGTCGCGGATCGCGTCGAAGGTCATGCGCGACACGTCGCGCGCCGAGACCTTGCCCGATTCGACCGCCTTCACCGTCAGTGCCTGCGCCGCGATCTGGCTGTTGGTCGGCCCGCCCTCGGCTTTCAATTCTTCCGGCCGATTCCGGTGCGAATGGCTGATCCCGGTCGGCACGAAATACGGGCACAGCACCGAGGCGCCGATCGGCGCACCGACCAGCTGCAAATCGTGGTACAGCGTCTCCGACAGCGACACCACCGCATGCTTCGACACGTTGTACACGCCCATCGCCGGCGCATTCAGCAGCCCGGCCATCGAGGCCGTGTTCACGATATGCCCCTCGAAGGCCGGGTCCTTCTTCGCGCACTCGAGCATCGCGCGGGTGAACACGCGCACGCCGTGGATCACGCCCCACAGGTTCACGCCGAGCACCCATTCCCAATCCTCGGCGCTGTTTTCCCAGATCAGCCCGCCCGAACCGACGCCGGCATTGTTGAACACCAGGTGGATGCCGTGGAAGCGCGCGAGCGCCGCATCCGCCAGCTCCTCGACGTGCGCACCCTTGCTGACGTCGCACACCATGGCCAGCACCTCGACACCCTGCGCCAGCAATTCGTCGGTCGCCTTTTCCAGCGCATCGGCCTGGATGTCGGCCAGCACCAGCTTCATGCCGAGGCTGGCCGCCGTGTCGGCGAATTCGCGTCCCAGGCCACTGCCCGCGCCGGTGATGACGGCGACTTTACCGCTGAAGTTTTTCATATCGATTCCCCTCAGACCGCGGACACGCCGCCGTCGACAGCCAGGATCTGGCCCGTGATGTGCTTGCCGGCGTCGGAGGCGAACAGCACCACCGCACCCTTCAAGTCCTCGTCGTCGCCCAGGCGCGCCAGCGGCGCATCCTTGGCCAGCACGTCGGCGCCGATGGTCGCCAACACGCCCTTGGTCATTTTAGACGGGAAGAAGCCCGGCGCGATCGAGTTCACGGTAATCCCGTGGCGGCCCCATTCGCCGGCCAGCGCGCGCGTGAAGTTCACGATGGCGCCCTTCGAGGTATTGTAGGCGATCGTGCTCATGGTGCCCGGCGGATTGCCGGCCAGGCCCGCAATCGAGGAGATATTCACGATGCGCCCATAGCCGCGCGGGATCATCGACAGCTTGCCCACCGCCTGGCTCACCAAAAAGATGCTGCGCACATTCAGGTTCATGACCTTGTCCCAGGCCTCGAGCGGGTGTTCCTCGGCCGGGGCGCCCCAGCTGGCGCCGGCGTTGTTGATCAGGATATCGATCTGGCCGAGGCGGCGCAGCGCTTCCTCCACAAAAGGCCCCACGTTCGCTTCGTGCGACAGGTCGGCCGCAATCGCCGAGGCCTCGATGCCTTTCGACGTCAGGTGGGCCACGGCGATGTCGAGTTCTTCCTGCTTGCGCGAGGAAATGACCAGGCGCGCGCCCTGCTCGCCGAGCGCTTCGGCCATCTGCAGGCCGAGCCCGCGCGAACCGCCGGTCACGAGGGCGGTCTTGCCTTGCAATGAAAAGAGTTCCTGGGTAGTGCGCATGCTGTCTCCGTTGTTATGGTGTGTTTCGGTTCAGGCTACGTAATCCATGCACTGGCGCTCGTCGCGCACCGCCTTGAAGAAAGGCATCAGCGCCTTGTGCGTCGGGTGGCTGGCATAGGCTTCCAGCGCTTCGCGGCTCTCGAAGGCCGAGTTCAGGACCACGTCGTAGGTCGCTTCCAGCCCGGGCTGGGCCAGCGCCACCTCGAATTGCAGGATGCCGGGGACGATGGCCGCGCATTCGTCCAGGCGACGTTTCATCTCGCGGGCATTGCCCAGGCGGTCGGCGCCCTCGGCTTCTTCCTTCAGTTTCCACATCACGATGTGTCGAATCATATGTTTCTCGAATCTTTCCGCTGAGTTTGCAAGGTTTTACATATTAGAGGACTAGTCACAGCACTTCGAACAGCCCCGCTGCCCCCTGGCCGCCGCCAATGCACATCGTCACCACGACATACTTCACGCCCCGGCGCTTGCCTTCGATCAGCGCATGCCCGACCAGGCGCGCACCGGACACGCCATACGGGTGGCCGACCGCGATCGCGCCGCCGTTCACGTTCAGGCGCTCCATCGGGATGCCGAGCGTGTCGGCGCAATACAGCACCTGCACGGCAAAGGCTTCGTTCAGTTCCCACAAACCGATATCGTCGACCGTGAGGCCGGCCTTTTGCAGCAGCTTCGGCACCGCATACACCGGCCCGATGCCCATTTCGTCCGGCTCGCAGCCGGCCACTGCAAAGCCGCGGAACACGCCCAGCGGCGCCAGGCCCTTGGCTTCGGCCATGCGCCGGCTCATCACGATCGACACCGAGGCGCCGTCCGAGAACTGGCTGGCATTCCCCGCGGTGACCACGCCGCCCGGCAGCGCGGTGCGGATCTTGCTCACGCCCTCGAGCGTCGTATCGGCGCGGATGCCCTCATCGGCGCCGATCGTCACTTCGCGCGTGAGCAGGCGGCCCGAGGCTTTGTCGGCCACACCCATCACGGTCGTCATCGGCACGATTTCCTGGTCGAAGCGGCCTTCAAGCTGGGCGCTTGCTGCGCGCAGCTGGCTCTGCACGCCGTAGATGTCCTGGCGCTCCCTGGCGATGCCGTAGCGCTTGGCCACCATTTCGGCGGTCTGCAGCATCGACCAGTAGATCTCGGGCTTCTGCGCGCGCAGGGCCGGGTCGCGCAGCATGTGGGTATTCATTTCCTGCTGCACGCAGGAGATCGACTCGACGCCGCCGGCGGCGAAGATCTCGCCTTCGCCGGCCAGCACGCGTTGGGCCGCCAGGGCGATCGTTTGCAGGCCGGAAGAACAGAAGCGGTTGACGGTCATGCCCGGCACCGTCACCGGGCAGCCGGCGCGCAACGCGATCTGGCGCGCGATGTTGCCGCCGGTGGCGCCTTCGGGATTGGCGCAGCCCATGATCACGTCCTCGACTTCGCCCGGTTCGATGCCGGCGCGCGCGATGGCGGCGGCCAGCACGTGGCCGCCGAGGCTGGCTCCGTGGGTCATGTTGAATGCGCCTTTCCACGACTTGGCCAAGCCGGTGCGGGCGGTCGAAACGATGACGGCGTCTTGCATTCTGGTCTCCCTGGTTGTTGGTATTCGATCAAACCAGAATAGCACAGATAAGTACGGTCGTTCGTAAATCTGAAGCCTTGCGCCTCATCATATGCAAGCGGGATTTTTGCGGCCGGGGACGCTGTCGAACGCTTATATGAAACGGATGCCGCGCCGGCGACACGACACACCGGTGCTCCCGTCAATGCCTGCCGTCAAGCTTTAGTAAGTTTGCAGTAAGTTTGGAGCAAGCATGACGTAAGTTTAACGGTCCACACTCCATTCCAGCTGACCAAGTATCGGCTATCCGATGACTTACATTAAATACGGAGACACACAACATGGCTATCACACCCGGCATGACCGCAGGAGGCAAGGCAGCGCCCACCTCCAGCGCGATGACCAAGGAAGAACGCAAGGTGATCTTTGCGTCCTCGCTCGGCACCGTTTTCGAGTGGTATGACTTCTACCTCTACGGTTCGCTCGCCGCCATCATCGGCAAGCAGTTCTTCCTCGGCGACCCGACCACCTCGTTCATCTTCGCCCTGCTCACCTTCGCCGCCGGCTTCATCGTGCGTCCGTTCGGCGCGCTCGTGTTCGGCCGCCTCGGCGACATGATCGGCCGCAAGTACACCTTCCTGGTCACCATCCTCATCATGGGCGGCTCGACCTTCCTCGTCGGCCTGCTGCCGGGCCACGCCTCGATCGGCATCGCGGCGCCGATCATCCTGGTCACCCTGCGCATCCTGCAAGGCCTGGCCCTCGGCGGCGAATACGGCGGTGCAGCCACCTACGTGGCCGAGCACGCCCCTGAAGGCAAGCGCGGCGCCTTTACCGCCTGGATCCAGACCACCGCGACCATGGGCCTGTTCCTGTCGCTGCTGGTCATCCTCGGCACCCGTACCGCCGTCGGCGAAGAAGAATTCCTGGCCTGGGGCTGGCGCATTCCCTTCCTGCTCTCCGTGCTGCTGCTGGGCATCTCCGTCTGGATCCGGATGTCGATGAACGAGTCGCCGGCCTTCGCCAAGATGAAAGCCGAGGGCAAGACCTCGAAGCGTCCGCTGTCGGAAGCCTTCCTGCAATGGAAAAACGCGAAGATCGTCATCCTGGCCCTGGTTGGCCTGACGATGGGCCAGGCCGTGGTCTGGTACACCGGCCAGTTCTACGCGCTGTTCTTCCTCACGCAAACCCTGAAGATCGACGGCGCCACCGCCAACATCCTGATCGCCATCGCCCTGCTGCTGGCCACCCCGTTCTTCCTGGTGTTCGGCGCGCTGTCGGACAAGATCGGCCGCAAGTGGATCATCCTCGGCGGCTGCATCATCGCCGCCGCCACCTACTTCCCGATCTTCAAGGCCATCACCCACTACGGCAACCCGGCCCTGGAAAACGCCATCAACACCTCGCCGGTCGTCGTCGTCGCCGACCCGGCATCGTGCAACTTCCAGATCGACCCGACCGGCACCAAGAAATTCCCGGCCTCGTGCGACATCACCACCCGCATGCTGACCAACGCCTCGGTCAGCTACACCCAGGTCGAAGCGCCAGCCGGCACCGTGGCCAGCGTCAAGGTCGGCGACAAGGTGTTCCAGGGCTTCAACGCCACCATGACCCCTGACGGCCTGAACTTCGACGCCGACAGCAAGGCCAAGGAAGACGCGCTGAAGAAAGAGATCACCGGCGCCCTGAAAGCGGCCGGCTATCCGGACAAGGCCGATCCGACCCAGATCAATAAGCCGATGGTCGTGCTGCTGCTGTTCATCCTGGTGCTGTACGTGACCATGGTGTACGGCCCGATCGCCGCCATGCTGGTCGAAATGTTCCCGACCCGCATCCGCTACAGCTCGATGTCCCTGCCTTACCACATCGGTAACGGCTGGTTCGGCGGCCTGCTGCCCACCATCTCGTTCGCCCTGGTGGCCGCCAACGGCAACATCTATTACGGCCTCTGGTATCCGATCATCATCGCCCTGATCACCGTCGTGATCGGCGCCCTGTTCGTTCGCGAAACCAAGGACAACAACATCTACGCCGCCGACTAAGCGCTTTCTGCTTCGTCGAAACACGAATGCCGCTGGAAACAGCGGCATTTTTCATTTCCCACTCCCTGGCGTCGTAAGCTCTCAATCGGCGCAGACGTGTGGTTCTGGCCACGAACCATGGCGCCGGATTACCAAGCTGTCGCACCGCGGACGGCGCTCCGACATACTGCCAGCATCGTCATCTCCCAGCCGGCGGGCAGAAGCCATGGCAACCGATTCGCACCGCAAAGACCTGTGGGACCGCCTGACCGCGCTGGCGACGATCCTCGTGCCCGCCGCCATCGCGCTGGCCGGGCACTTCATCGCGCAGGGGCTGAAAGAAGCCGAGAACAAGGGACAGGAACAACAGGCGGCTCAGGCGAGCGCCAACGCCGTCGGCACCCTGCTCGTCGCGGCGTTCCAGAACATCGACAACGACAACGGCATCTACAACGTGGCCGTCGTCCTCGCCGAGTGCGCGCCGCCCGTACTGGCCGCGCACCGGCAGCAAGTACGACAGTTCATCGCCCTGGCCAGGACAAAAGGCCCGCGGACTGCGGCCAAGACCGCGGTGCTGGAAAAACGCCTGGCGGACGCCGCGGCCGGCGCATCCCCGCCGCCAGCACCAGGCGGCCTGGCGCCCGGCGACAACGCGCTCAGCCCGGCCCCACCTGGCTGACCAGGTAGGCACAACGCCGCGCCCCCTCCAGCTGATGCTCGATCCGCACCACCGACACCCCCGGCCCCAGCACGCGCCGGAACACGTCCAACTCGGAACGGCAAAACTGCTGGCAAGCCTGGGCCGCCGCACAGATCGGGCAATGGTTCTCCAGCAGCAGCACACTCCCATCCACGCGCGGCTCGACTTCCGCCATATAGCCTTCGAGCGAGCGCGCCGCCGCCAGCGCCGCCACCTGCTGGTCCAGCGTCCCGGCCGGGTCGACCTGTTCGCGGTAGGCGCGCTCGCTGTCCACCTCGCGCGCCACGATCAGCTTTTCCAGGCCGCTCTCGCCGAACAGGGTGCGCACGCCATCGATCAGGTCCAGCGTCACCTCCGCATGCCGGTCCGGAAAGCGCGCATGGCCCGCCTCGCTGAGTTGCCAGCGCCGCACCGGGCGCCCGACCTTGCCGGGACTGTCGTGGAAGCCCACCAGCCCCTTCTCGACACCCAGTTCCAGCTGGCGCCGCACGCCCATCGCCGTCATGCCGAGCAGCCCGGCCAACGCCTGCGCGGTCTGGGCGCCGCGCGTCTTCAGCACCATCAAGACCTGGTCAAAGGTCGTCATTTCGCCTCCACATGTAATGCGAGCGCAGGCTCGCTCCCCGCCTGCCTGCTCCATCGATGCAGCGCCAGCGCCGCCCAGGCCGCCAACAGGCCGCCGACAATCAGTACCAGGCGCGTGCCAAACAGGGTCAGCACCCCGCCCACCAGCGCCATCACGATGTTCGCCAGGCAGAAGGTCGTCGACAGCAAGCCCATCACGGCGCCCTGGCCGTGCCCGGCAAACCGGTCGGCCGACCAGCCCTGTAGCGTGGCGTTGTAATAGGCGTGCGGCAGGCCGAACAGGACGATCGCAACCAACCCGATCCACAAGCCGCCGAAGCCCACCGCCAGGATCGCCGTCGCCGCACACGCGGCCTGGATGCTGGCGCGGCGCCGCGGCTCCATGGGACTGGCGCGGCCGGCGACCAAGGCGGCAAACGTCATCAAGGCGCACATGCCCATGTTCACCAGTGCGATGCGGCGCGTGTCGTAGCCGCCGATGTCCACCAGCCACAAGGGAAAAAATTCGTAAAACGCCGCCACGCCGCAGGCATAGGCGAAGTGGACGGTGAACAGCGTGCGCAGCGGCGTGTGGCGCAGCAGGGTCAGCGCATGGCGTTCGCGCGCCACGGCCCACCAGCTGCCCGGTTGCGCCTCGATACGCTCGCGGTCCAGCGCCAGCGCCGCCAGGCCCGCACCCAGCAGCAGCGCGCCGGCCGCGATATAAAACGGCAGGGTGATCCCGGCAGCCACCGTGAAACCCGCCAGCAGCGGCCCCACCAGCCAGCCTAGGTGGAAAGCGCCGTTCAGCCACGACAGCGCATGGTTGCGCAAGCCACCCGTCAGGCGCTCGGCCAGCATGGCGCGCATGATCGATCCATTCCCTTCCAGCAGGCCGGTGACGAAGCGGGCCAGCAGGAACAAGGGATAGGATTGGGCCACCAGGGCGGCGGCGGTGAGCGCATGGCCGACAGCCGCGCCGACCGCCGTGATCAACAGCACCCGGCGCCGTCCGAAGCGGTCCGACACCGGCCCCAGCATGGCGCTGCCGAGCAGCAGGCCGACCGGATTGATCATCAGCGCGATGCCGAACAGGAGCTTGGGAGGCAAGCCGAGAAAGCTGGTGAGCGCGTTGCCCGCGTCTGCGGCGAACAGCGGCGGCAGGATCGGATACGGAAGCGAGGCGCCGGTGGTGGACAGCAAACCCAGCAGGCAAGCGCTGGCGATCAGGAGCACGGTTTTCATCGGAAAGAATCAACGTTGCAATACCAGCATCGTATGCCTGAGCCAGCAATAAGTAAACGGATTTGTTTATTTATCCATGCGACCCAAAAAAAACGCCGCTGGATCCAGCGGCGTCCTTCACATCACGGGTGGATCGACTACAGCTCAGCCATTAAAGCCCTTGCCTTCGCCCGCCAGGCGCTCCAGCAGCGGCGCCGGCTGCCAGGCCTCTCCATGGCGTCCACGCGCGAACTTGCGGATCGTCTCCAGCACGTTCGGCAAACCCACGGTGTCCGCGTACAGCATCGGTCCGCCGCGGTGCAGCGGGAAGCCGTAACCGGTGAGATAGACCATGTCGATATCCGAGGCGCGCAGGGCGATGCCTTCTTCCAGGATGCGCGCACCTTCGTTCGCCAGCGCAAACACCAGGCGCTGCACGATCTCCGCGTCCGAAATCGTGCGGCGCTCGACGCCGGCTTCCTGCGAATACCCGGTAATCATGTCGTTCACCAGCGCCGAAGGTTGCGGCTTGCGGTCGCCCGCCTGGTAGTCGTACCAGCCGGCGCCGGTCTTCTGGCCGAAGCGCCCCGCTTCGCACAGCCGGTCGGGAATCGGCGAATACACCAGCTCCGGCGACTCGGCATAGCGGCGCTTGCGGATGTACCAGCCGATGTCGTTGCCCGCCAGGTCGCTCATGCGGAACGGCCCCATGGCGAAGCCGAATTTTTCGATGGCCTTGTCCACCTGCTCCGGCAATGCCCCTTCTTCCAGCAGGAAGAAGGCCTGGCGCAGGTACTGCTCGACCATGCGGTTGCCGATGAAGCCGTCGCACACGCCCGACACCACGCCGGTCTTGCGGATCTTCTTGGAGAGCGCCAGCGCCGTGGCCAGCACGTCCTTGCCGGTCTTCGCGCCGCGCACGATTTCCAGCAATTTCATCACGTTGGCCGGGCTGAAGAAGTGCAGGCCGATCACGTCCTGCGGGCGCGAGGTGAAGTCGGCAATCTTGTTCAGGTCGAGCGTCGAGGTATTCGAGGCCAGGATCGCACCCGGCTTCATCACCTCGTCCAGCTTGCGGAACACCTGGCCCTTGACCTCCATGTCCTCGAACACGGCTTCCACCACGATGTCGGCCTGCCCGATGTCTTCATAGGCCAGCGTGCCCGTGATCAGCCCGATGCGTTGTTCCGCCTTTTCCGGCGCCAGCTTGCCCTTCTTGACCGTGTTCTCGTAATTCTTACGGATGGTCGCCAGGCCTTTGTCGAGTGCTTCCTGCTTCGTTTCGAGGATGGTCACCGGGATGCCGGCGTTCGCGAAGTTCATGGCGATGCCGCCGCCCATGGTGCCGGCGCCGATCACGGCGGCGCGTTCGATGCTGCGGGTAGGCGTGTCGCCTGGCACGTCCGGCACCTTGCTGGCCGCGCGCTCGGCAAAGAAGGCATGGCGCAGCGCCTGCGATTCGCTCGTCTGGGCCAGGGCGAAGAAGCGCTCGCGCTCGAAGGCCAGGCCATCCTCGATTTTCTTGGTCACCGCCGCCGCCACGCACTCGACGCATTCCAGCGGCGCCGGGAACGGGCCGGCCATCGCTTTCACGGTGTTGCGCGAGAACTGCAGGAAGGCCTCGGCGTTCGGATAATCGATCTTCAGGTCGCGCACCTTCGGCAGCGGACGTACGTCGGCGATGCTGTTGGCGAAGTCGACACTGGCCGCGACCAGGTCGGCGCCGGCATCGAACACGCGGTCGAACAGCCTGGTTTCGGCCAGTTTTTCCGACAGCACCGGGTTACCCGAGACGATCATGTTCAGGCCCAGTTCCAGGCCCACCACGCGCGGCAGGCGCTGGGTGCCGCCGGCGCCGGGCACCAGGCCGATCTTCACTTCCGGCAGGCCGACCTGGGCGCCGGGCAGCGCCACGCGGTAATGGCAGCCGAGCGAGAGTTCCAGCCCGCCGCCCATGCAGACGCCGTGGATCGCGGCGACCACGGGTTTGTCCAGGTTCTCCGCAGTGGCGATCAGGGTGTGCAGGTTCGGCTCGGCCAGGGCTTTCGGCGAATTGAATTCGCGGATATCGGCGCCGCCCGAGAACACCTTGCCGGCGCCGGTGATCACGATCGCCTTCACGGCGTCGTCGCTCTCGGCGCGGCGCAGGGCGGCAACGGCGGCCGTGCGTGTCTCGAAGCCGAGGCCATTGACCGGCGGATTGTTCAGGGTGATGACGGCAACGCTGCCGTGAACGACGTAGTCTGCACTCATGTCTCTTCCTTTTTTAGTAGTCACACTTTGTTGGTCGCACTGCGCTTGAACTGCTCCGGCAACTATAGCGCAAAAAAGTACGGTCGTCTTATTTCTTCGACAGCCTATTCACCCCGGATAGTGGCGCCCGGACCCGGCCAGCCGTTATCATGGGGCCATGACCGTCTCGAACCACCACCCCACATGAAACCCCTGATCGATCCCGGCGAGGTCGCATTCAGCGCCATCCGCGCCCAGGGGCCGGGCGGGCAGAACGTCAACAAGGTGTCGTGCGCCGTGCATGCGCGCTACGACATCCCGGCGTCCTCCCTGCCCGCGGCCGTCAAGGAGCGCCTGCTGGCGCTGCGCGACAGCCGCATCTCGCAGGACGGCGTGCTGGTGCTGAAAGCCCAGCAATCGCGCAGCCTCGAGCAGAACAAGGAAGATGCGCTGCGCCGCCTGCAGGAACTGGTCGACGCCGCCGCCGAGGTGCCGCTCGTGCGCCGCGCCACCCGGCCGACGCGCGGCGCGCAGCTGCGCCGCCTCGACGGCAAGACGCGCAGCAGCCAGGTCAAGGCACTGCGCCGCAAAGTTACAGACTGAAAGGAATCCATGCTCAAGCTTATCCAGGAACTGATGCGGCTCTACCTACCGCAAGGCGTCGTCACTGAAGAAGCGCTGCAAGCCCACATCCTCGGCCAGCAGACCCTGCCGCCCGACATCACCACGGTCGACGGCCTGACCCGCACCATCGTGATCCCCTTCCACAAGATCCCGAAAGCCGAGGAAGGCCGCCACTGGGCCCTGCTGTGCGAGGTGGCAAATGCCCTGCAGGAAGAACTCGACCTGCCGGCGCCGGCCGTGAGCATCGCCAGCCAGGAAGGCTTCTGCCTGTGGCTGTCGCTGGCCACGCCGCTGCCCTCGATCGAAGCGGGCCAGTTCGTCGAACTGCTGCGCCAGGCTTACTTCCCGGAGGTCGAGCCGGGCCTGGGCGCACCGGTCGAGCTGCCGCCTTGCCTGAACCGCGACACCGGGCGCTGGACCGCCTTCATCAACCCGGGCATGGGCGCCTCCTTCATCGGCGAACCGGGGCTGGAGATCGCTCCGCCGCAAGCGGCGCAGGCAGGCTTCCTGGAAGGCCTGGAGAGCATCGATGCGGCGCGTTTCGGCGCGGCGCTGGAGCGCCTGCAGCCGCGCGGTGCGGGTGTGGCGGCATCGGCCCCTTACCTGACACCGGTACAAGCTGCGACAACCGGCGCCACGCCGGACGGTCTACTGCTGAAGGACGCGCGCCTGGAAGACATCGTGCGCCACCTGCATGCGATGAACATCGAGCCGACGTTCCGGCATGTGCTGCCGTCGGGGCGGTCCAGCTGACAGAGTCGGTTCCCTCACCTGCCATGCAAGTTCCATTTTTTCAAGTACTTTATTGCGTTCAAGTATTTACGCAACATACTTGATAAATCACTTTAAGTTACGTGTTGCATCTGGTAAGTTTCATGCAACGGGAGGGTAAGCATGGCAGCGCAAAGCAAAAACGATATTCGCACTGATACGGAAACCGCGCGCCATGTCGATGCGGGGATCCGGTTATGCTCGGAGCAAGGGCTGCACCCAGCCCTGCAGTTCCTGGAAGAAGGCGGCGTGCCGAGGTCCGTCGCGCTCAGGGTGCTGGCCTCTCCACATCATTTTCGTCAACAAGAACGCCGCCGGCTTCCTCGTCCCTGTCGATGACCTGACCCAGGATCGGAGCAGCGCGCGGCAGGTCTTTATCTAGCCGGACGCGGGCATGGAAGCAAGATGAATCGCTCCTTCCCGGCGCGCACGGATGCCGTCTCACGCAGCAGTGTGTTCGCCCTGGCGCCACTTCCTGTAGATTGAGGTCTTTCCCATCCGGTCTGCCGGGAGGCGCCGTTTGCATGCATGACGGCGCCCCGCGCCTGGCAGACGTCATCCGTATCCCATGACTGTCGACCTCATGCTCGCCGCTGCCAGGAGCTTCCTGTTCGTCCTGGTGACGATGCTGCCCATCCTTAATCCCGCCGCCACCGCGCCGATTTTCCTGAGCATGACCGAGGGCGCGTCGCCCGCCACACGCATCCTCCTCGCCAGCCGCATTGCGCGCAACATGTTCTGGTTGATGACGGGATCGATGCTCATCGGTTCGTACGTGCTCGACTTCTTCGGCATCTCGCTGCCGATCGTGCGCATCGGCGGCGGCCTGATACTGGCTTCGGTGGCATGGCGGCTGCTCGGCGCCACACCGCAAACCCAAGACAGCCGCGCAGCCCTGGCCGAGGCCTACACGCTCGACCACGCGCACCGCCAGGCCTTTTATCCGCTGACGTTCCCGATCAGCTGTGGCCCGGCGTCGATCTCGGTCGCCATCACGGTGGGCGTCACCCTGCATGACGTCGAGCTCGTGATGTCGGCGGCGCGCATGGGAGCGGCGCTGCTGGCGCTGGCCCTGATCGGGGTGCTGCTTTACCTGGCGTTCCGCTACGGCGAGCATTTCCTGCGCCTGATCGGCGAAGCGGGAACCGCGGTGTTCCTGCGGCTGACCGCGTTCATCCTGCTCTGCCTGGGCGTGCAGATCGTCTGGGATGGTGTGCGCGAACTGCTGCTGGAGATCATGGCGTTCTCTTCGCAGCCCACGACGATCCACACGCTCGCACTGTGGCGCTGAGCTGTGGCAATGAGTTTTGCCGCTGTCAGGTGACCCGGCGTCCCGCCACTGAAGCCAGCGCCTTGCCCAGTCGGTCGCTGCGCGCCGCGGTGCTCGCCGCCAGGTAGCCACGCGCATACGCCGCCTGGCGCGCCACCTGCGCATTGCTGCCCTTCAGCGCATCGAGCAAGCGGTCGGCCACCGCGTAATCGTTGAGCATGCCCAGCTTGTCCTGCAGCTTCGACAAACGCCCGACATATGGCTTCACGCGCTTGGCCGGGAGCAGGTCCTGGAAGAACTCGGCCGCATAGCGCGCCTTTTTCGCCGCGATACGGGTGCGGTGGCGTGCGTGCACGTCCGCCGTGTCCAGTCCGTCGATTCGCTTGTCGAGCCGCTTTTCGGCCTTGCGCAGCAGCGGCCGCATACCGCGCCCGGCCGGCGCTGCCAGCGGCGAATTCTTCGCCAGGGCATCCCCTCCACGCCATGCGCGCCCGTGCAGCCAGCCGCGCACCTGCAGCAGCACCCCGGTGAAATGCGGGGCGCGCAGGGTCTGGGCCAGCTGGCGGTGATGCGCCTCGGCCTTGGCCTGCGCCGCCTGGCGCAGGGCCGCCGGGTCCGGCCCGTCGATGCGCTCCAGCGTGGAGCCGGCCAGCACATCCCAGTCGCGCGCGGCGCCGAGTTCGCCGGCCAGCCAGTCCAGCCCTTCGCGCACGGCCGCCGGCGGCTGCACCAGCTTGTCGAACATGTCGACCAGGGCGCGCAGGCGACGCAGGCCCACGCGCATCTGGTGCAGGCTTGCGACGTCGCGCTTCAGCACGCCCGGCACATTCGACTCCAGCTGCGCCAGGCAATTCGCGCCGATCGCGACAAAGGCCTGTTCCAGCGTCATCCTGGCGCGCAGGCGCACCGGCGCCGCCTTGTGGGCGCGCAGCGGGGCGGCGTCGAGCAGCGCATAGCCGCGCGCGGCCTTGCTGTCGCCCGCCAGCTGCAGCGGCACCTCGTAGTGCAGGTCCAGCGCCAGCCGGAACAGCTGGGCCGGATCGCCCTCCTTCAGTTCGAGCGCGAGTTCGGCGATCGACGCCTGCTGGGCGCCGGCGGCGATGCTGCCCGCGTCCAGTGCGCATTCGAGCTCCTGGCCGCCCTCCAGCGCGATGCGCCAGGTGGTGCAGTGGGTCGTGTTCTGGAACAGCGGCGCCAGGTCGGCGGCGATGGCGGCGCTGCGCAGCAGTTCGGCCAGGGCCGCCGGCTTGACCTGGCGCGCGACCAGGTCGGGGCGCGGCTGGGCGTCTGGCAGCGCGCATTCCCACTCGCCGCGCCGGTGCAGGCTGCCCGAGGCATCGCCGGCCGTCTTCACGGTCTGGATCCAGCGTCCGCCGTCGGCGCGCACGCGTAGGGTCAGGCCAGCCTTCCACAAGGCCCGTTCGGGCGTGTCGTAATAGGTGTCGACCAGGTGATGCTCGACGGGTTCGCCGAGCGCGCGTTCGTGCAGCATCGGGTGGCGGCGCAGGCGTTCCAGCTCGTCCGCCGGGACTTTCAGTTTGAGTTCGGTTTCCATGCGGGGGTGTCCTCCTTTGCCTCTACTACAGCACAGGCGGCACGGATGAGGCGCACGGACGGTCACCGCCTGGCAGCGACTATCGGTGACGCGGTAATGCGGTGGTCATAATGGGCGGTCACACTGGCGCTATCCAACCTGTATGAGGCCGATTGTGGGAACAGAGAACGAAAAACCGATGGAACAACTGGCGCTCGACGCGCAAACCGCCGCAGCGGCGCGCGCCATCCAGCTCGATGCCGGCACGCCGAGCGCCGTCGAATTCCTGAAGGCGCGCGACGTCGAGGGCAGCGTCATCGAGCAAGTGCTCAACAAAGAGTTGCCGGAAGGTCTGCCACCGGCGCTGGATTGATGCCACCCACGCGCTGCGGGCGGCACCGCAGGCTCACGCCGTCGGCAGCTTGTGCTCCTTGTACTGGTCGCGCAGGCGGTTCTTCTGGATCTTGCCGGTCGCGCCCATCGGCAGCGCCTCGGTGAACACCACGTCGTCCGGCAGCCACCATTTCGCGATTTTGCCCTCGAAGAAGGCCAGCAGCTCCTCGCGCGACACCTCCTGCCCCGGGCGCTTGACCACCACCAGCATCGGCCGCTCGTCCCATTTCGGGTGGGCCACGCCAATGCAGGCCGCCTGCATCACGGCCGGGTGCGCCATGGCGATGTTTTCCAGGTCGATGCTGCCGATCCACTCACCGCCGGATTTGATGACATCCTTGCTGCGGTCGGTGATCTGCATGTAGCCATCGCCGTCGATGGTGGCCACGTCGCCGGTCGGGAACCAGCCATCCTTCAGCACGTCGCCGCCCTCGTTGCGGAAGTAGCCCGACACGATCCACGGTCCCTTCACATACAGGTGGCCATAGGTCTCGCCATCCCATGGCAGTTCCTCGCCATCGTCGTCGACGATCTTCATGTCGACGCCGAAGATGGCGTGGCCCTGCTTCTGCAGAATCTTGCGCTGCGCTTCCTTCGGCAGTTCGCGGTGCTTGGCCTGCAGGCCGCCGGTGGTGCCCAGCGGCGACATCTCCGTCATGCCCCAGCCGTGGATCACGTGCACGTCAAGCTTGTCGATCAGGGTGTCCATCATCGCCGGCGGGCAGGCCGAGCCGCCGATCACGGTGCGGCGGAAGGTGGAGAACTGCAAATTGTTCTGCAGCGCGTGGTTGATCAGGCCGAGCCAGACGGTCGGCACGCCGGCCGAGAAGGTGACTTTTTCCGCCTCGAACAGTTCGTACAGCGACTTGCCGTCGAGCGCCGCGCCCGGGAACACCATCTTCGCGCCGGACAGCGGCACCGAGTATGGCAGGCCCCAGGCATTCACGTGGAACATCGGCACCACCGGCACCACGGTGTCGAGGCAGGACACGTTCAGCGCGTCCGGCATGCTCGATGCATAGGCGTGCAGCAGGGTCGAGCGGTGCGAGTACAGGGCGCCCTTCGGGTTGCCGGTCGTGCCCGAGGTGTAGCACAGCGAGGCCGCCGAGTTCTCGTCGAACAGCGGCCAGGTGTAGTCGTCGCTGCTCGACGCGATGATGTCTTCGTAGCAGAGCAGGCTCGGGATCTTCGTTTCCGCCGGCATGTGGGCGCGGTCGCTCATCAGGATGAAGGACTTCACCGTCTTGCAGTGCGGCGCCACGGCTTCGATCAGCGGCAGGAAAGTCAGGTCGAAGAACAGGTACTGGTCTTCGGCGTGATTCACGATGTAGGCGATCTGCTCGGGATGCAGGCGCGGGTTGATCGTGTGCAGCACGGCGCCCGAGCCGGACACGGCGTAGTACAGCTCCATGTGGCGGTAGCCGTTCCAGGCCAGGGTGGCGACGCGGTCGCCCATCGTCACGCCCAGGCCCTGCAGCGCATGCGCCATGCGGCGGGCACGCCCCTCGCATTCGCGGTAGGTATAGCGGTGGATGTCGCCTTCGACGCGGCGCGATACGATTTCGTTGGCGCCGAAGTGGCGCGCCGCGAACTCGATGATGCTCGAGATGAGCAGGGGCTGGTCCATCATCTGGCCCATCAGCGGGCTCTTCGGGTACGGCGTCATCGAACGTCTCCTGTGATCTGTTTAACAAGCTCGAACGAGTGTGATTCGGCTTGATGCAGCGCGTCAACATGTTTCGATGCTGCGGCGCAGCAGGGCGCGATTGCAAAGTGTTATCGGATGTAAGCACGCTTGCCGGAGCGGCGTGCGCGAATAGAATCTGCCCGGTACGGTAGAATTCCGATGTCGTCCTGAATACGCTTTATACTGGAACCGCCATTACACCCAACGATCTCCCCTTCGGCACCGGCTTTGCCGCCCTGCCGCCCGCGTTCTACACGCGGCTGATGCCGACGCCGATGCCCGCGCCGTATTTCGTCGCGGCAAGCAGCCGTGCCGCGGCCCTGGTCGGTCTCGACGCGGCGACCCTGGCGCAGGAAGACTTCGTCGCCGCCTTCACCGGCAACGCGGTGCCCGAGGGCGCCCAGCCGCTGGCGGCCGTGTACTCCGGCCACCAGTTCGGCGTCTGGGCCGGCCAGCTCGGCGACGGCCGCGCCATCCTGCTCGGTGACCTGCCCGGTCCGGAAGGTCGTATGGAGCTGCAGATGAAAGGCGCCGGCAAGACGCCCTACTCGCGCATGGGCGACGGGCGCGCCGTGCTGCGCTCGTCGATCCGCGAATTCCTGTGCTCGGAAGCGATGGCCGCGCTCGGCATCCCGACCACGCGCGCCCTGGTCGTCACCGGCTCCCAGCAGCGCGTGATGCGCGAGTCGCTGGAAACCGCGGCGGTGGTCACGCGCATGGCGCCGTCCTTCGTGCGTTTCGGTTCCTTCGAACACTGGCACTACCGCGACAAGCCGGAAGAACTGCGCACCCTGGCCGACTACGTGATCGATACTTTCTACCCGGAGCTGCGCGCGGCGGTCAACCCGTATGCCGCCCTGCTGGCGGAAGTCACGCGCCGCACCGCGCGCATGATCGCCCATTGGCAGGCGGTCGGCTTCATGCATGGCGTGATGAACACCGACAACATGTCGATCCTCGGCCTGACCCTGGACTACGGCCCGTTCGGCTTCATGGAAGCCTTCGACGTCAATCACATCTGCAACCACACCGACCAGGGCGGACGCTATTCCTACGCCAACCAGGTGGCGATCGGCCACTGGAACTGCTACGCGCTGGGGAATGCCCTGCTGCCGCTGATCGAGACCGTGGAAGCGGCCCAGGAAGCGCTCGACGTCTACATGCCGGCGTTCGAACAGCAGCTCGACGTGCTGCTGCACGCCAAGCTCGGCCTGATTGACACGCGCGACGGCGACCGCGCCCTGATCGACAGCCTGTTCACCATCATGCAGGCCAGCCACGTCGACTTCACCCAGCTGTTCCGCCGCCTGGCCGACCTGAAAATCGACGAAGCCGGCAGCGACGAAGCCGTGCGCGACCTGTTCATCGACCGCGCCGCCTTCGACGGCTGGGCCGGGCGCTACCGCGAGCGCCTGCGCGCCGAGGGCAGCGTCGACGCCGCGCGCCGCGCCGCCATGAACCGCGTCAACCCGAAGTACATCCTGCGAAACTATCTGGCCCAGCAGGCGATCGAACGGGCACAGAATGGCGATTTCAGCGAAGTGACGAAGCTGCTGGCCATCCTCGAACAGCCCTTCGACGAACAACCCGAACACGAGGCCTATGCCGCGCTGCCGCCGGACTGGGCCGCGCATCTCGAAGTCAGCTGTTCCTCCTGAGTTTTAACAAGAAAGACCGACATGACCGATAAAGTGACCAAGACCGACGCCGAATGGCGTGCCCAGCTCGACCCGATCGAATACCAGGTAACGCGCCACGCCGCCACCGAACGCGCCTTCACGGGCAAGTTCTGGGACCACCACGAGCACGGCATCTACACCTGCGTCTGCTGCAACACCCCGCTGTTCGAGTCCGACGCCAAGTTCGAATCCGGCTGCGGCTGGCCCAGCTATTTCAAGGCGCTCGACCCGGACAATGTGATCGAAAAGGTCGACCGTACCCACGGCATGGTGCGCACCGAGATCATTTGCGCCGTCTGCGACGCCCACCTCGGCCACGTGTTCCCGGACGGCCCGCCGCCGACCGGCCTGCGCTATTGCATCAACTC
>Ga0209023_10001367_pt1 | contig 32946 bp, 20 predicted proteins | sample LakOneMetagenome_FD_187468 | JGI IMG/M metagenome (GOLD analysis project Ga0209023, IMG submission 187468) | Freshwater and sediment microbial communities from Lake Erie, Canada (SPAdes) (version 2) | ecosystem: Environmental > Aquatic > Freshwater > Lentic | place: Lake Erie, Canada...
ATCTCGCGGCCACTTCCTGGCGGCCTACGACAACGCCCGGCTGGCGCCGATCGAGCCCGCTTATGTGTCGACGTCGGGCAGCGGCTGGCTCGCGCTGTCGCTGCGCATCCTGGGCGTTGGCCTCGACGAGCTGCCGGACGCGCCGATCGCCGGACCGCAGGCGCTGGAAGGCATCCGCGCCACCCTGCACGTGGTCGACGAGCAGGCCTCGGGGCGCAGCATGCGCGAGCGCGAATTGGTGGCCGCCGCCTGGGCCGCACTCGATCCGCAGCGCTGCCGCGCGGCCGACACCCTGCCCGGCCTGGCCGAATGCCTGCGCCACGTGGTCGCGGCGAGCGACGCGCTGCTGGCCGGCCTGCCGCGCGCCGGCCTGGACGATGGGGACCCACTGCGCGACTGGGCCGCGCGGCTGGCGGCGCAATGCCACGCGCTGCAGGACGACCTGCTGGGGCTGGCGCCCTGGATGCGCGCCGAGCAGGAATACGTGCTCGACGCCGGACTCACACGCATCCCCAGCTTGCGCGAGCTCGCCGCCTTCGAACCGGCCCCGGGCATGCACCCCGGCCTGGCGCGCCACGTGCGCGACGGACGCGAACGCGCGCGCAAGCTGATGGAACGGTTCGACAAGCTCGCCGCCCAGGCGCGCAGCTTCGCTGCGATGGATTTCGCGGCCCTGTTCGATGCCGGTAGCGGCCTGCTGTCGCTCGGCTGCTACGTACGCGAAGAACGCCTCGATGCCGACAGCTGCGACCTGCTGGCCTCGGAAGCCTGCATGGCCAGCTATATGGCGGTGGCGCAGGGCCAGCTCGGCCAGCGCCACTGGCGGCAACTGAAACGCCCCTTGCGCATCGCCGGCTTCGACCAGTTGCTGCTCTCGCGCGACGGCGCCCTGTCGGACCATCTTGCGTCCCAGCTCCTGATGCCGGCCTGGCGCGACACCTTGCTCGAGCACGCGGGCCGCGCCGCCGTGCGCGCCCAGGTGGCGCACGGACGGCGCCACGACATGCCCTGGGGCTTTTCGGAATCGGCCTGCAATGCGGTCGACGCCAGCCTGCTGTACCAGTTCCGCCGCTTCGGCGTGCCAAGCGTCGCCCTGCGGCGCGGCGCGGGAGATGCGCTGGTGGCCGCTCCCTATGCGGCCCTGCTGGCGTTGCCGCTGGCGCCCGGCGCGGCGCTCGCCAACCTCGAACGCATGGCCGCGCTCGGCATGGGAAGCGACTACGGCTTTGCCGATGCCGTCGACTACACGCCCGGCCGCCTGCCGCACGGGGAAGGCCGCCACGTGGTGCGCACCAATGCCGCGCGCCACCAGGGCATGGGCATGCTGGCCTTGCTGCAGGTGCTGCACGACGCGCCGATGCAGCGCCGCTTCGTGCTCGACCCGGAACTGCGCGCCGCCCAGTCGCTGCTGCAGGAACCGGTGCCGGCGCGCGGCGCCTCCATGCCTGCGCCCTACAGCGGCGCGGCGCCTGGCGCACCGGGCCAGGGCCGCGTCATCGACCGCGCCGGCGCCGCCATGCCGGAGCTGCAGCTGCTGTCGAACGGCAGCTATCACCTGATGCTCACCAGCGACGGCGCCGGCTACAGCCGCCTGGGCGAGCTGGCGCTCACGCGCTGGCAGCCGGACCCGCTGGGGGCGTGGGGCGGCCTGGCATGGGTGCTGCGCGAGGCGGCAAGCGGCGAGTTGTGGTCGTCCACGCCCGGCCTGGGCGCGACGGAACGCCTCGAGGCCGTGTTCGCCGAAGGCCGCGCGGCCTTCCGGCGCGAAGAGCGGGGCCTGGCCATCGTGGTCGACGTGGCGGTCGCGCCCGAGGACGACGTCGAGCTGCGCCGCATCCGCATCCGCAATACCCGCGCCACCGCGCTCACCCTGGAGGTCACCAGCGAGCTCGCCTTGACCGCACTGGCGCCGCGCGGACAGGCGGTGCAGCTGCAGGTCGATGCGGCCTCGCAGGCGCTGCTGTGCTATGCCGGCCCGGCCCGGCCCTGCGTGCTGCACGCGCTGGCCGTGCGCGGCAAGTCCGGCGCCCCGCAGTACAGCGGCGCCTGCCGCGACCCCGCGGGACCCTTGCCGCCGCTCGACGAGGGCGCGAGCGACGCCCCGGTGCTGGCGATCCGCCGCAGCCTGACCCTGGGCCCGGGACAGGAAGTCACGGTCGACCTGCTGCTGGGCGCCGCGGCCACGCCCGCCGCGGCGCGCGCCCTGGCGGCCCGCCATGGCGATGCGGCCGCGGTGGAGCAGGCCCTGGAAGCGGCATGGACCCACGGCCAGGCCGCGCTCGACCGCGAAGGACTGAATGAGGCCCAGGCGCAGCGCTTCAATCGCCTGGCCGGCTGCCTGTTCGAGCCCGTGCCGGCCCTGCGCGCGGAACCCGGCGTCATCGAGCGCAACGTGCGCGGGCGCGCCGACCTGCGCACCTGGGGCGTGGACGGCAGCCGGCCCTTGCTGGTGCTGCAGCCGGATGCGGACCTGGCCCTGGCGCGCGAGGTGCTGCAGGCCCATGCCTACTGGCGCGCGCGCGGCCTGGCCGTCGACCTGCTGGTGCTGTGCGCGGACCGCGCGATCCGCGAGCAGGTAGCCGCGATGGCGCCGCAGGACGTGGCGCACCTGCACCTCCACCTGCTGGACGAGGTGCCGCAGGAAGACCGCATCCTGCTGCGCGCCAGCGCCCGCGTGCTGCTGCTGGCCGAGCGCGGCCCGCTCGCCGAGCAGCTGGGCCGGGCCACGCCGCCGATGCCGTCCTGGCCGGCGCCTTTCGCTGCAGCCGCCGCGCCGCCGCAGTGGACGGTCGACGCTGCGCCGGCCGTGCCGGAAGCGCTCCAGTACGACGATGGAACCGGCGGTTTCGCGTCGGACGGCCGCGAATACCTGATTCGCAGCAGCCAGCCCTTGCCGGCGCCCCGGCCCAATCCGCTGGCGAACGGCGGTTTCGGCGCCGACGTCCAGGCCACGGGGCCTGGCGGCAGCTGGTGCGGCCGGCGCACGCTGCGCGTGACGCCACAGGAAGGCGAAGCCTTCTACCTGCGCGACGAGGACACGGGCGCCGCCTGGTCGCCCACGCCCTGGCCGATGCCCTCGGGCGAGCCCTATGCGACGCGGCACGGCTTCGGCTACACGCTGTTCGAACATGCCGCCCACGGCATCGCGTCGACCCTGCGCTGCTTCGTCGCCCAGGACGCGCCCCTCAAGTACACCGTGCTCACGCTGCGCAACGCCTCCAGCGCGGCGCGCCGGCTGTCGGTGACGGGCTACGTGCAATGGTGGCTGGACGAGGCCGAGGCGCCCGCCGGCCTGCAGATCGTCACCGGCGTCGACCTCGCCAGCGGCGCGCTGACCGCCCGCAATGCCTTCGGCGCCGGCTTCGCCGACAAGGTCGCCTTCTTCCACGTGGAGGCGGCGCAGTTGGCGCATACGGCCGACCGGCGCGAGTTCGTGGGGCGCTACCGTAGCCTGGCGCAGCCGGCCGCGCTGGAGCGCGGCGGCCTGTCGGGTAGCCACGGCGCCGCGCTCGACGCCTGCGCCGCCCTGCAGCTGCGGGTCGAGCTGCAGCCGGGCGAGGAAAGGGAGCTGGTGTTCCTGCTGGGCGTGGCCGAACCGGACGCGCTCGCCGCCAGCCAGGCGGTCCAGCAGCATGGCGGCCGCAAGAGCGCGGCGCGCGCCCTGCGCACGCTGCACGCCCATTGGGACGCGCTGCTCGGCAGCGTGCGCGTGGCGACGCCAAGCCCGGCCTTCGACCTGCTCGCCAATGGCTGGCTGCCCTACGGAGCGCTCGCCTCTACCTTCGGCGAGGCGCCGGCCCTGCAGCTGCAGGGCGCGCTGGCGGCCCTGCACGGCAGTCCGGCCACGCTGCGCGCGACACTGCTGCGCGCCGCGCGCGCGGACATCGGCGGCGCGGGGGCGCCGGTCGAGGACTTCCTCTGGCTGCCCTGGACGCTGCAGCGCTATACCGCCGCGACCGGCGACCATGGGGTCCTGGGCGAGCCGGCCGGGGGCGATCCGTCCAGCGGCACGCGCCTGGCGCACGACGACCTGTACCAGTATTGCGTGCACGGCCTGCGCGGCTGCCTGCGCTTCGGCGAACACGGCCTGCCCTTGCAGGACGCGCGCATGCACGAAGACGGAGCGGATCTTCCCGCGCGTCCGGAAGACCTGCGCCTGGCCTTCCAGCTGGCCGCCGTGCTGCAGCGCTTCGCCGACGTGGCCGACCGCCGCGCCGACTTCGGCTTCGCCACCACCTGCCGCGGCGCGGCGCTGGCCTTGAAGGCCCAGGCCGAGGAGCATGGCTGGAACGGCAAGGCCTACGGGGAAGGGGATGCGGCGACCCAGGCCTGGGCCGCGCTGGCAGGCGCCGAAGCAGGCCGCGTGGCCACCGCGCTGGCCACGCAGGACGCGGCGCCGGACGCGCGCAGCGCCGCCTGGCTGGGCCTGGCCCTCGCCGGCCAGGGCGCCGCGACCCGCGCCTGGCGCCTGGCCATGGAAGCACCCGTGCGCTCCCCCGATGCGCCTGACTTCATGATGGACGGCGCGGCGGGCGGCTGGACCTGCCTGTTGCTGTGCGAGGCGCTGCTCGGTATCGATCGCGCGGCCGACCGGGTGGCGCTGGCGCCCTTGCTGCCGGCCGACTGGGACGGCCTGCGCCTGCGCTACCGGGCGGGCAGGGCGGACTACGACGTCCAGGTGCGCCATGCCGGCCAGGGCGAAGCGCTGCTCCTCGACGGCCGGCCGCAGGCGGACAATGTCATCGAGCCGCTCGACGATGGCCGCGAACACAAGGTGGAACTGTATGTGGAACGCAGGCCGGTGGACGTGCTTCCCGGTCCGCACGGTAAACTGTCATGAAACCAAGCGTCATGAAACCAGCCAGGATTGACAACATGAGCACCCAAGCGAGAAAAATGAGAACGGCGGCCTGCGCCGCCCTGCTGTGCTGCGCCGCCCCCGCCTGGGCGGTGGACTGGAGCGACAACGCGATCAGCTACCGCTATGGCACCCGCTTCGCCGAGCCCTTCAACCAGCAGCACATCAAGAAGCACATCGTGGCCTTCACACACGCGAGCGGCTACAAGTACGGCAGCAACTACCTCAACCTCGACGTGCTCAACTCCGACAGCAGCGACCCGCGCAACCTCGGCAGCGGCAGCGGCGCGCGCGAAGCCTACCTGCTGTACCGCCACACGCTCGACATCGGCGCGCTGCGCGGTTCGGAGATCCGCTTCGGGAAAGTGAAGGGCCTGGGCCTGACGCTCGGCTTCGACGTCAACGACAAGGACGACGTCGGCTACAACTCGCGCAAGCGCATGCTGGTGGCGGGGCCCACCCTGATGTGGGACGTGCCGGGTTTTCTCAACACCAGCATCCTGTGGCTGCGCGAATCGAATGCGCCGAGCGGCCCCTTCCCGCCGATCGCCAACGTGCGCGGCCGCTACACCTACGAGACCCACCCGATGTTCGGCGCCAGCTGGGGCATCCCGGTGGCCGAAGGCTGGTCCTTCGAAGGCTTCCTGAACTTCATCGCCGAGAAGGGGCTGGACGAGACCGGCAACCCGACGGGCGCCGAGACCAACCTCGACTTTGCCTTCATGTACGACATCGGGCCGCGCCTGGGCTATGCCAAGAAGAAGATCCGAATCGGGGTCGGCTACCAGTTCTGGAACAACAAGTTCGGCAACACGCGCCGTACGACGGGCGGCGCCGGCCAGCGCGCCAGCACCCCGATGCTGCGGGCGGACTTCCATTTCTAGTGCAGCTTGTTGAGCAGTTGAAATCGCTCAAGATTTCTAGATAAAATTACAACAGTAGCGCCGGGTGGGCGCAAGGTGGATTTCGATGCAATTGTAAAAATTGCATTATGAAAACCACAATCATCTCCCCCCTCTTCGGTGCGTTGCTGCTGGCCCTGTGCCACGGCAGCGCGGTCGCGGCGCCTGCCGAACACCAGGAACTCGAAGCCACGCTGCACGCGCCTTTCAAGGCGGCCGATGCGCGCCGGACCTTCAGCATGAGTTTTCACTATCCCGGCCTGGCAGGCCGCGGCACGGTCGACTGGACGCTGGAACTGGTCGACCCGCGCGGCCGCGTCGCCCGGCGCTGGCGCGGCCAGCGTGTCATCGGCAGCGGCGCCGTCCTCGTGCCGGTCGCATGGGACGGCCGAGTCGGCGGCGTCGCGGCGCCCACCGGCCTGTACCGGGTCCGCCTGCGCGCCCGGCTCGACGGCGACCACGAGGAGCCCGTCGTGCAGGAATGGCAGATCGCCGTCGGCGCCTTGCCCGCCCAGCGCACGCCGCGCTTCACCCCGCTGCCCGGCATCCGCGAGGCGACCGGGCAAGCCGCCGCGGCGCCGGCCACCGGCGCGCTGCCCTACACCGTCTATCTCGCCAACCTGCACAGCCAGAGCAACCACAGCGACGGCGGCGCCGCGCTCGACGAGTGCAAGGGCTCCCAGGACCCGCTCACCGCGAAGTACGGGCCGGAGGCGGCGTTTGCCTATGCGCGCGGACGCGGCCTCGACGTGCTGGCCGTCTCCGAACACAATCACATGTACGACGGTTCGGACGGGACCAATGCCGATGCCGATGCCGGCCAGGCGCGCGCCCTGTACCAGGCGGGCCTGGCCAGCGCCGCCGCCTTCACCGCCACCAAGCCCAACTTCCTGGCGCTCTACGGCATGGAGTGGGGCGTCATCAACAAGGGCGGCCACGTCAACATCTTCAACAGCGACGAGCTGCTGGGCTGGGAGAGCAATGGCCGGAGCGAGCTGATGGCCGACACCCGCACGCCGCGCAGCGATTACGCGGCGCTCTACACCCTGATGCGCCAGCGCGGCTGGGTAGGACAGTTCAACCATCCGGCGCACAGCGGGCAGTTCGTGGTGAACGGCGTCCCGCTCGGCTACACCGCGGACGGCGACGAGTCCATGGTGCTGTGCGAGGTGATGAACAGCACCGCCTTCTCGACCAACGACAGCGAGACCGAGACCCGGCGCAGCAACTTCGAGCAGTCCTGCAACCGCCTGCTGGAAGCGGGCTACCACCTGGCCTTCAGCACCAACCAGGACAACCACTGCGCCAACTGGGGCGCGTCCTACACCAACCGCACCGGCGTCCTCCTCCCGAATGGCACTCCGCTCACGCGCGAGAGCTTCGTGGCGGCCCTCAAGGCGCGCCGCGTGTTCGCAACCATGGACAAGACGGCGCAGTTGGTGTTCACGGCGAACGGGCGGATGATGGGCGAGCGCTTCGTGAACCGCGGGCCGCTGACCCTGCACGCGAATTTTGCCTCCGGCACGGGCAAGAAGGTGGCGGCGGTGGCGATCATGGAGGGGGTGCCGGGGCGCAACGGCAGCGTGACCGAGGTGTCGAACCTGGCCACGTCCAGCTTCACGCCCTCGCCGGGTGCGCATTTCTATTATGCGAAGGTGACGCAGGAAGACGGCAATGTGCTGTGGTCGGCGCCGGTCTGGGTGACGCAGGAGTAGGGCGGCGGGCAAGCCGGGCGCCCGTCAATACGGCGCGCGCCGGCAAGCGGCATTGTGCTTTTCCGCCAGGGTCAAGGATGCTATTCTGCTCGCGCCCTCATCCTTCCCGAGAGACCATGAAGACTTCTACCGTGCTGCGCGCCACCGCCTGCGCCATCCTCAGCCAGTGGAGCGCCTACGCGTTCGCACTCGATCCCCTCAGCTACGCCAAGTACGACCAGGTCAAGACCACCGCCCTGCACCTGGACCTGAAGGCCGACTTCACCCAGAAGAGCCTGGGCGGCTACGCCGAACTGACGCTGAACTGGATCGACAAGAAGGCCGCCACCCTGGACCTCGACACCCGCGACCTGGCGATCTCGAAGATCGAGGCGCAGGATGCGAAAGGCGCCTGGGCCCCGGTCAAGTACACCCTCGACAAGCTCGATGCGGAGAAGGGCCAGGCCCTGCACGTGGCGCTGCCCGGCCAGCCGGCCAAGGTCCGCATCCACTACAAGACCGCGCCGACCGCAGCCGCGCTTCAGTGGCTGACGCCGAAGCAGACCATGTCGGGCAAGTATCCCTTCATGTTCAGCCAGTCGCAGCCGATCAATGCGCGCTCCTTCATGCCGGTGCAGGACACCCCGGCGGTGCGCTTCACCTACACCGCGCGCATCCAGGCCCCCGAGGGCATGCGCGTCGTGATGAGCGCGGATAACGACCCGAAGGCGACGGGCAAGGGCGGCTGGAACTTCAAGATGCCGCAGCCGGTGCCGTCCTACCTGGTGGCGATCGGCATCGGCGAGCTGGAAGCGCGCACCCTGGGCGGGCGCACCGGCGTCTACGCCGAGCCGCAGCGCATCAAGGCCGCCGAGTACGAACTGGCCGACACCGAGAAGATGGTGGCCGCCGCCGAATCGCTGTATGGCCCGTATCGCTGGGGGCGCTACGACATGCTGGTGCTGCCGCCGTCCTTCCCGATCGGCGGCATGGAAAACCCGCGCCTGACCTTCCTGACCCCGACCATGATCGCGGGCGACCGCAGCCTGGTCGACCTGATCGCCCACGAGCTGGCGCACAGCTGGTCGGGCAACCTGGTGACCAACGCCTCATGGAAGCACTGGTGGCTCAACGAAGGCTTCACCACCTACGTCACCACCCGCATCATCGAGAAGCTCTACGGCGAGGAAGTGGCGACCATGAACCTGCAGCTCGAGCAGGAAGAGGCGATCGAATCGCTCAAAGGGATCCCGTCGGCGAAACAGGCGCTGGTCACGCGCAATGCGGACGACTCCTCCAAGCACTACACCGACGAAGGCCTGGCCTACCCGAAGGGCGCCTGGTTCCTGCGCACGCTCGAGCAGCGCGCCGGCCGCGCGGCGTTCGATCCATTTCTGCGCAGCTGGTTCGACCAGCACGCCTTCCAGAGCGTGACGACCGACCAGTTCGTGGCTTTCCTGCGCGCGAACCTGCTGGCCAAGAACCCGAAGATCATGAGCGACAAGGAGCTGGAAGAGTGGCTGTACGGCCCGGGCATCCCGGCGAGCGCCAAGCATGCCGTCTCCAGCCGCCTCACTAAACTGAACGAGACCACCGCGCGCTGGCTCAAGGGCGACATCAAGACCGCGCAGCTCGATACCAAGGGCTGGAAAGCCGAGGAGTGGATGAAGTTCCTGAACGACATCGACAACAAGGCCAATGCGGCCAGGCTGGAAGAACTCGACAAGGCCTTCGGCCTGGCCAAGACCGGCAACAACGAAGTGGCCTTCCGCTTCTACCGCGCATCGGTGCACGCCGGATACAAGGGCGTGCGCCCGCAGATGGAAGCCTTCCTCTTGAGCGTCGGCCGCCAGAAGTTCGTCGTGCCGCTGTACACCGCGCTGCGCGCCAAGCCGGACGACCGCGCCTGGGCCGAGCGCATCTACAAGTCGGCGCGCGAGCGCTATCACCCGGAGACGCAGGGCAGCGTCGACAAGGCCATGGCAAGTAAATAAACAGACAAGGGGACAGACAGAGTGTTTTCAATGAATCGACTTGCAGCCGCGGTCCTGATCGCGTTTTCCAGCGCCGGCGCGGCGCTCGCACAAGATGCGGCGCCCGCCGCTGCCGCCGTCCAGGCGCCCGCCTATAACCTCCAGGCCGACGTCGAGCGCGTCATGAAGGAGTTCGATGTGCCGGGCATCGCCATCGCCGTCGTCAAGGATGGCAAGGTCCTCGCCACCCAGGGCTTCGGCGTGCGCAAGCGCGGCGAAGCCGCCAGGGTCGACGGCAAGACCATCTTCGAGATCGCCTCGAATTCCAAGGCCTTCACCGCCGCGGCGCTGGGCATGCTGGTCGACCAGGGCAAGCTGTCCTGGGACGATCCCGTCATCAAGCACCTGCCGGACTTCCGCATGTACGACGCCTACGTCACCGCCGAGATGACCGTGCGCGACCTGCTCACCCACCGCAGCGGCCTGGGCCTGGGCGCCGGCGACCTGCTGTGGTGGCCGACCACTACCTTCAGCACCGACGAGATCATCCACAATCTGCGCCACGTGAAGCCGGCCACCAGCTTCAGGAGCGCCTACGCCTACGACAACCTGCTCTACATCGTGGCCGGCAAGATCATCGCCGCCAAGTCGGGCAAGAGCTGGGGCGAGACCATGCACGAGTGGATCCTCAAGCCGGTCGGCATGACCGGCACCACCACCAGCCTCGAGGAAAGCGCGAAGTTCGCCAACGTGTCGGCGCCGCACAGCAAGATCGCCGGCAAGGCCGTGCCGGTCAAGCCGATGCCGGTGTCGAACGCGGTCGGCGCGGTCGGCATCAACACCAGCGCCGAGGACATCGCGCGCTGGATGAACGTGCTGCTCGATAACGGCAAGGTGGGCGCAGACAAGCGCCTGTGGTCGGACAAGCAGGCGCGCGAGATGTGGACCGCGCAAACCCCGATGACGATCAACCAGCCGCGTCCTCCGCTGGCGGCGACCAAGCCGAATTTCTATGCCTACGGCCTGGGCTTCCAGCTGCGCGACTACCAGGGCAAGCTGGTCGCCATGCATGGCGGCGCGCTGCAGGGCTTCTATACCCGCGTGCTGCTGGTGCCGGAAGCGAAGCTCGGCATCGCGATCTTCACCAACGCCGAAAGCGGCCCTTCGCTGAACGCCCTGCAGTACCGCCTGCTGGACCAGCACCTGGGCGTGGCGCCGACCGACTGGATCGGCCGCATCGCCGACATCGACAAGGAAATGCAGGCCAAGGAAGCGGCCCGCGTGAAGGGCGAAGCGGCAGCGCGCGCGGCCACCTCGAAACCGTCGCTGGCGCTGGCTTCCTACGAAGGCGACTACGAGGATGCCTGGTACGGCAAGGTCAACATCAAGCGCGTGAACAACAAACTGGTGATGTCCTTCACTCGCACGCCCGACCTGACGGGGGAGATGGAGCACTTCCAGCACGACACCTTCATCGTGCGCTGGAAGGAGCGCAACTTCAACGCCGACGCCTACGTGACCTTCTCGCTGGACCACGACGGCAGCATCGAACGGGTGCGCATGAAGCCGGTGTCGACCGAGACCGACTTCAGCTACGACTTCCAGGACCTGCTGCTGGTGCCGGTCAAGAAAGAGAAGAAGGGCTGAGCGACGGCTGCTTGAACGCGTGGGCGGAGGACCGCCCACCCTACGGGGATTGCACTGTAGGGTGGGCAGGTTTCCTGCCCACGCGTTCAACTACACCTTGAAACGCGGGAGGCTCACTTCCCGCCCCACACCTTCATCATGTCTTCCGACCCCTGGGTCCGGATGCCGTTATCCGACAAGATCCCCTCGGTCGCATCCAGCGCCGCCTTGCGCGGCAGGATCATGGTCTCGCCATAGCGCTGGTCGAACTTGAAGACCACGTGCTCGTCCTTCAGGTCGCGCAGGGTCGAGACCAGGTGGGCCAGGCTGCGGATCTTGACGCCGTTGACCGTGTCGACCACCGATCCGAAGCGGTTGCCGTAGCCGGTCACCAGCTTGTGCGGGAAGAAGGGACTGCTGATCACGACCAGTTCCTCGCGCGCCGCGTCCGGCGAATCGCCGCGCTGGTTCACCAGCGGATTGTCGTTGAAGGCGTAGGCCGTCATGGCCGCCGCATTCGTCATCAGGAAGCTCGCGAATTCGGCCGTTGCGCGGGTGAAGGCCACCGGGCCGTAGACGAAGTAGGAGGGATAGCCGCCGTTCAGGTCGGGGATCAGGAGCGGACGCGGGCCGCTGGCCGGCACCTCGACCTTCATGGTCTTGCCGCCGCGGACGATGGTCATCGGCACCTTGCCGTTCTTCGCCACCTGCTGGATGCGGTACTGGAAGCGCACGCGCAGGTTCGCGCCCAGCTTCACCATGCCCTGGTTGTCGACCGGGTACTCGCCGATGTGGGTGACCACGTCCCATTCCTTCAGCGGCCACGCCGCATCGAGCTTGTACGGACGGTGCACCACCGCGCCCTCGACCGATTTGTCGAGCTTCAGGTAGGCGCGCAGGGCCGGGTTCTCCAGGGTCTGGATGCTGTCGTGCAGCAGCGGCTTGCCGTCGTAGCGGCCGTCCGCCACGTCCTTCAGGAACAGCTCGATCTCTTCGTTCGGGATTACGTAGCCGATGTTCTGGGCGCCGGCCGCCATCGAGAAGGCCAGGCCGATCATCTTGTCGCCCGCGATCACGGGGCCGCCGCTGTTGCCCGGGTTGATCGGCGCGTCGATCTGGATGCGCAGGCCGGAGCTGAAGGAGCCGTAGCCGACGAACTCCACGCGCGAGACGATGCCGCGGGTGGTCGAGAGCGAGTTGCCGCCGACCGGATAGCCGTAGGCATAGACGGCCTCGCGCACGTCCGGCAGCACGGCGGCGCGCTGCACCGGCGGGCGCTTGTCGAAGAAGGACGGATCGTCCAGTTCCAGCACCGCCAGGTCCAGGCCGCGCGCCAGCGCGATCACCTTGGCCGACACCTTGTCGCCCGACTGGCTGGCCTGCACCTCGACCTGGCTGGCGTAGCCGACCACGTGGGCATTGGTCAGGATGCGCCTGCCTTCGATGATGACGCCGGAGCCGGTGACGTCGCGCGGCGACTGCTTGGCCCAGGGTTTGTACGGGTCCGGCGCGCGCACGGTGGAGAAGATCTTGACCACCGAGTTCTCGACCGCCGGCAGGGCAGGGGCCGTCGTAGCGGACGGCGTCGCGACCGCTTGCGAAGGCGGGGTGCCTGGCGTCGGGGCAGGGGGCGGCAACTGCGGGGGAGCGGTGTCCTGTGCGTGGACGAAGCCGGCCAGGGCGAATGCCACGGCGGCGGCGAGGCGTGCGGTTTTCATGGTTTCCTTCGGTGGCGTTGCGGTTGGTTCGAACCGCAAGAATATACACGCTCGCCGCCGAAGGAAATACACAAAATTCCACGGGAGGACGGCGCCTCCCGACAGGGAATTACTGCTTGACGAACTTGAGCGTCATGCGGTCGCTCTCGCCGATCGCCATGTACTTCTCGCGGTCCTTGTCCTTGTTGGCCAGGACCGGCGGCAGGGTCCACACGCCCTTCTCGTGATTGGCGGTGTCCTTCGGATTGGCGTTGACCTCGGACTTGGCGGCCAGCCTGAAGCCCGCGCCTTCCACCAGCTTGATCACCCAGGCCTCGTGCACGTAGCCGCTCGAGGCTTTCGCATCCTGGGGCATCGAGGCCGGCAGGCGGTGGTCGACGATGCCCAGCACGCCGCCCGGCTTCAGGACCTTGTGGATTTCCTTGAAGGTGGTCTTGAGCGCGTCCTCGCCGTTGCCGACCCAGTTGTGCAGGTTGCGGAAGGTGAGCACCATGTCGACGCTGTTCGGGGCCGCGATCTGGTAGGTGGCAGGCGGCTCGAACACGGCCGGGACCACCTTGTCGTAGATCGCCGGATTCGAATCGAGCTTCTTCTTGAAGGCCATGCCGTAGCGCTTCTCCGGCGCGATGGCTTCGCCTGCGCCGATCAGCTTGCCGTTCTGGCGCAGGTAGGGCGCCAGGATCTCGGTGTACCAGCCGCCCGAGGGCACCAGTTCGACCACCGTCATGTTCGGCTTGATGCCGAAGAAGCTCAAGGTCTCGTAGGGGTGGCGCGCCGCATCGCGCGCCTTGTTGGCGGCGCTGCGGTGTTCGCCCGCGATGGCGGCCTTCAGGGCGTCGTCCGCCTGCGCGGCGCCGGCGGCCAGGCTGGCAACGATGCCTGCGGCAAGGATCAGTCGTTTCATCGGTTCGAGGTCTCCGTGGTGGTTGTGCGCGGCCGGGCGGGACGCCGCCGCCGCGCCGATGATCAGGCACGCGGGCCGGACAGTCAAGCAGTGTTCGCATATACATATGCGCCCCCTGGAACATGTCCGGACAAGTGTCCGAAACAGCCTTGCGGACAGGGGCGCGGACACTTTCGGCGGACAGCGGACGCCCATGCATTCGTGCATCCAAAGACACGGTGGTAGACCCCGTGATATGGCACAACAATTGCCTATTCAAAACGTCAAGTTGCTGCTAAGGTTGCCAAGTTTGCCGGGCCCGATCGGGGCCGGCAAAACCGCTTTCCCAGTGCCGTAAATACAAGAGCGGGCCGCGTCGTCGGCGGGACCGCTGCCCAGAAGTAGGTTGATTTCAGGAGATTTTATGGAACGCCGTACCTTTCTAAATTTCAGCAGCCTGGCGCTCGCCTCCACGATGCTCCCCTTCACCCGCGCGATCGCGGCCGAAGAACTGCTGAGCAGCATGCCCACCGCCGCCAAGAAGGCCCTCGCCGACGTCGCACTGAACGCCGCCACCAAGGCCGGCGCCAGCTACGCCGACGTGCGCATCGGCCGCTACCTGAACCAGTTCATCACCACGCGCGACCTGAACGTCGAGAACGTGGCGAACACCGAGTCCGCAGGCATCGGCGTGCGCGTGATCGCGAACGGCGCCTACGGCTTCGCCGCCACCTCGGACATGAGCAACGACGGCATCGCCAATGCGGCGCGCCAGGCGGTGGCGATCGCCAAGGCCAATGCCAAGCTGCAGTCCGAACCGGTGCGTCTTGCACCAGTCAAGGGCGTCGGCGAGGTGTCGTGGTCCACGCCGATCAAGAAGGACTGGCGCACCGTGCCGATCAAGGAAAAGGCGGACCTCCTGATTGCGGCGAACAAGGCCGGCATCGAGGGCGGCGCAACCTTCATGAACGCCATGCTGTTCCAGGTGAACCAGCAGAAGTATTTCGCTTCCACCGACGGCTCCTACATCGAGCAGGACGTGCACCGCCTGTGGGCGCCGTTCCAGGCTACCGCCGTGGACAAGGGCACCGGCAAGTTCCGGTCCCGCTCCGGCCTGGGCGCCCCGGTCGGCATGGGCTACGAATACCTCGACGCGCGCCCCGAGCACAAGATCAAGGCCGCGGGCGGCGTCGCCACGCTCTACACCGGCTCCTACGACATCATCGAGGACGCGCGCGCCGCCGGCCGCGACGCGAAGAAGAAGCTGACGGCAAAGTCGGTCACCCCGGGCAAGTACGACCTGATGCTCTCGCCCGAGCACCTGTGGCTGACCATCCACGAGAACGTCGGACACCCGACGGAACTGGACCGCGTGCTCGGCTACGAGGCCAACTACGCCGGCACCAGCTTCGCCACCCTGGACAAATGGGAAACCAGGAAATTCAAGTACGGTAACCCGATGGTCAACCTGTACGCCGACAAGACCACCCCGGGTTCGCTGGGCTGCGTGGGCTTCGACGACGAAGGCGTGCAGACGAAGAAGTGGGACATCATCAAGGACGGCATCCTGGTCAACTACCAGGCCACGCGCGACCAGGCCCACATCATCGGCGAGAAGGAATCGCACGGCTGCTCCTACGCCGACTCGTGGAACTCGGTGCAGTTCCAGCGCATGCCGAACGTCTCGCTGGCCGCGGGCAAGAAGAAGCTGACCCCGGACGAGATGGTCAAGGACATCAAGAAGGGCATCTACATCGTCGGCGACGGCTCCTTCTCGATCGACCAGCAGCGCTACAACTTCCAGTTTGGCGGCCAGCTGTTCTACGAGATCAAGGACGGCAAGATCGGCCCGATGCTGGAAGACGTGGCCTACCAGGCCAACACCCAGGAATTCTGGAATGCCTGCAGCGCGATCTGCGACGAACGCGACTGGCGCATGGGCGGTTCCTTCTTCGACGGCAAAGGCCAGCCGCCGCAGATCAGCATCGTCTCGCACGGCTCGTCGACGACGCGCTTCAACGGCATCAACGTGATCAACACCGCCCGCAAGATCGGCTGAGGTATAGGCACACCATGAGCATCCTGACCCAAGACCAAACCAAGCGCATCACCGACCGCGTCATGTCGCTGTCGAAAGCCGACGAGTGCACCGTCAGCATCGAAGGCTCCCGCATCGGCAACATCCGCTTCGCGCGCAACGCCGTGTCCACCGCCGGCCTGTCGGACGACACGCAAGTCCAGGTGCAGGTCGCCTTCGGCAAGCGCCAGGGCACCGCCACCATCAACGAGTTCGACGACAAGTCGCTGGAAAAGGCCGTGCGCCGCGCCGAAGACCTGGCGCGCCTGGCGCCGGAGAATCCGGAATTCATGCCGGCGATCGCCAAGACCGCCTACAAGCCCTCCGAGACGTTTGTCCAGCGCACCGCCGACATCGATCCGGAATTCCGCGCCCAGGCCGCCGCCTACGCGATGGAAGCCTGCCGCAAGAAGGGCCTGGTCTCGGCCGGCTTCTTCACCGACCGCTCCACTTTTGAGACCGTGGCGAATTCCAATGGCGTGTTCGGCCACCAGGTCGCCACCTCGCTCGACTTCACCTGCACCGTGCGCACCGAAGACGGCCGCGGCTCGGGCTGGGTCAAGCGCTCGGCGCGCGACGTCGCCCGTTTCGACGCGCGCGAGGCGGCCGACATCGCCATCGAGAAAGCGCTGCGCTCGGTGGACGCCAGGGCCCTCGAGCCGGGCCGCTACACGGTGGTGATGGAGCCTTCCGCCACCAGCGATCTGCTGACCTTCATGATCGGCGGCTTCAATGCCCGCATGGCCGACGAGGGCCGCAGCTTCCTGTCGAAAAAGGGCGGCGCCAACCGCCTCGGCGACAAGCTGTTCGACCAGCAGGTGAATATCTGGTCCGACCCCTGGGACAAGGACGTGCCGGTGCTGCCGTGGGACGGCAATATGCTGCCGCGCGAACGCACCCACCTGGTCAAGGATGGCCGCATCAATGCGCTGAACTACTCGCAGTACTGGGCCAAGCAGAAGGGCCAGCGCGCCATCGGCAGCGCCGGCAACATCATCATGGCCGGCACCGACAAGCGTACCGAGGAGCTGATCGCCAGCACCAAGAAGGGCGTGCTGGTGACCCGCACCTGGTACATCCGCATGGTGGATCCGCAGTCGGTGCTGGTGACCGGCCTGACCCGCGACGGCACCTTCTACATCGAGAACGGCAAGGTCAAGCACCCGATCAAGAACTTCCGCTTCAATGAGAGCCCGGTGTCGATGCTGAACAATATCGAGGAAATCGGCAAGCCGATCGTGATCGGCGGGGACGAGGCGAATTATTCGATGCTGATTCCGTCGATGAAGATCCGCGATTTCAACTTCACTTCTCTCTCCGACGCGGTCTAAGCATGCCCGCCCAACGTAGGGTGGGCAGGTTTTCTGCCCACGCGTTCAACCCAATCCTGATTAGACGATCCGTCTGCTCATATGTGATTTGAACGCGTGGGCGGGAGACCCGCCCACCCTACGAAAACCAAACGGATATTCACATGGAACGTCGTAAATTCCTGCAAATCGGCGCCGGCACCGCGGGCGCCATGCTGATCCCCGTCTTCGGCAACGCTATCGCCGCCGAAGACCTGCTCAACCCCATGGCCGCGAGCGCCAAGAAGGCCATCGCCGACGTCGCGCTGAACGCCGCCACCAAGGCCGGCGCCTCCTACTGCGACGTGCGCATCGGCCGCTACCTGAACCAGTTCATCATCACGCGCGACCTGAACGTCGAGAGCATCAATAACACCGAGTCGAGCGGCGTCGGTGTGCGCGTGATTGCCAACGGCGCCTACGGCTTCGCCTCGACCAGCAACATGAGCCCGGACGGCGTGGCCGACGCCGCGCGCCAGGCGGTTGCCATCGCCAAGGCCAACGCCAAGCTGCAGACGGAGCCGGTGCGCCTGGCGCCGGTGAAGGGCGTCGGCGAAGTGGCATGGGCCACGCCGATGAAGAAGGACTGGCGCGGCATCCCGGTCAAGGAAAAGGCCGACATGCTGATCGCCGCCAACAAGGCGGGGCTGGATGCCGGCGCGACCTTCATGACCGGCTCGCTGTTCCAGATCAACCAGCAGAAATACTTCGCCTCCACCGACGGCTCCTACATCGACCAGGACATCCACCGCCTGTGGGCGCCGATCAATGCGACCGCCGTCGACAAGGCCAGCGGCAAGTTCCGCTCGCGCGCCGGCCTCGGGTCGCCGGTGAGCATGGGCTACGAGTACTTCGACGCCAAGGCCAGCGACAAGGTGCGCGCGGCGGGCGGCGTGACCACGCTGTACACCAACTCCTACGACATCGTCGAGGATGCTCGCCTGGCCGGCAAGCAGGCGCGCGAGAAACTCAGCGCGAAATCGGTCGAGCCGGGCAAGTACGACCTGGTCCTGAGCCCCGAACACCTGTTCCTGACCATCCACGAGAATGTCGGCCACCCGACGGAACTGGACCGCGTGCTCGGCTACGAGGCCAACTATGCGGGCACCAGCTTCGCTTCGCTCGACAAGTGGGAAACGAAGAAATTCAAGTACGGCGCCGAGCGCGTGAACTTCGTGGCCGACCGCACCACCCCCGGTTCGCTGGGCCTGATCGGCTACGACGACGAAGGCGTGCGCGCCAAGAAGTGGGACATCATCCGCAACGGCGTGCTGGTGAACTACCAGGCCACGCGCGACCAGGCCCACATCATCGGCGAGCAGGAGTCGCACGGCTGCTCCTACGCCGACAGCTGGAGCACCATCCAGTTCCAGCGCATGCCGAACGTGTCGCTCGAAGCCGGAAAGGCAAGGCTGACCCCGGACGAGATGGTCAAGGACGTCAAGAAGGGCATCTACATCCTGGGCCGCGGCTCTTACTCGATCGACCAGCAGCGCTACAACTTCCAGTTCGGCGGCACGCTGTTCTACGAGATCAAGAACGGCAAGATCGTGGGGCCGCTGGAAGACGTGGCCTACCAGGCCAACACCCAGGAATTCTGGAATGCCTGCAGCGCCATTTGCGACGAGCGCGACTGGCGCATGGGCGGCTCCTTCTTCGACGGGAAGGGCCAGCCGAGCCAGGTCAGCGCGGTCTCGCACGGATCGAGCACCACGCGCTTCAATGGCATCAACGTCATCAACACCGCACGCAAGATCGGTTGAGGGGAGAGACTATGAAACAGCTGAACCAGGAACAGGCACAACGTATCGCCGAGCGCGTCATGGGCTTCTCGAAAGCCGACGAATGCAGCGTGGTCATCCAGGGTAACCGCACCGGCAACATCCGCTTCGCGCGCAACAGCGTGAGCACCGCCGGCCTGACCGAGGATACCGAGCTGTCGGTGCGGGTCGCCTTCGGGAAGCGCACCGGCACCGCCGTGATCAACGAGTTCGACGACAAGTCGCTGGAAAAGGCCGTGCGCCGCGCCGAGGAACTGGCGCGCCTGGCGCCGGAAAACCCGGAATTCGTCCCCGCCGTGGGCAAGCAGGAATACCGCGGCACCCAGACCTTCGTGCCGTCCACCGCCGCGATCGATCCGGACTACCGCGCCGAAGTGGCGGCCGCCGCGATCGGCCAGGCGCGCGCGAAGAAGCTGGTCACCGCCGGCTTCTTCACCGACAGCAGCAGCTTCTCCTGCATCGCCAACTCGAAGGGCGTGTTCGGCTTCCAGGAATTCACCGACCTCTCCTTCACCTGCACCGCGCGCACCGAAGACGGCCGCGGTTCGGGCTGGGTGACCCGCTCGGCCAACGATGCGCGCCGCTTCAATGCGGGCGAAGCCGCGGCGGTCGCGATCGACAAGGCCCTGCGCTCGGTCGACGCCAAGGCACTGGAGCCGGGCCGCTACACGGTGATCCTGGAGCCGGCCGCGACCTCTGAAATCCTCGGCAATATGTTCAGCTCCTTCAGCGCGCGCAGCGCCGACGAGGGCCGCAGTTTCCTGGCCAAGAAGGGCGGCGGCAACCGCCTGGGCGAGAAGCTGTTCGACGAGCAGGTCAATATCTGGGCCGATCCCTGGAATCCGGACGTGCCGGTCGCGCCCTGGGACGGCGGCACCATGATCGCCCGCAAGCGCACCGACCTGGTCAAGAACGGCCGCGTCGCCTCGCTCGGCTACAGCCCCTACTGGGCGCAGAAGACCGGCAACGTCGCCACGGCGAATCACGGGAACATGATCATGGCGGGTGGCAGCAAGTCGCTGGAAGAGCTGATCGCCAGCACCAAGAAGGGCATCGTGGTCACCCGCACCTGGTACATCCGCATGGTGGATCCGCAGTCGCTGCTGCTCACCGGCCTGACCCGCGACGGCACCTTCTACGTCGAGAACGGCAAGATCAAGCATCCGGTGAAGAACTTCCGCTTCAACGAGAGCCCGGTCACCATCCTCAACAACATCGAAGAACTCGGCAAGCCCGAGATCATCGGCGGCGACGAGGTGCCGTTCCAGATGGTGCTGCCGCCGATGAAGGTCCGCGACTTCAACTTCACCTCGCTGTCCGACGCGGTCTGAAGAGAGTTTGAATCAATGGCAAGGTACGATTTCTACTTCACGCGCCTGAGCTACGAATCGGGCGACTGGGACGTGGATATCCGTATGCCCAGCAACGTGCTGAACTCGCTCGTCGAGTACACCACCTTGCGGGTGGATCCGGCCGAGCGCATCGTGGCCCTGTCGGATCCGAAGATGCTGGAAGCGCCGTTCTGCTACTTTGCGGGACACAAGCTGGTGCAGTTCACCCCGGCGGAACGGCGCAACCTCGAGAAGTACGTGCGCGGCGGCGGCTTCGTCTTCGTCGACGACTGCAACCACGACATCGACGGCCTGTTCGCGAAATCCTTCGAGGCCGAGATGGTCAAGATTTTCGGCGCCAGCGCCCTGAAGAAGATCCCGAATACGCACCCGCTGTATTCCTGCTTCTTCAAGTTCGACGGGCCGCCGACCACCGGGGGCGAACTCAATGGCTGGGGCGACGACCTGGTGCACGAATACCTGAAGGCCATCGAGTTCGGCGGGCGCATCCGCCTGCTGTACTCGAACAAGGACTACGGATGCGAGTGGGACTACGACTTCCGCAACAAGCGGTTCCTCGCGGTCGACAACACCCGCTTCGCGGTCAACATCATTCAATATGCGTTGGGAGCTTGAAGCGTGTCGGAAGCTTGGAATGAAGAACAGATCGCCAGTTTGACGGCGAAGATCGCTGCGCTCAAGACGAGCATGGCGCGCGTGATCATCGGGCAGGAAGAGGTCGTCGACCTGCTGGTGACCTGCCTGCTGGCCGGCGGCCACGCCCTGGTCGAGGGCGTGCCGGGGCTCGGCAAGACCCTGCTGGTGAAATCGCTGGCCCAGGCCACCGACATGCAGTTCCGCCGCGTGCAGTTCACGCCGGACCTGATGCCCTCGGATATCGTGGGCACCGAGATCCTGGAAGAAGACAGCACCACGCGCCAGCGCGTGTTCCGCTTCCAGCAGGGCCCCGTGTTCACCCAGGTGCTGCTGGCCGATGAGATCAACCGCGCGCCGCCCAAGACCCAGTCCGCCCTGCTGGAAGCCATGCAGGAGCGCGCCGTCACCTTCGCCGGCACGACACACCGGCTGCCGCGTCCCTTCTTCGTGCTGGCAACGCAAAACCCGATCGAACAGGCCGGCACCTATCCCTTGCCGGAAGCCCAGCTCGACCGCTTCCTGCTGCGCATCGACGTCGTCTACCCGACCGAGGACGAAGAAGTGCTGATGGTCTCGCGCACCACCCACGCGGGCCTGGACGATGCGGAACCCGCGATGACCGTCGAAGAGCTGCTGCGCCTGCAGCAGCTGGTGCGCGACATCGAGATCGGCGAGCACCTGCTGCGCTACGCCACCCGCCTGGTGCGCGCCACCCGCCCCTCGGAGACCACGGTGGCGGCCGTCAAGAACCACATCGGCTGGGGCGCCGGCCCGCGCGCCGGCCAGGCCCTGGTGCTCGCATCCAAGGCGCGCGCCCTGATGCAGGGGCGCCTGGCGGTGACGCGCGACGACATCCAGGCCATGCTGCTGCCGGTGCTGGCGCACCGCGTGCTGCGCAACTTCGAAGCCGAGGCCGACGGCATTGCCATCGCCGACATCCTGCACTCCCTGCGCAACGAAATCCGGGTCGACTGATCTTGTCGCTGGCGAAGACCGCGCTGATCGCGCACACGCAGAAGCTCGACCTCGTGATCCGCCACGTGCTGGCGGGCCTGGGCCACGGCATCCACGCCGGGCGCGAACGCGGGGCGGGTGTCGAGTTCTCGGAATACCGGGCCTATGCTCCCGGTGACGAGTGGCGCCGCGTCGACTGGAAGCTGCTCGCGCGCGCCGACCGCTATTTCGTGCGCGAGGCCGAGCGCGACAGCCACGTGGCCGTGTGGCTGCTGCTGGACGCCAGCGCCTCGATGCAGGAACCCAGCCGCGAGATCGGCGGCGTGGACAAGCTGGCCTATGCCCGCACGGTGCTCGGCTGCGTGGCCGCCATCGCCCAGCGCCAGGGCGATGCTTTCGGTCTCGTCGTCCTGAACGCTGGCCGCGTCCAGTTTACGCCGGCCATGCGCGGCCCGCGCCAGTTGCAGCGCGTGCTGCTGCAGCTGAGCCGCGTGCAGCCGGAAGGCGAGCTGCCCGATGCCGACACCTTGCGCGCCAGCCTGCACTTCGCCCAGTCCCCGAGCGTCATCTTTGCCGCCAGCGACCTGCTCGACTGGCCGTCGCCGCTGTCCCAGGCCCTGATGCGCCTGCGCGGCATGCGCCACGACGTGCGAGTGCTATGCCTGCAGACCCGGGCCGAGGTCGACGCCAGTTTTTCCTCGAGCACGGCCTACCGCGACCCCGAGCAGGCGTCAGGTGTATTCCGCTTCGGCGCCGACCTGAAGGACGGTTATCGCCGCGCGCGTGAGGAACATTTCGCCCAGGTCACGTCCAGCTGCCGCAAGGCCGACATCCCCCTGGTGGCGGCATGCGTCGAGCAGCCGCCCGGCGAGGTGCTGCGCCTCTGGCTGCGCAAGCCCGGAGGCCGCCCATGAACGCGCTCTGGTGGCTGGCGCTGCCCATCCTGCTGCTGCCGGTCTGGTGGCACCGCAAGAAGCGCGAACAGCACGAGGCCGAGCCGCTGGCGACCAGCCGCTTCCTGCCCCGTACCGAGCCGCGCCAGACCCGTGAGTGGCGCTGGAACGATCTGCTGCTCCTGCTGGTGCGCTGCCTGCTGCTGGCCTGCGCGATCGCCTGGCTGGCCGACCCCGTGATGCCTTCGCGCGGCGACACGGTGCTGGTGGCGGAAGGGACCGACGCGCAATGGGCCGGGCGCGAGGCCGCGCAGGCCGGCCTCGGCAAGGCCGAGCGCATGACCCTCCCGGCAGCCCAGATGCTCGGCTTCCTGCGCGCGCACCAGCGCGAATGGCGCCCGGAGGCACGCCTGCTGGTGCTGGGCGACATCCCGATGCCGGCCATGGTCCCGGCCTTCGGCCGCCGCATCGAAGTGCGCACGCTGGCGCGCCCACCATCGGCATCCGAACGCCACGTGCACATCGCCAGCACGCGCCCGGAGCAGTGGCGCCGCGTGTTCGCCGGCCAGGGCGTGGTGTTCGACGAGGCGCCGGGCGCAAAGACCTCCCTGCTCGTCTGGGACCGCCCGGAAGCGCCGCCGGCGTCGATGCGCGCTCCCCTGTGGCTGGTCGCCGATCGCGCCGCCTTCCCGGAATTGAAGAATGCGCCGCAGCTGGCGGGCCTGCATGTGGCGGACAGCCCGCGCGGCCGCCTCTGGCACGCTGCAGGCTGGCCGCCGAAAACGGCGGAAGCGGCGCGCACGCTGCTCGAGGACTGGCGGCGCCTGCATGCCGGCCCGCCCGTCTACACCATGCCCGCGCGCGTCTTCGATGCCAGCGCCGCCGTCCGTGCGCCAGAGCCGAGCGGCGCGCTGCGCGGCATCCTGATGGCGCTGCTCGCGGCGCTGTTCGTACTTGAAAGGATCCTGAGCCATGCAAGAAGGCGCTGAGATCGTTCGGCGCGTCTGGCGCGCCGCCCAGCTGCGCCGCCTGCCGCTGTGGATCGTGGGCGCGCTGCCCTGGCTGCTCATCCGCTCGGCGCCGGGCCTGATTGCCTGGAGCGCTTTCTGCGCCTGGGACTGGGCCGTCCTGCGGCGCCGCGTCGCCATCGAGTGGACGTCCTGGTTAGATGCCGCCGTGCCGGAAATGGAAGACAGCAGCGCACTGCTCGAACACGCGCCGACGCCGGTCGCCCAGCTGCAGAGGAAGCGCCTGCTCGACCGGCTCGATGCCAGCATCAAGGCGCCGCAGCTGCGCGCCATCGCGCACGGCCGCGTGAAGGCCGGCGCGCCCTGGCTGCTCGGCAGCGCGATCGCCGCCGCCGGCGTCTGGTTCGCCGGCGCCGCGGCGCCGCAGGGCAGCGCCGCGGCCCAGGATCGTCCCCGTCCCGCGCTGGCGACCCCCGCCACCGGCCAGCTCATCGTGCGCACGGCGCCGCCAGGCTATACCGGCGTGGCGCCGGTCGAGACCACCCCGCGCGACCTGCAGGTGCCTGAACAGACGCTCGTCACCTGGTGCGTGACGAACCCGCCTGCACGCGAAGAGACCATCGAGGCCAGTAATGGCCAGGTGTTCAAGGCGGGACGTGCGTGCGCACGCTGGAACGCGACCGAATCGGTGTTCTGGCGCTGGCGCGGCAATCGCTACACGATCAAGGTCATTCCCGACCAGCCGCCCGAGATCACCATCACTGCTCCGGCACAGATGGTGCAGGAGCTTTCGGAGACGGCCACCAGCGCCGCGATGGGCGTGCAGATCCGCGACGACTACGCCATCAAGCGCGCCACCCTGCACATGACGCTGGCGCGCGGCAGCGGCGAGAACATCCGCTTCACCGACCGCGAGATGCCTTTGCCGAGTGGCCCCGACCCGAAACAGCGCGACTGGTCGAAGCAGTGGCAGCTGTCCGAGCTGGGCATGGAGCCGGGCGACGAACTGTACTTCTTCGTGCGCGCCGTCGACAATGCGGCGAAGCCGCACACGGTGCAGTCGCCGACCTATACCTTGCGCCTGCCGGCTCCCCTGGAAGAGGCGGAAGAGGAAAGCGCCGCCATGCCGATGCTGGTCAAGCCGCAGAGCCTGCGCAGCCAGCGCCAGATCATCATCGATACCGAGCAGCTGGTGGCCGACATGCGCAGCACCAGGATGGGCGAGGATGCGGTGCGCGAGCGCAGCCAGAAGATCGCCGCCGACCAGGGCGCGCTGCGCCGCCGCTACGGCCAGTTCCTGGGCGAGGAATCCTCGCTGTTCGCCGATGGCGAGGACGACCACGACGACCACGGCCCCGGCGAAGGCGGCACGCAGGATATCCTGCATGCCTATGGCCACGCCCACGACGAGGCCGAGAACGCCACCCTCTACGACGAGGCGACCAAGAAGGTGCTGCGCCGCGCCTTGAGCGCGATGTGGGACGCCGAGAAGGCGCTGCGCGCCATCACGCCCAAGGTTGCCCTGCCGCCCGAGCACAAGGCCCTGGAAGCGATCAAGGAACTGCAGCAGGCCGAGCGCGTCTACCTGCACAAGACCGCCTTCGTGCCGCCGCCGATCAAGGAAGAAAAGCGCATGAGCGGCGACATGATCGGGGCCGCCAGCTACCGCCGCGAGCAGGGCGAGGGTGAGGAAGGCGTGCCGGAAGACGTGCGCCTGCTGGTGCAGGCCCTCTCAAGCGACGGCCCGCTGCCGGCGCTGTGGACGCGCAGCGCCCACGACTGGGTGCGCACGCACATCAAGGACGACGAAGGGCGCCTGGCCGCCCAGGGCGCGATCCAGGACGTGGCGGACGGCCGCGCGGCCAGCCGCCCTGTGCTGCGCGCCTGGCTGCGCGCCGGCGCAGGGCAGGGCAAGGTGTTGCTGCAGGCACGCGAGAAGGTCGAGACGCCATTCCTGCGCGCCTGGCGTGAAGGAGTAGCGAAATGAACCAGGCCTGGATGCTGGCGCTGATCGGCGCAACGGGCATTGCGAGCGCTGCCCTGTATGCGCGCCGCCGCCAATGGACCGACGCCTTGCTGGTGCTGCTCGCCGCCATCGCGCTCGGTCTCTTCGCTGCCGGCTTGCGGGCGCCGGGCGACAGCGGCCGCGTGCTGGCGCTGGAAGCGGGGGCGCCAGCGCCGGCGCTGGACGGCGTGCGCGGTTTCTCGGTGAAGGGCGATGGCCTGCGCGCGGCGCAGTGGAACGACCTGCCGGCCCTGCCCCTGCAGTGGGAGCAGCCCAAGGGCGGCGCGATGCGCCTGGACTTCCCGCGCCGGCTGGCGCTCGGCCGCAGCTTCACGCTGCGCCTGCAACGCGAGGACAGGACCGAGGCGCATCTCCAGCTGCTGGCCGAGAACGGCCAGCCGGTCGGCGAGGCGCGCGGCACCGGGGAGCTGAAGATAGACTGGATGCCGCCGCTGGCCGAACGGATTGTCCTGCGCGCACGGCTGCTGGACAAGGACGGCAGGAAGATCGCCGAGGGCCCGGTGCCGCTCACCGTGCATGAACCGGCCATCCTGCAGGTACAGGGCCGCTTCGGCGCGCCGTCGTTCGATCTGCGGACCTTGAACGAACTGCTGGCCGGCAGCGGCGCGCTGCTCGACTGGCAGGTGGTGCTGGGCCGGGCCATTAGCCGTAGCGAACTGCCGCGCGCGGAGATGAAGGAGCCGAACCTGCTGGTCGTCGACGCCGCCTGGTTCGAGCGCGCAGGGAGTGCGGAACGCGCTGCCCTGCTGGGCCGCGTGGCCGGCGGCCTGCCCCTGCTGGTGCTGGGCGCAAACGCCAACGACCCCGGCTTCTGGTGGCGCACCCTGCAGTTGCCCTTGAAAGCGCAGCTGCCTGATGCGAAGACCGGCGGACCATTGGAACTGGCGGTGGCGCCGCTCAACCCGCCCGGCAGCGCGGCGGGCGAATGGACGGGCTCGGACAAGCTGGTATGGACCCGCCCCTGGCAGAAGGGTCGTATCGCCTGGCTGGGCGCCGCCGAATGGCACCGCCACGCCATCGCCGAACCGCAGGCGCTGGCGCTGTGGTGGCAGGGCGTGCTGGACCGTGTGGGCGTCGAACTCCCCAGGGAAGTCGAGTGGCTCGAGCCGGAAGAGCTGCCGCTGCCGGGCCAGCGCATGGAGTCATGCGCGCGCGGCGTGAGCGGCGAGGTCCACTTCCCCGACCTGAAGCTGACGCGCGCATGGACGCCGCGCGTCGATTCCGCCTGCGTGGCCGTCTGGCCGACGCGATCGGGCTGGCTGCAGGTGAAGGATGCGAAGGCGGGCGCGCATGCGGTCTACGTCTACGCGCCGCAAGACTGGCCGCAGTGGCAGGCGGCGCAGCAGCGCGATGCGACCGCGCGCTACATGGCCCGTACCCCGGCCAGGGCATCGGCGGGCGCCGCGCGCGCCTTCCCTGCCTGGCCCTTCGCCGCCGTGTTTGCGCTGGCGATGCTATTGCTGTGGTGGCGCGAACGACGCTAAGGAGATCAACATGGCGACCGACAGCCATTTCGTCGACTACATCATCGAACAGAGCGCCTTGGGCGCGCGGCTCACCAGCAGGAAGATGTTCGGTGAGTATGCGCTCTACCTGGACGGCATCGTGGTCGCTTTCGCCTGCGACAACAGCCTGTTCATCAAGCCTTCGCAGGCCATCGTCCTGCTGGCGCCGGACCTGCCGCAAGGGCCGCCTTATCCGGGCGCCAAAGACTACCCCATTGCCGACGAGCTGCTCGACGATCCGGACGCCTTGCGCCGCCTGATCGTCGAGACGGCGGCCCTGATGCCGCCGCCCAAAGCGAAAAAGCCCGGCAAGGCCGGGCCGAAGAAGCGAGCGGGACCGGCCTAGCCGCTCCCGCCTGCGCCTCGTCAGAACGCGTAATCCACCTTTGCGTACATCGAGCGGCCGTTGATGCCGAACGGGCAGGTTTCCCAGCAGTGGGTGAAGCCCAGCTGCGGGAAGGGCGCCGCCTTGACCGGGTCCCAGCGGGTCGGATAGGTGTCGAACAGGTTGTTGACCCCTGCCGACAGGCTCAGTTTCTTCGTGAAGCTGTAGCGCGCGGTCAGGTCGACGATCCACTTCGCTTCCCAGGTCTGGATGAACCCCGGAGTGAAGCCCTGGCCCTCGACTTCGCCGAAGTAGTTGGCGCGCACCGTGCCGTTCCATGGGCCGGTGGTGTAGTCGGCCGCCACCACGTGGTGCTGGCGCGGCTGACCCTTCTCGATCAGGGTCACCTGGCTGTCGTCGAAGAGCTGGGCGCCGGTCAGGACCGAGGACTGCGAGTGGCGGTCCTTCACCTTGGTGCGGTTGAAGCCGAGCTGGCCGGACAGCACCAGGGTCGAGCCCTGGCCGCGCGTGGTGTGCTGGGCCACCAGGTCGAAGCCGGTGGTCGAGGTGTCGATCGCGTTGGTGAAGAACTGGGCCTGGCCCACGCGCAGCGGATCGAGGAGGGCCTTGATCGGGCAGGCGGCTGCGGTCGCGCAGGCGCCCGATTCCGGGCTGATCACGCTCGAGAACACGATGCGGTCGTCGATGTTGGTGCGGTACAGGTCGGCCGTCACCGAGAAGTTGCTGGTCGGGCGCAGGATCATGCCGATGCTGGCGCTTTTCGACGTTTCTTCCTGCAGCGGCGCGATGCCGAAGGCGCGCGTCACCGGGCTGTTCTCGCGCGCGGTCAGAGTCTCGGTCAGCACGCCGGCGGCGTTCAGGTTGGTCGACACCGAGCTGTAGAACTTCTGCTGCACGCCAGGCGCGCGGAAACCGGTCGAACCGCTGGCGCGCAGGCCGATGGTGCGCGACGGGTCGTAGCGCAGGCTCAGTTTGCCGATGGTGGTATTGCCGAAGTCCGAATAGCGCTCGTGGCGCACCGCCGCGCCCAGCGACAGGGCGTCGATCTTGCGCTCGACGTCGAGGTAGTAGGCGGTGTTGTGGCGGCCCTCGTCCACTTCGGTGCCGGGGGTGTAGCCCGGGAAGCCCTGGATGCCGGAAGCCGCGATGCCGCCGTTCTGGTTGAGGATGACCTTGCGCGGGTCGTTGGTGCGGCCGTACTGGTAGGAGACCGGGTCGCCGGCGACGATCTGGTAGTTATCCTCGCGCCACTCGAAGCCGGCGCCGATGTAGAGCGGGCTGCCCGCGACCTGGAGCGAACCCTTGAAGTCGAGGTTCAGGGTGGTCTGGTCGAACTTCAGCTTGCCGGTATCGGCCGAGGTGGGCGAATTGCCGTTCTCGTAGTAGTAGCTGACGTTGACCGAGTTGCGCTCGTGGAAACCGAGCTCGCTGCGGCCGTGGTTGACGCTCAGGTCCACGCTCCAGTCGCCGCTCAGGTCGTGGCGGTAGCCGACGCCGAGCGAGGCATCCTTGACGGTGGTGACGATGTTCGGCAGGAAGCCGTTCGGGTAGAGGGCCGGCACGTTGCGGTCGTCGCCCGCCGAGCGGTAGAAGCCGCCCGAATCGCCGCGGCGCTTGGAGGCGCCGCCGAAGGTGTACAGTTCGCCCCCGCCGACCGGCAGCGAGGCGTTCATCCACAGGTAGCCGTCCTTGGCGAGGCTGTCGCCGATGCGCTGGGTCACGCGCGGCGGATCCACGCGCGCGGTATCGACGCCGGCGCGGTTGGTCTCGTTGCGGCGCCGGCCTTCGACCGACAGGTTCAGGTAGCCGCCGTCCGCGCCCAGCGCGAAGCCCTTGTGCGCACTGGCGGTATAGGTGTCGCCGTCGCCTTCGCTGGTGGTGCCGGCGCTGGCGCTGAGCTGGGTGTCGGTGACGCCTTTCTTGAGCACGATGTTGATCACGCCGGCGATCGCGTCCGAGCCGTATTGTGCGGCGGCGCCGTCGCGCAGCACCTCGATCGACTGGATGGCCGAGAGGGGGATGGCGTTGATGTCGGTGCCGGCCGAGCCGCGGCCGATGGTCTGCTGCACGTTGACCAGGGCCTGCTGGTGGCGGCGCTTGCCGTTCACCAGCACCAGGAGCTGGTCGGGGCCGAGGCCGCGCAGGGTGGCCGGACGGATGATGTCGGTGCCGTCGCTGATGAAGGTGGTCGTGAAGTTGAAGGAGGGGTCGAGGTCCTGCAGCACCTTGCCCAGTTCGAGCGAGCCGGCCGACTGCAGGTCTTTCGCGCTGATCAGGCCGACCGGCACGGCGGTATCCAGCGCCGTCTTGGCCTGGGTCCGCGAACCCAGCACCACCACGGTCGCGGTATCGGGCTGCGCCGCATTGCTCGCCGCTTCCTGCGCAAACGCCGAAGCCATCGCCGATACCAGTGCCGTTACCAGTAGTGCCTGTTTCTTCCCTTGATTCACCATCTTGTCCCCTTCTGTTGAGTTAGATCGCCATCACGAAAACTAAGCCGCCTATAACTGCGACGAATTGATTCTGCGCAAACATTTCCGTAAGTACAAGTGTCAACTGTGCAGGACACAACACTTTTTGCAAATTATGCGTATTGACGAAAACGGCGGGGGAGGTGCTTTACAAGTGCTGGAGAATATGGCAATGACGCTTGTCAATCAGGCGTGGTCGCGCATCCACTCCTTCAGGCCGTCGACCCAGTTCTTCGCAGGAAGGTTGTAGCGCCGCCGGATCTCGGCGGCGCGTTCGTACAGCACGGCGAAGTCGATCCGGGGGGCGTTCTTGAAGGCGAGGACGACGATGTTCGCATCGTGCACTTCGGGCAGCCAGACCACGGCGTCGAATACCTGCTGCATGGTGAGCAGGTTCTTGTCGTAGCTGTTGACGTCCCCGAAGACATTGGCGGTCATGATGCCGTCGCTGGCAAGGCAGTCGTAGCAGCCCTGGTAGAAGTCGAGCGAGTCGAGCACCGGGCCGCGCGCGTCGTGGTCGTAGAGGTCGACCTGCAGCACGTCGGCCTTGCCATGGTTGTCGGCGTCGAGCACATGGTCGAGCGCGTTCATTTCGCGCACGTCGAGGCGCGCGTCGTTCTCGGGCAGGCCGAACAGGGCGCGGCAGATCGCAATCACATTCGGATTCAATTCGGCCGCCGTGATTTGCGCATCGGGGAAGCGCCGGTAGCAGAACTTGGTCAGCGCGGCGCTGCCCAGGCCCAGCTGGACGATGCGCCGCGGTTCCAGCTTGAACAGCGTCCACATCATCATCATCTGCACGTATTCCAGCTCGATCGCGTCCGGCTTGGACAGGCGCATGGCGCCCTGCACCCAGGAGGTGCCGAGGTGCAGGAAGCGCACGCCGTCGAATTCGTCGATGGTGGCGGGCGGGTGGCCGGGCTGGGCGAAGCGGGGATCGATGCGGGCGTACGAGGGGGGCATGCGGGGATGATACCGTAGCGTGGGCGGCTATGCCGCCCACGCGTTCAACCAGCTCATGACTGGACGAGACATCTGCTCATGTTCGGTTTGGACGCGTGGGCGGAGGACCGCCCACCCTACGCGATACCGTTGCGCCCGAACTCGCGGTAGCCGGGGCGTTCGTTCAAACGGTCATAATAGGCCGCGACATTCCGGTAATCCGGCCGCGCCATCGGCGTCATCATCCAGCGGTTGACCGACAGGCCGAGCACGACGTCGGCCAGGGTGAAGGTGTCCCCGGCGGCGTAGGCGCCGGTACTGGCCAGCTGCGCGTCGAGGATGCCGATGTGGCGGTTCCACGCAGCGATGCCGGCCTCGATCTGGGCCGGGTCCTGGTGTGAGGGCGAGTTGCGCACCAGCGCCATGAAGGCATAGCGCCAGGCCGTGTTCAGTTCGGTGGCCTGCCAGTCCATCCACTGCTCCACGCGCGCGCGGCCCTGCGCATCCGCCGGCAGCATTGCGGAACCGTGGCGGGCAGCCAGGTAACGGCAGATCGTGTTCGACTCCCACAGCACGATGCCGCCGTCGACCAGCACCGGCACCATGGCATTCGGATTGAGTGCGGCGTGCGCGGCGTTCCAGTCCTCGCGCTCGTAGGCCAGGCCGAGTTCGGCGCAGGTCCACAAGACCTTGCGGACGTTGATCGAGGTGGTTTTTCCGATGATCTTCATACTGGGCTTCCAGGTGGGACGGGAAGAATCAGGGTCACGGCCAGGCCGCCGCCCTCGCGATTTCCGAGGGTGATGCGTCCGCCGTGGGCTTCGGCGATTTCACGCGCCAGCGCCAGCCCCAGGCCGGTGCCGCTGCGCTTGGTCGAATAGAAGGGCACCAGGGCGTTGGCGAGCACGGCGTCGCTCATGCCGGCGCCGCGGTCCAGCACCTCGATGCGCAGGGCGTCCTGCACGCGCCGCACGGCCAGTTCCACATTTTCCGGCGCGGAGCCCGATTCGTGCGCGTTCTTCAGCAGGTTGAGCAGGGCCTGCTCCATCTGCGCCGCGTCGATCCAGGCCGGCGCCGAGGGCAGTTCGCCAATGAGGCGGAAGGCCACCTGGTCCGCCAGCCGGTCCACGAAGACGTCCCAGGGATAGGCATCGAGCCGCGGCGTCGGCAGCTTGGCGAAGCGCGCATAGCCGAGGATGAAGGTCTCGAGGTGGCGGGTGCGCTCGCCGATGGTCTGCAGGATCTGCGGCAGGCGCTCGGTCTGGCCGCGCCGCACCAGCTCCGCGCCGGAATGCGCGAGCGAGGCGAGCGGCGCCAGCGAGTTGTTGAGCTCATGGCTGATCACGCGGATCACCTTCTTCCAGGTCTGCACTTCCTGGCGCCGCAATTCCAGGGTGAGGTGGCGCAGCAGCAGCAGCTCGTGGCGCCGGCCGTTCAGGGTGAAGCTCGAACGCGCCAGGTGGTAGACCTCTTCGTCCTCGGATTCGCCGGCCGTGAACAGGCCGTCGCCGCCGCGCGCCAGCGCTTCCTTCAGGGCCGGCGCCGCATGTTCGAGCACCTCGCCCAGCTGGTGGCCCTCCAGCTTGCGGCCTTCGGAGAGCAGCTGGCGCGCGGCCACGTTGGCGTAGACGATGGCGCCGCTGCCCGCGCCGGAGTCGGTCACCAAGAGCATGGCCACCGGCGTGTTCTGGACCATGGTGTCGAGCAGCAGCTCGCGCTGCACCAGGCCGAGGCGCTGCTCGCGCAGCACGGTGCCGAGTTCGTTGTGGGCGGCGATCAGGTCGGCCAGCTCGTCGTTCTGCGGCCAGTGCAGGCTGAAGGAGAAGTCGCCGTCGCGGTAGCTCGTCACCGTGCCCTCCAGCGCCCGGAACAGCGACAGGATGGGCTGGATCTGCGAGCGGATGGTGATGATGGCGATCGGGACGATCGCCAGGATGCAGGCGCAGAAGACCGCCAGCTGCTGGTTGGGGAAGAAGTGGTCGAGGGCGAGGG
>Ga0209023_10001368_pt1 | contig 32925 bp, 30 predicted proteins | sample LakOneMetagenome_FD_187468 | JGI IMG/M metagenome (GOLD analysis project Ga0209023, IMG submission 187468) | Freshwater and sediment microbial communities from Lake Erie, Canada (SPAdes) (version 2) | ecosystem: Environmental > Aquatic > Freshwater > Lentic | place: Lake Erie, Canada...
CCTTCTTCGACACGGCGGAAGCCTACGGCCCGTTCGTCAACGAGGAGATCGTCGGCGAGGCGCTGGCGCCGATCCGCGATCAGGTGGTGATCGCCACCAAGTTCGGTTTCAAGGACGGCGACTCCACCAACGGCCAGGACAGCCGCCCGGAGCGCATCCGCGCGGTGGCCGACGCCGCCCTCAAGCGCCTCAAGACCGATCACATCGATCTCTTCTACCAGCATCGGGTCGACCCCAACGTGCCAATGGAAGACGTCGCCGGTACGGTCAAGGAATTGATCCAGGCGGGCAAGGTCAGGCACTTCGGGCTTTCGGAGGCCGGCGGCGAGTCAATCCGGCGTGCGCATGCCGTGCAACCCGTCGCGGCCCTGCAGAGCGAATACTCGTTGTGGTGGCGCGCACCGGAGGCGGAAATCCTGCCGCTGTGCGAGGAACTCGGCATCGGCTTCGTGCCCTTCAGCCCGCTGGGGAAAGGGTTCCTCACCGGCACGATCGACGCGACGACCGCGTTCTCGAAGGACGACTTCCGCAATATCGTGCCGCGCTTCACCGCCGACAATCGCAAGGCCAACCACGTGCTGGTCGAGTTGCTCGGCGCGATCGCCACCGAGAAGAAGGCGACGCCCGCACAGGTCGCGCTGGCCTGGCTGCTCGCGCGCAAGCCCTGGATTGTTCCGATCCCGGGCACGACGAAGCTGCAACGCCTGGAGGAAAACGTCGGTGCCGCATCCCTGGAGCTGACGACCAGCGAGCTCACGCGCATCAATGGCGCGATCGCTCGCATCGAGGTCAAGGGCGATCGCTACCCCGCGCATCTGGCGGCCCGCGTCGGGAGGTAAGGCAAATGAAGCAAGTCACGGTCGTCATCGGCGCCGGCTCCATCGGCCAGGCGATTGCGCGTCGCGTCAGCGCAGGCAGGAAGGTCCTGCTTGCTGACTTGAAGCTGGAGAATGCGCAGGCCGCAGCCAAAGTGCTGGCCGATGCCGGCTTCGATGTCGGCACCGCAGTGGTTGACGTCTCGAGGCGAAGCGACGTCGTCGCGCTCGCCGAGAAAGCCAGCGCGCTGGGTGAAGTCACCGGCCTCATCCACGCCGCCGGCGTATCGCCGACACAGGCTTCTCCCAAGACCATACTGAACGTCGATCTCTACGGCACCGCCCTGGTGCTCGAGGTCTTCGGATCGGTCATGGCACCTGGCGGAGCCGGGGTCGTCATCGCATCCCAATCGGGCCATCGCCTGCCGGCTTTGCTGCCCGAACAGGACAAGGCGCTGGCGACGACGCCAGTGGAAGAGCTGCTTGCCCTGCCCTTCCTGCAGGCGGAGCAGATCAAGGATTCGCTGCACGCCTACCAGATCTCCAAGCGCGGCAATTCGCTGCGCGTCATGGCGGAGGCCGTTCGCTGGGGCAAGCGCGGCGCGCGCGTCAACACGATCAGCCCCGGCATCATCATCACGCCTCTCGCCCGCGATGAACTCACGGGACCGCGTGGCCCCGGGTACCAGCGAATGATCGATCTGTGCCCCGTCGGCCGGGCCGGAACGCCTGATGAAGTCGGTACCGTCGGTGCCCTGCTCATGGGCGCTGAGGGCGCATTCATCACCGGCAGTGACTTCCTCATGGACGGCGGCGTGACGGCTTCCTACTGGTTCGGCGAGCTTGCGCCACAATAGGAGTCGGTGCATGGCCATCACTGTCAGCGCACATCCGTCATGACCCGCGTTCGACGACGCACGAAACAGCGCTTGCTCGTCCGGGAAAGTCTCGGCGTTTCCAGTCGATGACGAAACCCACAGGAGGTTTGCACATGGAACTCAATCGCAACGGCACTCAAGCCTCCTACCGGGGACTCGCCGAGTATTTCACCGGCACGGTGCGCGTCGATCCGCTCTTTGCGGCGACCGCGCCGTCGCGGGTCAGCGCCGCGGCGGTGACGGAGGAACAATATCGCTGCACACCAGTCGACGAGCCAAACCCCTAAGGAGAGCGCCCAATGCGAGCGACCATCATGTACAAGGCCGGCGACGTTCGCATCGAGAACGTGCCCGACGCGTCGATCGTGGAGCCCACCGACGCGATCATCCGCGTGAGCCGCGCCTGCATCTGCGGAAGCGACCTGTGGCCCTACAAGGATCTCGCGCCCACGCCGGGCGGTCGTCCGATGGGACACGAGGCGATCGGCGTCGTGGAATCCGTTGGCCCTGCGGTTCGCAACTTCCAGCGCGGCGACCTGGTCGTGATGCCATTCGCGTATTCGGACGGCTCCTGCGACTTCTGCCACGAAGGGCTGCAGACGGCCTGCGCGCACGGCGGGTTTTTCGGCAGCAGCAAGGTCGGCGGCGCCCAGGCGGAGGCCGCACGCATCCCGTTCGCAGATGGCACGCTCTACAAACTCCCGGTCGGCGAAGACGATGCGCTGATCCCCTCGCTTTTGACGCTGTCCGATGTCATGGGCACCGGCCACCATGCCGCCGTCGTGGCTCGCGTGAAGCGCGGCCACAAAGTCGCCGTGATCGGCGACGGCGCCGTCGGCCTGTGCGGCGTGATCGCGGCGAAGCGCCTCGGCGCCGCCCAGATCGTCATCCTCGGGCATCACCCGGACCGGATCGCGCTCGCGATGGACTTCGGCGCGACCGATGTCGTGCGCGAGCGCGGCGACGCGGCGGTCGAGCAGGTTCGAACGCTCACGGGCGGAACGGGCGCCCACTCGGTACTCGAATGCGTCGGCTCCGAGGACGCGATGCGCACGGCCGTGCTGGTGACGCGCGCCGGCGGAGCGATCGGCCGCGTGGGCGTGCCCCATTACGAAGGAACGCCGGCGTCGCAGCAGGCTTTCTTCGCCAACATCACCGTGGGCGGCGGCCCCGCGCCGGTACGGGCATACATCGAGACGCTGATGCCCGATATCCTCGAGGGGCGCATCCAGCCGGGCCGGGTGTTCGATCGCACAATCGGGCTGGAAGATGTGCCCGCAGGCTACCGCGCGATGAACGAACGGCAAGCGCTGAAGGTCATGATCGAGCCCTGAGCGGGCGCGCAATGGACTGGCGGAGAGAGAGGGATTGCTCGCGGCTGCGCCGCTCGTCCCTCGCTGCGCTCGGGACCGCACTCGCTGCGCTCGTGCGTCGGTCGCCGCCGCTACGCGTCGGCTCCGCGAACCCTATTGTCCATGTTCGAGGGTTCGAATCCCGACGTGTCAACGCATGAATATGGCGGAGAGAGAGGGATTCGAATTTGGCGGCGGCATCAACGAAATCAATAAGTTACTGACTTCAAAGATGTTTTTGTCCCCTGCAATCCCCTCGAATCCCCCGATTTGGCAGTAGATTTGGCAATAGCTCGCACGACTAGGCGCTTGTCGATCGTTGGACCTAATCAATGCAGTGGCAAATCGACCCGTGTGCGCGGTCGCGTTGGCAGGAGTACGACCTTACAGGACGGGGGAAAGCACGTACGCCATGAAGTTGGAATTGATGAGCGCAGTCTCCTGATCGATTGAAACCAGCGTCCATCCGTACTGGCCGCTCTTGGCAGTCGTCGCGAGCCAGATGCTATCGGGGTCAGCCTTGAAGACGCGCGTCCCTCCGCATAAGCCGTGGCACTTCAGGCGTCCTGCCGCTTCAAAGTCCTTCACTCCCGGCAGTTCTGGCCAACCGGACGGCTTTGACGATCCCGCGTTCGAGGTTGCCTCGTACAGGACGCGGAGCATCTTTGCCATCTCGGACACCGAAGACCGGCCAACCATCTCCAGCCGGGAATGCTCTCCGTCGCTCCAGTAGTGACGCCATGCCGCTGCATCGCTCTTGTCATCCGGGCGAAGCGCGCGAGTGCCATCGGATTCGACGATGGCGCTCAGGACCCTGCCGGTATGCAGCCCCCGATCGGTGGTTTCGACTTCGTTGAGCGTGGCGCGCGCCCGGAACCGATGGCCATCGAACAGCTGGAGGATAGATATCACCAGTGCGCGGTCCGTTCCGATGGTTTTCAGCTTTGTTTCCAGGCGACCACTCGCGGCATCCCACCGGATGGGCTGCGGACAGGGCGTCACGGAAGGTCCAGGTATGCAGCCAAATTCGCCCAGGTCCACCGTTGACCAGTCGATTCCCGGAGTGCCCGCCCGGAACGCCTTGACCTGGTCCGCGCCCCGTTTGTTCATGAACGCATCGGCCAGGGCTTCGCCCAGCAAACCCAGGCTGGTGCCACTGAAGTTTATGCCTTCCGCGATTGTCACTACGACGGGTACGACAGGCGGCTGCTCGGCATTTGCCGTACAAGATGATCCCGCCGTGAGCAATACGGCAGTCAATGCACAGGCTGCACGGTAGGAGTAAGCGACTGTAATTTTCATGTGATGGCCCAATTCTGCAATTGAAGATCAATGTACACGCGCCGCGGACTGTCCGTAGTGCAAAGCGGCGGTGCAAGTAACGACGACCGCCAGCCCGACTTTCGTCGCGCCTGGCTCCAGGGTTGACCGCCTTGCACCTGTAAAGTGTGCCTCCATCGCGTGAAATGAGTCCTGCTTTGAAGTCCCCGGCCGCAGCTTGCGTTCTGTCGACGGGCAGATTATAACTACGCCATGCGTAGTACGCGACACGTAGTAAAGATGGTTCCAGAGGGGCCGTCTGGTCACTATTCGGATCCACCGCTCCTGGTGCTCGCAAGTCTCGCCGGTGGTCCAAAGCACGGACATGCCATGATCGAGGACATCGTGGCCCTGTGTGGCTCCAGGCTGGGGCCCGGTACCCTGTATGGTGCGATTGCACGACTCGAGGCGGACGGGCTGATTGAGCCCATGCCGCCTGAGGAGAGGCGCCGGCCGTACCGCATCACGACCGAAGGCGCCCGCGTACTGCGGGCGCGAATGGCCACTTTGCAGCATTTTGTGAAGGTCGGGGCGAAAAGGCTCAGATACGTATGAGCCGCCCAATGGTTCGGTGGCTGGTCCTCGCCTACCCGCGCGCCTGGCGCGAAAGATATGGCGAGGAATTCGCGGTCATGTTAGCCGCCGAGCCGGCCAGCACGCGACTCATCATGGATATTCTCTTCGCTGCCCTGCGCGAACGCATTGCGCCGTCAGTAGGCGAGTTTTCCTGGGCTGCACGCCCGGCGTCCTTGCGCACGCTCTCGATGCAACCCAGTGCCTTTGTGCCAATGGGAATGTCGGTCGCGGCTTTGGCAACGGTACTCACAAGCCTGGCCATATCCGGGAGTCCGCGACCTGGAAGCGACGAAGGGGCTACCGCCCACATCTGGCAGCTGCTGATGACATTTCAGGTGCCGGTGATACTGTGGTTTTCCGTCAAGTGGCTGCGCACAGCGCCCTGGCTGGCCGTCGGCGTACTTGCCATTCAAATTACGCTTGCGCTCATGGCCGCGGCGCCCGTGTATGTCCTGGGTCTCTGATCGGCCCGGCGACCGTGGCCAAGCCGCGGTTCTTCGCAGTCGCAACGCCAAAGGTGTTGGAGCTAGGCGATCGAACCCACTTGCACACAAATCCGTCCTGCTCCTTCTCACCAACTCTGCACGGTACGTGCCGCCGAGTGGTACCGCGGCGGGTACTGCCAACCCGCGGAATGCAAGACGCCCCAGCAGCGGACTGCAAATACTCAGTCAATGAAGTTTGGCGACTTCAGTTCGGAGCACTGCTTGAGCACTCCGACCGGGAGGACAGCGCTGAAAGTCATCCGGAGGACGGTGGCAGCAATTGTGATTGGCCTGATGTTCCTGGTGGCCATCACAGTCGTGGACCATCAACTACAGACCGTCCTGCCCTCGCCCACAGGGTCCTATCCGATCGGGAGGACCACGCTGCGATTGATCAATTCCCATGACAGTCCTGACCCGGCCCGTGAAGTGTTTGCATGGATCTGGTATCCGGCAGCGGATGGCGAGGCCGGCAGCCAGGCGTCGTACCTGCCTTTGCAATGGCGCACGGCCATGGAGGACAGGGATGGGCTGCCTGGCAAGATCCTCTCTCGTGACATGGCTAGAATCGGCACGCACAGTATCGATAGTGCCGCCGTTCGAGCGTCCACACCGCCGTGGCCCATCGTACTTTTTCGCGGCGGCCTTTCGGCCCTCGGTCCCGAATACACGGTTCTGGCAGAAGACTGGGCAAGCCGTGGATTCGTTGTCGTGGCAATCGACGCGCCGGGCCGCAGCCTCGTCTATGTCGAGGCCGATGGACATGTTGTGCAGCGGAGTGCGGAGAATGACGCGGACGCAGCGGAGACCATTGAAACGCTCCGGGAGATGCTACCCAGGCTGGCGAATCAGTGGGTCGCAGACGCGTCTACCGTGCTGGATCGACTCTCCGAAATGAGCGCGGATTCCTCGTCCAGCTGGTTTGGTCGGCTCGATACGGCGCGCGTGGCCATGGTTGGGCATTCGCTGGGAGGTGCAACGGCACTGCAGTTCTGCAGAGCCGACCAGAGGTGCAAGGCAGCCATTGACATCGATGGACTTGTCACTCCGGACGTTGCGCGCGAAGGAGTACGGCGACCCACGCTCATGCTGATGGGCGAGCACCCAGCCCGAGAGCTCCAGGATCCGGTGAATCGACAGATTGAGCAGGACATTGCCAGCGCCGTTCAACACTCAGCATCAGGGAGTCTGACTCGTGTGTCGATGACAGAAGCCAACCACTTCAACTTCAGCGATGGGGCGGTCACCAAGAACCATGCGCTGATGGGCGCGTTACGGCTATTCCACGTTGTCAACATGAGTCCCGAACTGCAGCTGACATCAACGGCAGAACTGTGCAGAGACTTTCTGTCGCGGCAGCTTCAGTAGACCCTACATCGGCTTTGCCCGTCGGCTGCCTCGTGGCCAGACCTTGATTGTGCGCTTCTTCTGGATTCCTGCGACCCGGCTCAACTATGGCGCTCGAATACCGTTCCAAAGTGTCGGTGCTTGTTTCCAGATATTGACGTTTCGTATCGCGCCTGGCTGACATCGATGAATCTTCCCTGCGAACGACAGCCTTCGCACGCCGCGGCTAAGCAATCGGGCGCCTGAGTTCGCGGCTTACCGACGGAGAGAGAGGGAATCGCAAAAAGACTGGCAACAGCGGGCGGTGCAACTCGCTGAAATTTCACGAGTCGAACTAGAAGACATTGCCGCCGCCATCACAATTTGGCAGCAGATTTGGCAGTAGAGAATCAAACCCCGTTGATTTCATTGAAGATTTTGGCGGAGAGAGAGGGATTCGAACTTGGCGGAGGCATCAACGAAATCAGTAACTTACTGACTTCAAAGATAATTTTGTCCCCTGCAATCCCCTCGAATCCCCCGATTTGGCAGTAGATTTGGCAATAGCAGCGCTCCTCCGCCTTCGGCGTCGACATTCCGCGCCGAGCAAGCATTTTCAGTATTGGTGAAGGACGCGTCAGCGTCCCCGAAGCATCGCTGCAGCGCAATTGTCAGTGGCTATGCAAGTGATGAGCGTCCGGAAAATGGCCATGGCTGTGCTTCAGAGGCGCGTGGCGATGCCAATGGGTATGCCGCACACCCGCTTCCGGGGCCGAACCATCAGGATGCTCATGTTGGTGGTGCTCATCATGGCTGTGTTCGTGCTCATGCTCCAGCGCCTCGTGCACATGCTCGTGCACATGGCGCTCGGAGACGTGCAGCCATACGCCCGCTGCCATGAGCAGCCCCGCGCCGACCAATTGGATCGTCACCGCCTCGCCAGCCGTTATGGCCAGCAACGCACCGAAGAAGGGTGCGATGGAGAAATACGCACCCGTACGCGCGGTTCCCAGGCGCCGCAGTCCGATCACGAACAATACGAGGCTGATCCCGTAGGCCAACAATCCAACGATGGCCGCGAGGCCGATGACCCGGGGCGCCGGCCAATGTCCGCCCGCCCCGCGTGACAGCGCGAGGTTGATGCTACCCGCCACGATCCCCTTGATCATGGCAATCCAAGTGGCATCGGCCAACGAGACCTTGCGCGTCAGGTTGTTGTCGATGCCCCAGCAGAGGCAGGCGCCCAGAATAGCGGCGGCAGGCCAGAACTGCGCGAGTTCGGCACCCGGCGACCACGATAGCCACAAGGCCCCTGCAGCGATCAGTGCCATGCCAACGGCGATTCGGCGATCGAAGTTCTCCCTGAAGACGAACCACGCGATCAGGGCCGTGAACACGCCTTCCGCGTTGAGCAGCAGCGAAGCTCCCGATGCCGGCGTGCGGGAGAGTCCGAGGAGCAGCAGCACCGGTCCCGCGACACCCCCGGCGAGGATCGCGGTCGCGAGCCAGCCGACCTCCGATCGCGGCAATCGGACGGGCACGGCGCGCGTGAGTACCCGCCAGAGTGCGAGGCCGACACCGGAGCCCAGGTACAGGAGCCCCGCCAGCGTCCAGGCGTCGACATCATGGAGAATGTGCTTCGCGATCGGAGTACCGGCCCCGAAAAGGAGCGCGGCGCTGAGCACCGCCCAGATGCCCGGATCGATCGACCGACTCACGCTGGTGACAACCCGCAGACATGCACTGTCGTGCCCAGTTCCACCTGGAGAGTGGCGTGCTGGATGCCGAACCGATGTCGCAGTTCCTCGGCGATGCCGTCGACAAACGCATCCCCGGGATAACCGCCCGGAATGACCAGATGGACGGTGAGCGCGCACTCCGTCGTGCTCATGCCCCAGACGTGAAGGTCATGCACTGCAGTCACCCCTGTCACAGAAGCAAGGTATGACTCGACTGCCGCAAGGTCGACCCGCTGAGGGGCTGCGTGAAGCGCGAGTTCGATGGATTCGCGCAGCAGTCCCCACGTGCCGTATACGACGATCATCACGACCGCAAGGCTCGCCAGTGGATCGAGCCACATCCAGCCCGTGCGCATCATCGCGAGGCCCGTGATCACGACGCCGAGCGAGATCCCCGCGTCAGCTGCCATGTGGAGGAACGCGGCGCGCACGTTGAGGTCGCCGTCGCGCCCCTTGGCAAAGAGCCACGCAGACAGGCCATTGACCAGGATACCGACGGCCGCCACGACCGTGACGGTGGATCCCACAACCTGGGGCGGTTGTTCGAATCGGCCGATCGCTTCCCAGGCAATCGCACCACAAGCCACGAGGAGAAGTACGGCATTGGCGACGGCAGCGAGGATGGAGGTGCTGCGCATGCCGTAGGTATACCGCTCGTTCGGGGCCCTTCGCGAGAGCGCCGCGGCGCACCAGGCGAGCAGGAGCCCGAGCACGTCCGACAGATTGTGGCCGGCGTCGGCCGTCAGTGCGGTCGAATTGGAAGCAATGCCGAAAGCAAACTCCACGATGACGAAGGCAAGGTTCAACCCGACAGCAATTGCAAACGCCTTGCCCCTGGTCGCCGCATCATCGTGCGCGTGGTGCGAGTGGTGTTCGGCATGACCGTGGTCGCCTGCGCCATGCTGGTGTTGTGAGGCCATGATTGTCGATTCCTCCGAGACCTGCTGCCTACTTCTTCAGGTATTGGTGGACGATATCCACCAACTCTTCGGCAGCCACGGTGCGCGAATCGTCACGGCGCGCCTGCGGGTCGATCATGTGTTCGCGGATGTGATCCTCGATCACCTCGGCGATGAAGCCGTCGAGCGCGCCACGGCAGGAGGTGGCCTGCTGCAGGACCCCGGCGCACTCCTCATCCGCCGCCACGGCCCGCTCGATCGCCTCGACCTGGCCGCGGATCCGGCGCAGGCGCACCAGCAGCTTGGTCTTCTCCTTGGAGACGTGTCCCATGTTCCAGATCCCGGGCTTGCCTGATAGTAAGGGGGGGTATATATTACCGCTCTAGTTGACGCTTGTCCTGCGAAGAGTATTCGGGACCTATGGGTCAACTGTGACTTGCAGCCTGTTGACCAGACGAGGCATCCAGCTAACATACTGATATGCGAGTGAGCACGCGCCGAAACCTCCTGATGGCCCTCTGCGGCGTCCTGCTTTTCATCAGGATCGTTGGTGTGCATCAGCATCTGTGCCTCGATGGCCGCGAGCCACCCGTCTCGGTGCATCTGCTGGATACGGGATTCGAGCACCAGGCGGACCACACAGCCGCCTCGCACGACGACCAGAACGTCGACGATGCCGGCAAGACGCTGGTCAAGTCGGCGTATGTCGATTTCGCCGTCGACTTCATGGCTCTGGTCCTCGTCCTCGTCACGCTGGTACCCGTCGTCCGCCGATTGCGGTTCGAGCGGTCTGACAATCGCCCTGCTTTCTCCGCTCCACACTTCCTCCGGCCACCCCTGCGTGGCCCACCGCTGGCTTTCCCCTGCTGATCTAGCGGGCGGTTCGTGTCGGCCTCCGGGCTGATGCGAATTGCCCTCCAGCGGTCCGGGCTCGCCCAGACCGCGCCAGTTCGGGAGCCCTCATGTCTTCTCAAGCTTTGCGCAAGCGGTATGTCCGCTTGCGCGCACTCGCCGTTGTTCTGGTGCCGATGACGGTCTTCGCACAGTCACCCACACCCGTTACGCTACGCGACGCGATCGCTGCAGCCCGAAGCGACAATCCGGACCTGCACGTCTTCCAGTTCGAGCTCAAGGCAGCGGATGCCACCGGGCGTCAGGCGGCCCTTCGTCCCGCGCTGGAGGTCGGCGTCACGCTCGACAACTTCGGTGGCACCGGCGAAGCGGGCGCACTGAAGTCCGCGCAGGCCACGCTGCAGTTGTCCCAACTAATTGAGCTGGGCGGAAGGCGTGACGCCCGCCTCTCGACGGCAACGGCGCATCGCGACACCGTGGTCGTCGCGCAACAGGCCGCCGAACTGGATGTGCTCGCCGAGGTCTCGCGGCGCTTCATTGGCGTACTCAGCTTGCAGGAACAGCAGCTCGTGGCGCAGCGCGCCACGGCGCTGGCCGAGGCGACCTTGACGGCTTCGGATGCGCGCGTGCGGGCGGCCAAATCGCCGCACGTCGAACGCGATCGCGCCGCAGTAGCGCTTGACCGGGCACGCGTGGACGAGAGCACGATCGCCTCCCGTCTGGAGGCCGCGCGACTGCAGTTGGCTGCCCTATGGGGTGACGACCGACCGCTCATCGGCGGACACCCATTCGGCCCGGTGGCCGGTGATCTGTACGCGAGCCCCGAAGTCGATGATTTGGCGGGCTTGATCTGCAAATACAAAAGCAACCCGGACTTCCTTCGATTTGCCACCGCCGAGCGCCTGAGGGACGCCGAACTGCGGCTCGCCGCCACGCAGCGCCGCGCGGACATCACGGTCGGCGCCGGCGTGACGCGGATCCAGGGCACGAGCGGCGTGGGCCTCGTAGCGGGCTTCTCGATGCCGCTGTTCTCCGGGCGGCGCGCGCAGCCCTACATCGATGAAGCCACGGCACGCAAGGACGCCGTCGGCGCCGAGCGGGACGCGGCCTTCATCCGGGCGAGCGCCGCCATCGCTTCCCTGCATCGGGAACTGGGCTCTGCGCGGGCGACCCTTCAGGCATTGGATAGCACGATCCAGCCACGCATGGAGGAAGCCCTCAGCGAGACGGAATACGCGTTCGAGCGTGGCCGCTACAGCTACCTCGAGCTCATCGACGCGCAGCGTGAGTACCTGAACGTGCGCCGGGCCCGCATCGAGGCTGGGGAGCGCGTGCAGCTGCTCGCGACCGAAATCGAGCGTCTCACCGCCGTGCCGCTGTCACCGCAATGAACACACCACTTTCCGGAAGCGCACCCATGAACAAAGTCGCCGCTCTGCTGATTGCCCTGTTGCCCTTGTTGTTGACGGCCTGCGGCAAATCCGTGCCTTCGGCCACCGAGGAGCCACAAACCGCCGAGACCGCCGACCATGCGAAGATCCGGCTCTCCGATGTGCAGCTGCGCGAGTCCGGGGTTGACATGGCCGTCGTCGGACCTGGCGTGCTGCGCGACACGCTACCGCTCTACGGGACCGTGGCGGTGAACGCGGAGCGTACACGCGATGTCGTCGCCCGGTACCCAGGTCTCGTGAAGTCCGTCGAGCGCCGCGTGGGCGACACCGTCCGGCAAGGGGAGACGCTCGCTACGGTCGAGAGCAATGAAAGCCTGCAGACGTATCCTGTGACCTCGCCCCTCAGCGGAACCATCGCCGCGCGCAACGCCAATGCCGGAGAGCAGACGTCCGACAAGCCACTGTTCGTCGTCGTCGACCTGTCCACCGTCTGGGTCGATCTCTCCCTCTTCGCGCATGACGCCGCGAAGGTCCGCAAGGGCCAGGCCGTCCTCGTGCAGACGCCTGGTACCGACACGCGCGCTACTGGAACCATCACCTACGTGGGTCCCTTCGGCGCCAGCGCCACGCAATCGCTGACGGCACGCGTGCTGCTCGACAACCCCGCACGACAGTGGACGCCGGGGCTTTACGTCAGCGGGGATGTCGTGCTGTCCGAGCGCAAGACCGCGCTCGCGATCCGCAAGTCCGCCGTGCAGAGAATCGCAGAACAAGCCGTGGTGTTCGTCCGCTCGGGCGACGGCATCGATTCCCGCCGCGTGACGCTGGGGCTAAGTGACGCCGAGTACGTCGAGGTGCTGTCGGGATTGAAGCCTGGAGAGTCCTACGCCGCCAAGAACAGCTACGTGCTGAAAGCTGAGGCACTCAAGAGCCAGGCTGAGTCGGACTGAGGGGTAGCGACATGATCGACACCCTCCTGAAGTTTTCCATCGCCCGCCGATGGATCATCCTGTTCTTCGTTGCACTGCTGGTTGCCGCCGGTATATGGAGCTACCAGCGACTGCCGATCGATGCGGTTCCGGACATCACCAACGTGCAGGTGCAGATCAACGCCCGGGCGCCCGGTTACACGCCGCTCGAAGCCGAAAGCCGCGTAACCTTCCCGATCGAGAGCGCCATGGGCGGCATCCCGCACCTGAAGCGCTTCCGCTCGATCTCTAAGTACGGCCTCGCGCAAGTGACAGCTGTCTTTGACGATGGAACGGACCTCTATTTCGCGCGCCAGCTCATCAACGAGCGGTTGCAGGCCATACGCGAGCAATTGCCGACGGGTGTGCAGCTCGACATGGGCCCGGCCGCCACCGGCCTCGGCGAGATCTACATGTACGTGCTGGAGGCAGACCCCGCGGCGCGCAAGGCCGATGCCACCGCCTACGATGCCATGGACCTGCGCACGCTCCAGGACTGGACGATTCGACCTCAGCTGCGGCAGGTGCCAGGCGTCTCGGAGGTCGACGCCATCGGTGGGTACACCAAGCAGTTCCACGTCCTGCCGGATCCGGCGCGCCTCATGTCGTTTGGACTCACGCTGGAGGATGTCGAGCAGGCCCTGCGGATCAACAACGGCACGGTGGGTGCCGGCTACATCGAGGCCAACGGCGAGCAACAATTGGTGCGCGTTCCCGGCCAACTCGGCGGGGTCTCCGACATCCGGGACGTGGTGGTGGCGAGCCACCAGGGCGTACCCGTTCGTATCCGCGACGTTGCAGATGTGGCGGTTGGCCGCCCGCTGCGCACCGGGGCAGCGCAACTGGGCGGCGACCAGACGGTACTGTGCACGGCCTTCATGCGCGTCGGAGAGAACAGTCGTACCGTGAGCCTGGCCGTCGCCGCGCGGCTCGCGCAAATCAACAGGCAGCTGCCGACCGGCGTTCGCGCCCGCCCCGTCTACGACCGCACGGCGCTCGTCAACAAGACCATAGGCACCGTGCAGAAGAACCTGCTCGAAGGCGCCATCCTCGTCGTGGCCGTCCTGCTCCTCATGCTCGGCAATGTACGGGCCGCCCTGCTGACTGCGCTCGTGATCCCGCTGTCGATGCTCATGCTGCTGACTGGCATGGTGCAGTACCGGGTGAGCGCCAACCTGATGAGCCTCGGGGCGCTCGACTTCGGGCTGATCGTCGACGGTGCCGTCATCATCGTGGAGAACTGCATCAGGCGGCTTGCGGAGCGGCAAGGCCACCTCGGACGACTCCTCGACACCGAGGAGCGCTTCCACGAGGTCTATGCCGCCACAAGGGAAGTGTTCACGCCGAGCCTGATCAGCGTGCTGGTGGTCATCCTCGTGAACCTGCCGCTGCTGGCACTCACGGGCGTCGAAGGCAAGATGTTCCAGCCGATGGCACTCACCGTGATTATCGCGCTCCTGTCGGCTCTCGTACTGTCACTGACCTTCGTCCCCGCGGCCGTGGCGTTGGTCATGCGCGGCAGGGTGGAAGAACGGGAGAACGCGATTGTCCGCGGCGCGGCGCGGCTGTATCGGCGCGTCCTCGACGTCGCGCTGCGCCGTCGCCAGATCTTTGCCGCCGCGGCTGTGCTGCTGGTCCTGGCCTGCGGGTGGTTCGCCACGCGTCTGGGCACGGAGTTCATCCCGCAGCTCGATGAGGGCGACACCGTTGCGCTAATCACCCGGATTCCCGGCATCGGCCTCGAGCAAAGCGTGCAGATGCAAGCGCGCTTGAACGCTGCGCTCCAGAAGCACGCCGAGGTGGAGAAGGTCTTTTCGCGGACCGGTACCAATGATGCCGCGACCGATCCAATGTCTCCGAGCGAGACGGACACGTTCGTGATTTTCAAACCCCGCAGCCAATGGCCGGATCCCGGCAAGGGCAAGGAACAGCTGCGCAGTGAACTGGACGCGACGCTCGCCGCAACGCCCGGCATCCTCTACGAGTTCAGCCAGCCGATCGAGATGCGTTTCAACGAACTGATAGCCGGAGTTCGCGCGGCGCTCGCCGTCAAGATCTATGGCGATGACTTCGACGAACTCTCACGCCTGTCCTTGCGGGCGGCCGAGCTCGTGCGCAAGGTCCCGGGTGCCGAAGGCGTCAAGGCTGAATCCATCTCGGGACTGCCCACGCTGACGATCTCGCCGAAACGCGAGGCTCTCGCACGGTATGGCGTCGCGCTCGCCACCCTGCAGGGTGTCGTGGCAACGGCGGTCGGCGGGAGCGAGGCGGGCCTGGTCTTCGAGGGGGACGCCCGCTTCAATGTCGTGGTGCGCCTCCCGGAACACCTGCGCACCGACATCGGCACCCTGGAACGCCTGCCCGTGACCGTGAAGGACGGCGGGTACGTACCTCTACGGGAACTGGCCAATGTCAGTCTCGCCAACGGCGCCAACCAGATCAGCCGCGAGGATGGCAAACGGCGCATCGTCGTTACGGCCAACGCCAGTGGTCGCGACCTCGGCTCCTTCGTCCGGGACGTGCAGGCCTCCCTGGAGCGCGACCTGAAACTGCCGCCAGGCTACTACATCGGCTACGGCGGCACCTTTGAGCAGCTGCAGTCAGCCTCGAGCCGACTGATGGTGCTGACCCCAGTGACCCTGCTCATGATCTTCGTGCTGCTGCTCATGACCTTCGGATCCGCCAAGGATGCGCTTCTCGTATTCAGCGGTGTGCCACTGGCGCTGACCGGCGGGATCATCGCCCTGCTGATCCGCGGAATACCGTTGTCGATCACCGCGGGTGTCGGGTTCATCACGCTCTCGGGCGTCGCGGTCCTCACAGGCGTCGTGATGGTGGCAGCCATCCGGCAGCGCCTTGAGGAAGGCGATGATATCGACAGTGCGATCCGCACTGGGGCTGCGCTCCGACTCCGGCCCATCCTGATGGTCGCGCTCGTGGCGGCCTTGGGGTTCCTGCCCATGGCACTCAACTCTGGAACGGGTGCTGAAGTCCAGCGGCCGCTCGCAACCGTGGTCATCGGCGGCATCGTCTCCGCCACGATGCTTACTCTGTTAGTCCTACCGGGGTTGTATCGGATGACGGCCCGGACGAACAGCGCGCCAGAAGTCTGACGGCACGCCAGCGATTGACAGCCGCGCATGCGAGGCGTGAAGCACGCCGGAGTGGTGTAGCTCGCATGTGCCTGCTTTCACTCCGGGAACGCGGCGCCTGTACCTACAACTATGAGATTGAAAGAGAATGCATTGGAAGAGAGAGAGAAGTTTCAATGGCGCAGGCATTCGCGCATTCAATACTTCTTTTGACTTCAACGATCTATTTGCCCCCGGCAATCCCCTCGACTCCGCCGAGTTGGCAGTAGCCTTGGCAAGAGCGCTGTGCCACTCCACTCGTCGCGATCCGCATTACTATTCGAGCCGCGCCAGCCGGCACAAGTACAAGCACACGCGCGCACTGAAACCGCGAGCGCAACCAACGCGCGCGCCTTCTCGACCTCGACCGGGCACGGGTCCATCAGAGCCAGAAAGCTTACGGCTCCGTCCGGCCAGCCGTGGCCACTTCTTTGGAACCCCAACCTACAACCTCGCAACTAGTACTGGCTTGGAATCCACTTGGCAACCACACGCTGAAGGTCAAGCTGCGTCCCCGAAGCACACCGTGTCTTCAAATATCGAATTACGAGCAGGTAAACTGCAAAGTTCCTGAAAGTGATGTCGTGGTGACTTGGCCACTCTCCGAAAGATTCCTGCGCCGCCTGCAATAGATCCTCTGACTCCGTCTCGGAAACGCCATACCAGAGCATTCCAACCCGAATCATTACGTCTCTACGGCTCAAATCGGGACTGCTCTGTAACAACTGGCTACGGAGTGCCACCATCTGCCGAGCGCCCTGGCGGGCATAAAAGTATTCCCCAATAGCCATCCACAAACACTGCAGCCGCAGCTTGTCTCCCACCGTACAGTCTTGCCCGAACCCTGGGGGCTTCAGGCGAGGTTCGGGCTCTGTTGGCAATGCGGGTTTTTGTACTCCATCCGTGTTCATGACGTGCCTGCCATAGGCGGCGAGAAAAGTGTCGTCATCGCCACCGTTACCACGACTATACTGAGCAGGACAGCCAGTTCGATCGCGAGGCTGAACGTAAAACGGCGGACGGCAGTCGCCGTGCCGTCACGTAGCGCCGGACCCAGGCGAGTCCGATTCAACGACGCAAGGGACAGTGCCACGATCAGCAGCGCGAACTTGCTCGTCAACGAGGCGGAAAACGGATCTCGTATCGAATAGTGGGCGCCGATAAGGAGCCAGGCCATGGCCAGCCCCGCCAGGGCCATCGCCGGAACGAGCGCCGTGGCCAGTACAGAGAAGCGCTCAACGACTTGGTGGGCAATGGCCGCCGGCTCCTTGCGTGCTACCAGAATCAGCGGCGCAATCGACCCAATCCAAAACGCCGCGACCAGTAGGTGCAATAACAGGAGCGAGACGAGGGCCCATCGCGGCTCATGACTCACCGAGTGCCCAATCAACAGGAACGACCCAGCCACCGCGGTGGCGCCAATCACGCTCAGCGCCTTCGACTCACCTGCCTTCCACACAAACGCAGAAATGAGTGCCAAGGCGCCAAATACTCGAACTGAGGTCGCGGCCGCTACCGGCATGCGGGCAAGGCGGCGCTGCATCTCGTAGTCAATGACGCCCCCGAAATCGCCCGCCATCCGACCTGCCTCGAGTCCATAACTGGCAATCACCATCAGCAGGCCGATTACGGCAGAGGCGACACCTAGGCGTCGAATGGCCGCGCCTGATATGTCCAGCCTCACTTCAAACAACGCCAAGAACAGCGCGATGCCTGACGCGTGCAGCAACGCCGCGTAGGCCGACGCCTTGACGATTACTGCGAACGCGTCAATGTCCACGGCGTCGGCCAGTACCAGTGATCGGGCGGCGCTGGAACGTTGGCTCGGTCTTACTTGGCTGCGCCGACCGTGAAGAGCACCTTGTCCGCCATGACATGTCCATCGTCACTGACCGCGCGCCACTTCACGATATAGTTGCCGGCCCCAAGCGCCGGAAGAGACAGCGAGAAGCTCTTGGAGGCTGCATCCGCGAGCGGCCCAAGCTTTGTGGCCGGTCCGTCCCCCTTTTGGACAGTTACAGTCGTCAGTTGCACCGGTTCGTTGAACTCCAACGCGATCTGTGTGGGTGCCTCGGTCACGGTGCTGTGGTTGGCCGGCACCGACGAGTGCAGATGGGCATGCGCACTCGCGGCGCCCGATACGGCCACACCGACCAGCAGCCCCATCATCACGACAAGCTTCTTCATCAATGTTCTCCTGCTGATTCGAAAAACGTTCCGTAAGCTGTCAAGAGCGGGGACGCCGAACTGGCGAGCCATAGTCCGGATCCTCGCTGATCATCTTCGCAACCGAACCTTCCGGCGCCTGATACCAGCCCGGATCACCGTAGTCGCCTCTCGCCAACCCATGGCGCACTTTCACGACGGTGAACATGCCACCCATTTCAAGCGCGCCGTAAGGCCCTGTCCCGGTCATCATCGGCAAGGTGTTCGCCGGCCCCGAAATGCCCATCGCCTCAACGTGCTCCTGATGGGAAGACATTCCGTCCGAACCCATGTTCATCATGCCGGGGAGTAATGCCTCCAATCCGGCATCCTGATCCGAGATCTTCGCGCCAAGCGTATTCGGGATCCCGTGTCCCATTGCATTCATGGTGTGATGTGACATGTGGCAATGCAGCGCCCAGTCGCCCGGCGCCGCAACGAACTCCAGGTCGCGCGTCTGTCCGACGCCGACGATCTCAGTTACCTCGCTCCGCCACTTTTGACGGGGCCAGCGCCCGCCGTCCGACCCGGTCACCTCAAATTGGTGTCCGTGCAGGTGGATGGGATGGTTGTACATCGACAGGTTGCCGATGCGCAGACGCACGCGCTCGCCGGCGCGCACCACGAGCGGCTCGATCGCTGGGAAAACCTTGCTGTTGAAAGTCCACAGGTCAAAGTCGAGCATGATCGAAGGATCGGGACGATAGGTCCCCGAATGCAGTGCCCAGTTGTGGAGGATGAACGCGAAGTCCCGGTCGATCGGCTCCGGCTCGCCGCCCGCCGGATGGATAATGAAAAGGCCCATCATGCCGACCGCCATCTGCACCATCTCATCCGCATGCGGGTGGTACATGTGGGTACCGTGCTGGCGGAGCGTGAACTCGTAGGCGAAGGTCTCGCCCGGCCCGATTGAGGGTTGAGAGAGCCCACTCACGCCATCCATTCCGGAAGGCAGCAAGATGCCGTGCCAGTGAATCGAGGTCGGCTCCGGCAGCCGGTTGGTGACCAGGATCCGCACGCGGTCGCCTTCGACCGCTTCGATCGTCGGACCCGGCGTGCTGCCGTTGTAGCCCCAGCACTTCGCCCGGCAGCCGGGCGCGAACTCGTGCTCGACCTCCTCGGCGACCAGGTGAAATTCCTTCACGCCGCCCTGCATCCGGTACGGCAGAGTCCAGCCGTTGAGCGTGTGCACCGAACGGCGTCCGTACCCTGACGGCCCGGATCCGCCACGTCGCACCGGAGTCGTGGCCGCCGCCACATCCACCGCCGCGCCCAACGCGGCGGTACCCGCTGCGACGATCAACGAACGACGAGAAACGGTCATGGGTGCTCTCCGTGCGCCGCCTCGATAGGCGCCAAGGGGTCTACGAAGGACCCCGCTCCTTGCGCCTGGAAGCCAGGGAACCGTCCTCCCGTAGCGCGCATCAAGTCGATCGTTGCCAGCCAGTAGTCGCGCAGCGCGTCGAGATAGGCCTCATAGCCCTCGTACTGATGCTGCCGGGCGGCGATCAGCTCGAAGGTGCCGATCAGCATGTAGTTCTGCTGCTTCTGGCTTTCCTCGACGATCGTGCGCTGCAGGGGAACGACCTTTTCGCGATACAGTGCGACGCTCTCGCGCGCCGCACCCACGGCCGCGAGGCGCGTCGCCACATCGTTGCCGATCGAGACTTCCAGACCCTGCACGTCCGCCGACAGGATTTCCTCCGCGGCGCGCGTCCGATCTACCGACCCCGTCCCCTGGTTGAACAACGGCAAGGCAATACTGGCGCTCGGCCCGGTCAGCGTTTCAGCCGGTACGGCACCGATCGCGCCATCCTTCTCACGGCTGACCCCGATCGTCGTATCTCCCAGCCATCGCCAGCGGCGGGCATGGGTGTTGGCGATCGAGGCAAAGCGCAGGCTCTCGCGAGCACTCTGCAAGTCCAGCCGATTCTCGAGCGCCCAAGTCTGTAGACGACGTACATTCGGTGTGTCGTCGGTTGGCAGCGCAAGGGAACCCGCGATGTCGACAGAAGCATCCGTTGGCATTCCCAAGAGCGTGAAGAGCACATTGCGATCGCCCGATTCGGTGACGTGCGCACGGATGGCCTCGGCTCGCGCCAGTTGCGCCGCTTCCTCGGCTCTCGACAGTTGCAGCGCGGAGATATTGCCGGCGTCGAATAGCGAGCGCGCATAATCTGCGGACACGCGGGAACTCGTGACGATGCGATCCCGCACCGAAGCCAGGGTCCTGCTCCCGATGTAGCGAACATGCGCAGAGCGGACATCGGCCTCCAGGTCGAGCAGCTCCCGCGCCACCTGCTGTTCCGCGGATAGCGCTCGGCTCTGCGCCCCTTCTTTGCGGAATTTCAGGAACAGCAGCTCCGTGAAATTCTGCGACAGACTCCAATCAATTTTCCGCGCACCCTCGCCGCCCGACAGGTTCACGAAGCCCAGGACCGGATTTGAGAGACGGGCAGCGTCATACAAATCCGCCCTCGCGAACCCGAGGCGAGAGTAGAGAGCCGACACGCGCGGATTCTTGAGGAAGGCAATCTGGACTGCCGCATCTGCGGTGACTGGGCCTCCGAGCAATTTGGCCAGATCGCCCTCGCCGTTCCGCTTGCCGCCAGACTCGGTCGGCACAACCGCCGACCGCGCCACATATTGGGCCGAGGTCGCCTCGTGCAGCGCATCCAGCCGAGGCGTCGTACAGCCCACCAGTCCCACCAGGCTGGCAGGCAGGATCCATCTCATTGCAAACAAAGGGGTTCCTCTCCACGGATTGACCGCTCCTGACTGGGGTACGCAGACCGGCGCGGGATCCCTCTGCGAGGGATGGGTACAATCCGCGCGTACCTGATGCGGTAACCCGGGAGTCCACCCCAAATTATGTTGCAAGAAGACCTGTACGCGCTGTCCAAAACCCCTTTGGACCGATCCCTTGAGGGGTTGGAATCGGACGTCTGGCGCAGTATTGATGCACGGGCCACCGACCGGCGCACCTATGCGAGTGCCTTTGCGGTGCAGGTCGTGATTTTGACTGTCGGCGCCATGGCGAGTGCCGCGGTCGGTCACCAGTGGGCCACGGCGCACCAGCCCAATACTGGGGCGGGAGTCTTCTCTCCGTATACGCGACTCGCCGCCTCCACGTTGTTGGTGGGGGACTCGCGATGAAGCGGGCCGCTGTCGGCCTCGTCGTCATCACCTTTGCCGTGGCGTTCCTGGGCGGTTGGCTTGGTGTCCGGATGGGCCAGCGAGAAGCAACCTCGAACCTGGGTCTCGATCAAGTCCTCCACCACGACCTTTCCCTGACGAAGACTCAGGAAGAGAAGATCGAGGCACTCGAAACCACGTTCGCCGCGCAACGCAAGAGCCTGGAAGCCGAGATGCGAGCCGCCAATCGCGAGCTTGCCCAGGCTATCGTTACGGACCATCGAATGAGCCCCGCCGTCGAGCAGGCCATCGGTCACTTCCATGAGGCGATGCGTCAGCTCCAGGAACAGACCACCGCTCACGTCCTCGGCATGCGCGCCACATTGACGCCGGAGCAAGCGGCGATTTTCGACCGCTCCGTAGTCAGGGTACTCACTGCGGACACGCCGTGAGCGAGTCGCTGGCGGCGGACGACGCTCGCCTGGCTGAGGCCGCGCGATCCGGAGATCGAGTCGCATTCGCATCGCTCATCTCGCTTCACAAGGCGACGCTCTATCGCCTCGCCCGCGGATTCGTCGGCAATGGAGATGACGCTTACGACATCCTGCAGGAAACGTTCGTCGCGGCCTGGCTGTCGCTGGCACGATTCGATACCAGTCAGGCTTTCGGGCCCTGGATCCGCACGATCCTGCTGAACAAGTGCCGCGACCATTCGCGCCGGCGCGCCGTCCGCCGCAAACTTCTGCAGTGGTTGCAATTGACCGAGTCGGAGCCTGAGGCGTCCTCGCCAGGCAGTACAGAGCCGACCGGCGCCGACGATGCGCGACTGAGTGCCCTGGAACAGGCCGTCGCCGGCCTTCCGACACGCTACAAGGAGCCCCTTCTACTTACAGCGTACCAGGGCATGAGTCAGCGCGAAGCGGCGGCGCAGCTCGGCCTGACGCCAAAAGCCGTCGAACTGCGGATCCATCGGGCGCGCAAGAAGCTCGAAGAACAACTCCGGCGCGATGATGCCTGAGTCGTCGACTGCGTCCTCACTACGTATATCTCCTTAGTCGTTTCGCCCCGCTCGCAAGAGTGGAAGTGCGCTTGCGCGCGTACTTGTCCCAGAGAACGACCCTGGCAACTGGAGATGTCCATGCAACGCACGCACACACGCAGTGCTAATCCCGCGCTCTTGATCACTCTGGCAGCCATCTCGCTATCGACGCGGTTGTGGGCCGCCGAGCCGGGAGAGCACGACCACTCGCACGCCACGCGAGCGCCTCCACCCGTGACGGTCGCTACACCGTCCGGTGATGCCATGCAGAACATGATGTCCATGCATGAAAAGTGGATGTCGGCGAAGACACCCGAGGAGCGTCGGGTACTGATGGCGGAGCACATGTCCGCGATGCAGGAAGGCATGAAAGCAATGCGGCAGATGGCCGGGAAGTCTGGGTCAACGATGCCAATGCGCATGGACATGATGACCATGATGATGCAGATGATGATGGACGAGCATTCGATGATGCACATGCCGCCATCGGACTCCAACGCATCTCCGCCCAAACAGCCGTAAGCGACGAGGCACGCCTCCATGCAATGGGAATCCGTTTTGTATTTCCTGCTCTGGGCCGGTGCATTTGCCGTGATGATGCGTTTTGGCTGCGGATCGCACGTGTTCGGTCACCACCATCACCGCGAGGGCGCCGGCGGCCAGAGCCCAGGATCCGGGGACAGCCACTCCACTGCCCAAAGCACGACTGACGGGACCGCGAAGGACCCGGTATGCGGCATGACGGTGCAGATCTCGGCGGCGAAGTCCGCCCTTCATGAGGGGCTGCCGTACTACTTTTGCTCGTCGAACTGCCGCGACAAGTTCGAGGCGCAGCCAGCGTCCTATGCCTCGTCAACGCGAACACCCAGTGTCACTCAGGCGCATCGCCATGGCCACTGTTAGCGACGCCCCCGCCTCTGTGCGACCCGTTCACGGCTTGCCGGTGCTGGCACTGGGCTTAAGCCTTAGCCTCTTCTTCTCGATTTCTTATGCTCTGTGCGTGCTCGGCTACCTGCTGTTTCCTTCGCTGCCGATTGCGCACAGTGCGTTGGCACTGGTACTTCCAGGGTTCGAATTGCTAAGTTGGCCACGCTTCATCCTGGGGCTGCTGGAGAGCTTCGCCTGGGGCTGGTACATCGCCTTGGTGTTCGGTCCTTTGTATAACCATTTCTCCGCTAGAACGGCACGGCGGTAGGAGGCTCGATCATGCAACACCAAACGACAACCTTCTGGCGCAGCAAGACCGGGTTCGTACTGCTCGGATTTCTGGCCGTGGCGGGGCTCTTCCTGGTCACCGAGCACACGGCGCATGTCCTGGGCGCCCTGCCGTATCTGTTGCTGGCTACCTGCCCGCTGATGCACCTGTTCATGCACCATGGTCACGACCACAAGAACCACGGAGATCCGCCGACTCACGGAACACCCGGTGAAGCAAAAGGTACGGGGGGCTCGCCATGAATCACGACTCACTCCCGGCTTACGGGCTCTGGACCCTGGTAGTCATCAATTCGGCGGTGTTCATCATCTTTGCGTACAGCTTCACAAAGCCGATGTCACCGCGCGATTGGCGGTCCTTCGGGGGATTCAGCGCGTTCATCGTGGCGCTCTTCACGGAAATGTACGGGATCCCGCTGACCATTTACCTGCTCTCCGGATGGCTGCAGCGTCGATACCCGGGCCTTGATCCGCTGTCCCACGACGCGGGGCATCTGTGGTGGACGCTGACCGGACGCCAAGGCAATCCGCACTTCGGCGTGCTGCACATTCTCAGCAACGTTCTCATCTTCGCCGGATTCTGGCTGCTGGCGACAGCCTGGCACGTGCTCTACACGGCGCAACGTCGCCGCCAGCTGGCGACTACTGGGGTGTACGCGAGGATGCGTCATCCGCAGTACATTGGTTTCATTGCGATCATGCTGGGATTCCTGCTGCAGTGGCCGACGCTGTTGACGCTGCTTATGTTCCCTTTCCTGGTGTGGATGTACGTCTTTCTGGCTCATCAGGAGGAGCGCGATGCGGAGCGGGAGTTTGGCGACAGCTATCGCGAGTATACCGCGCGCACGCCGCGCTGGATTCCACACAGCTCGGGGGCGTCGCCGGCTCCGCATGCCCGAGCGTGACTCATGCGCGCGGGCCGAACGGCGCTACAGTCAGGCGGTGGCTTCCGCACGCGACGTCAACGCCGCGATGATCGGACACGGCCGCTGCGTTGTCGTCGATTCACATTGTTCGAGCAGAAGCGCCAGTACATGCTCTATCGCGAGGAGCGCAGTAATCTTCTCACGCACACCGGCAAGGCGGGCACTCGCAATCCGGCGCACCTGCACGCGGGTACCGCCGTCTTCGAGCCGCAGCAGTTCCCGGACTTCTTCGAGCGTGAACCCCAAGGCCTGCGAGCGCTTGATGAACTGGATTCGCTCCAGGATGTCAGTCGAATATCGGCGCACGCCAGACTTCGCGGGCACGGGCAGGAGTTGGCGCCGCTGGTAGTAGCGGATGGTCTCGACCCCGACATCCGCCGCCGCTGCCAGGCGGCCAATGGTCATCCCCGAGGCGCGGCCGACCTGTTGCCGCGCATCGCCGCGCCGTCGAATTTCGTTCTTGGGCATCGCTTGACTCCGTACCTAAGTACAGAGCCTAGAATTCCCCCAACGCATTGGCAACTTCTGGGGTGATCCTATGGACTGCTGCAACGCACAGACACCGCATTCTCATCGCGGCACAAACGTAGGCAGTGGCGGGACGACAAAGGACCCGGTCTGCGGCATGGCGGTCGACCCAGTCACGTCGAAATTGCATTCCGACCACCAGGGCACGCGGCACTATTTCTGCAGTGCGCATTGCAAGGGCAAGTTCGATGCATCACCCGACACCTACCTGGCGCCGGCGGCTCTGCCGGCCGCGAACGACGGCGACGGCGCGGTCTACACGTGCCCCATGCATCCGGAGGTCCGCCAGATCGGTCCCGGAAACTGCCCGATCTGCGGCATGGCCCTCGAGCCCGTCCACGTGTCGAGCTCGGCGGCCCCCAGCGCCGAACTGACCGACATGACGCGTAGGCTGTGGATCGGGGCCATCCTCACCACCCCTGTCCTGGTGCTCGAGATGGGCGCCCACCTGTGGGAGGCCCAGCTCGGACATCTGCTCGCTCCGCGCCTGTCGCAATGGCTGCAATTCCTGTTGGCGACGCCCGTGGTGCTATGGGCTGGCTGGCCCTTCTTCACGCGTGCGTACGCCTCCGTCATCCACCGCTCCCTGAACATGTTCAGTCTCATCGCGCTCGGCGTCGGCGCGGCGTATGGCTACAGCCTCGCCGCCGTCTTTCTACCTGGGCTCTTTCCGGCCGCCCTCCGAAACGCACATGGGCTGGTGCCCGTGTATTTTGAAGCTGCCGCCGTCATCACCGTACTCGTGCTGGTCGGCCAGGTGCTGGAGCTGCGCGCCCGCGAGCAGACCGGAGGCGCGATCCGCGCGCTGCTCAGTCTCGCTCCGAAGCGGGCTCGTCGCATTCAGGCGGACGGCCAGGAAGCCGATGTTCCGCTGGAGTCGGTCCAGGTGGGCGACCGACTGCGTGTGCGCCCCGGCGAGGCCGTTCCCGTGGACGGTACGGTCACGGAGGGAGCCAGTGCGGTGGATGAGTCGATGGTCACTGGCGAATCAATGCCGGTGGAAAAGTCGTCTGGTAGCACAGTAATTGGCGGGACGATCAACGGCGTCGGCGCGTTGATGATGCGCGCCGACAAGGTCGGCACGGAAACCATGCTCGCCCGCATCGTACAGATGGTCTCGGAAGCGCAGCGTAGCCGGGCGCCGATCCAGCGCCTCGCCGATACCGTGTCTGGCTGGTTTGTGCCGGCGGTTATCGTCGTGGCATTCATCGCCTTCGGCGCGTGGATGCTCTGGGGTCCATCGCCGGCCTTGGCCTACGCACTGGTTGCTGCAGTGTCGGTCCTGATTATTGCCTGCCCTTGTGCGTTGGGACTTGCCACGCCCATGTCGATCATGGTGGGCGTCGGCAAGGGCGCGGGTGCTGGAGTTCTGATCAAGAATGCCGAGGCGTTGGAGCGTTTCGAGAAAGTCGACACCCTCGTGGTCGACAAGACGGGCACGCTTACTGAAGGCAGGCCCCGGGTCGTCGGCGTCACGTGCGCCGAAGGCTTCGAGGAGGGCCGGGTACTTTTGGCGGGGGCCAGCCTCGATCAGGCGAGCGAGCATCCGTTGGCGGCCGCCATCGTCAAGGCCGCGAAAGATCGCGGCCTGGGTCTGAAGCCGGTCACGGACTTCGCCTCGATCACCGGACGCGGCGTGCGCGGAACGGTCGACGGTCAATCGGTTTCGATCGGCAACCGGCAGCTGATGGCGGATGTCGGCATCGATCTCGGAAGCCTGGAAGCTCGAGCCGAAGCGCTGAGGGGTGATGGTTCCACCGTGATGTTCGTCGGCATCGACGGCCGACTCGCAGGACTGATCGCCGTGGCCGACCCCATCAAGGCTTCAACTCCGGCGGCCCTGGCAAGCCTCGTCGCAGACGGCGTGCGCATCGTGATGCTCACTGGCGACAACCGTACTACGGCAGCGGCGGTCGCCCGCAAGCTGAACCTTACCGACATCGAGGCCGAAGTATTGCCCGATCAGAAGAATGCCGTCGTTCGACGCCTTCGTTCCGAGCGCCGGGTCGTGGCCATGGCCGGAGACGGCGTGAATGACGCCCCCGCCCTCGCCGAAGCGGATGTGGGTATCGCGATGGGTACTGGTACCGATGTGGCGATGCAGAGTGCGGGCGTGACACTGGTCAAGGGCGATCTCTCGGGCATCGCCCGGGCGCGCACCCTGAGCCGGGCAACGATGCGCAATATCCGCCAGAACCTGGTGCTCGCCTTTGTCTACAACGTGCTCGGGATTCCGATCGCTGCAGGCGTGCTCTACCCCGTCACGGGTCTGCTCTTGAGCCCATTGATCGCAGCGGCCGCGATGTCCCTGAGCTCCGTCTCTGTCATTGGCAACGCCCTTAGACTTCGGACCCTTCGACTGTGATTCACCTAGTGTCAGTGGTGGTGACGCCTACTCGGGGTGCCGTAGTCATCGGCTCAATATGCGGCAGAAGATTTGGCACTGGGAACACAGGGTCTACACCTAAGCACTTGAGACCGAAAGGGAAAGCATTGGCAGAGAGGGAGTCGCCGCCTCACAGTAGTCACCACCGACGCCGTCACACAGTCGGCGTCCGAGCCTACTCCGCCCGGCCGCCAGAACCTATAATGCCCTTGTGAACCATTTCCGAACCCTCATTGCGCTGCTGATTTGCGTTACGGTGCCTCTGGCGGCCACCTCCGCCGTAGCCGTGCCCGCGCGTTGCGCGCCGCAGCACGCGACCGAAACATCGACAGTTTCATCCGCTGCTGACTGCTGCGACACCGATCAAAGCCTCCCGGGTACGTCCCACGGCGATCACAAGAACGCGCTATGCAAAGCGGGGCTAGAGTGTAAGTCCTGCTCTTCTTTCAGCATGGCGCCCGCCGGCACCGTGGTTGCGCCACTCGCGGCTGCGGAACCCGCCGCATCTAATTTCCGTGCCATTTTAAGTCCCGTCCGCAACCCGACCGGGTTGTGGCGACCACCCCGCGCTGTCTAATTCCCGACCGGCTGTTTGACCCGCACGCAATCGCGCGGCGGGCCATCCGTGCGTTCCCGCGCACTGATTCGTCGTGGAGTTGGACTATGAATTCGTTGCCACGTTGCCTGACGGCATCCTTTCTCGTCATGTGTGCACCCTGCGTGCTCGCAGATTCACTCACGTTTTCTCGCGCAGTCGAAATTGCCGAACAGCGGTCGTCGCGGCTCGGTGCCTCACAACTCGCGATCGAGTCGGCACGCTCCGCCGCCACCCCAGCAGCAAGCCTGCCGGACCCGAAGCTCATCGCAGGCGTGGACAATTTCCCGGTATCGGGCCCCGACGCCGGCCAACTCCAGCGCGATTTCATGACCATGCAGAGGGTCGGCGTCATGCAGGAATTTCCAAACTCCGCGAAGCGTCGCGCACGCGCTGCGGTCGCCGCTGCCTCGGTCAGTGTTGCCACGGTTGCGTGGCAAATATCCCAACTGAGTGTTCGTCGCGACGCCGCCTTGGCCTGGATCGACCTTTACTACGCGCAGCGCAAGCAGGAGCATCTGGTCGAGTGGCAAAGAGAAAACGCTCTATTCCAGAACGTCATCGTCGCCCAAGTTTCCGCCGGCCGGGGCATCGCCGCTGACGCCCTGGCTCCGAAGCAGGAGGCACTCCAGCTCGCGGACCGAAACGACGACCTCAATCGCGATGTCACGAGATCGCGCGCAGCGCTGCGCGTCTTCGTGGACGCAGCCGCGGACGATCCCCTGCAGGGCGACCCGCCCACGTTCCCTATCGAAGCTCACACCCTCCAGAACCACCTCGTCCATCACCCGGAACTCCGATCATTCGATGCGGAGTCCGAAAAGGCCGAGGCAGAGCTCGCCGAAGCCCGATCGATGAAGCACCCGGACTGGGCGGTCGAGGTCGACTACGCGCGTCGCGCGCCTCAGTTCGGCAACATGGTATCGCTGCAGTTTTCGGTCGACCTGCCGCTATGGTCGGCCTCGCGCCAGGATCCGCTCATTGCAGCGAAGCGAGACGCTTTGGCGCGCATTCGCAATGAGCGGGACGCCATGGTGCGTGACCATCAGAGCGATCTGGAGGCGCAACTGGCTGACTACGAAACGCTCACCCGTCAGATTAGTCGGGCGCAGGACGTCGCACTCCCGCTGGCGGACCAGAAGGTGGCGCTGCAGATGTCGGCCTACCAGTCCGGAAGGAGTGATCTCGGTGCCGTGCTCGCTGCGCGACGGGAGCGCATCGAGGAGCGATTGCGCATCGACGATCTGAGACGCCAGCAGGCTCTGCTGGCCGCGCGACTGCACTACGCCTACGGGGAGGACACACCATGAACGCTCGTCAACGCGCATTGATCGCAGCCGCGATTGCAATGACCCTCGTCGTGGGCGTCGCCATCGGCGTATGGGCGACCAAGGGTTTGCACCCCTTGTCCAGCAGCGGCGCACCGACACCGGCCGCTCAGGCCGCCCCGAATCGGCCTGTTCTCTACTGGTACGACCCCATGAAGCCCGATCAGCACTTCGACAAGCCGGGGAAGTCGCCCTTCATGGATATGGCGCTCTTGCCCAAATACGCCGAGTCCGCAGTGAATTCATCCAGTATCGCGATTGATTCAAGGACACAACAGAACCTCGGCGTGCGCATTTCGACAGTAGAGCTCGGCGAGCTGCAGGATGTCGTGAGGGCGACCGGAACTGTGCAGTGGAACGAGCGCCAGGTCGCCAACGTGCAGGCCCGCGGCTCGGGATTCGTGGAGCGAGTGTACGGCCGAGCGCCTGGCGATGTCGTGAATCGCGGTGCGCCACTCGTGGATCTTCTGATTCCGGAGTGGGCCGGCGCGCAAGGCGAATTCCTGGCGGTGCGGCAGCAGGCCGATCCGGAGTTACTGAAAGCCGCTCGCGAGCGACTGCGGCTGTTGGGAATGCCCGACGATCTCATCGCCACCGTGGAGAATTCCGGCAAGCCCCGTCCGATCGTCACGATCACGGCACCTATCGCCGGTGTCGTTCAGGCCCTACCGATCCGGCAGGGCATGACCGTGGCGGCCGGGATGACCATGGCCGAACTAAGAGGCATCGATCCGGTATGGGTCGAGGCCGCCGTCCCTGAAGCCCAGGCCGGACTCATAACCACCGGGGCCGCGGCTCGCGCCTCGCTGCCTGCCTATCCGGACCAGAGCTTCGCCGGCACTGTCAGCGCCATTCTTCCGGCGGCGGACGCAGACACACGTGCGCTGCGAGTACGAGTCGTCCTGCCAAACCGCGGCGGACGACTGAAAGAAGGCATGTTCGCGCAGGTCTCTATTGTCCCGCGACACGCCACGGCAACTCCGTTGGTGCCCACCGAAGCGGTCATTCGCACCGGCACCCGCACAGTCGTCATCGAGGTGCTGCCGGACGGTCACTTTCAGCCGACTGAAGTACAGATAGGACGGGATGCCGGCGGCAAAGCGGAAGTCTTGCAGGGCCTTACCGCGGGCCAGCGCGTCGTCGATTCCGGGCAGTTCCTGATTGATTCTGAGTCCAGCTTGCGAGGAGCCCTCTCCCGCATGGGATCATCTCCCGCCGATCGGCCTCAAGCGTTGACGCACACAAGATCCGGGGAAGCAGGCGCCAAATTCTACGAAGCCGATGGAACGATCGAGTCCATCACCAGCCAGGAAATCGTCCTGTCGCACAGTCCGGTGAGAGACTTGGGATGGGGCGAAATGACCATGCCTTTCCACCTCGGCCGCCCCGACGTAGTGACTGGCTTCCAGGTTGGCGAGCGCGTGCATTTCCGGTTTTGGGCCTCGGACGATCACTACATCGTCGAGCGAATGGATAAGTCCGGGAGCCCGCCATGATCGCCCGGTTGATCCGCTGGTCGATCGAGCATCGACTCTTCGTCGTCTTGGTGGCGCTGGCGCTGGCCGCTTGTGGACTCTGGGCGATCAGGACGACGCCGGTCGATGCGCTGCCTGATCTCTCCGACGTACAGGTCATCGTCCGGACGACGTTCCCCGGCCAGGCGCCGCAGATCGTTGAGAACCAGATCACCTACCCGCTCGCCACCACGATGCTCTCGGTACCGGGAGCGAAGACGGTCCGAGGCTACTCGTTCTTCGGCGACTCGTACGTCTACGTCCTATTCGAGGACGGAACCGACCTTTACTGGGCGCGCTCCCGAGTGCTGGAGTATTTAAGCCAGATCCAGGGTCGGCTGCCCTCTTCCGCTCGCGTGGCGCTCGGACCGGATGCCACGGGGGTGGGCTGGATCTACGAGTACGCGCTGGTTGACCGAACTGGACAACACGACCTCAGCGAGCTTCGCAGCCTACAGGACTGGTTTCTTCGATTTGAGCTGAAGAGCCTACCCGGTGTTGCCGAAGTCTCCTCGCTGGGCGGCATGGTCAGGCAATACCAGATCGTTTTGGATCCGGTGAAGCTGGCTGCCTACCGAGTTCCGCACACCGCCGTTGTCGAGGCCGTCCAGAAGGCCAACCAGGATGCCGGCGGATCCGTGCTCGAACTTGCGGAGACGGAGTTCATGGTCCGGGCACCGGGCTACCTCAAGACGTTGGATGATTTTCGCAAGATTCCCCTGAGCTCGAGCCGCACTGGAGTGCCCATCACCCTGGGCGACGTGGCCACCGTGCAGATTGGGCCAGAAATGCGCCGTGGCATTGCCGAGCTCAATGGCGAAGGCGAGGTGGCCGGAGGCGTCGTCATCCTGCGCTCCGGCAAGAATGCCAGGGAGACCATTTCAGCGGTCAAGACCAGGCTGGATGAACTTAAGAAAAGTCTGCCCGCCGGGGTCGAGATCGTACCGACCTACGACCGGAGCCAGCTCATCGACCACTCGATCGATACGCTCTGGCACAAGCTGCTGGAAGAGTTCGCCGTGGTCGCGATCGTGTGCCTCGTGTTTCTGTGGCACCTTCGCTCGGCCCTCGTTGCCATCGTCGCCCTGCCGCTCGGTGTCATGACGGCCTTCCTCGTCATGCGCAACCAGGGTGTAAATGCGAACATCATGAGCCTGGGCGGCATTGCCATCGCCGTTGGCGCCATGGTTGACGCTGCGGTGGTGATGATCGAAAACGCGCACAAGCGGCTCGAACACTGGCACGCGCTGCACCCAGGTGAGCAGCCTATAAGCACCGATCACTGGGAAATGATCGCGGGAGCCGCCGTGGAAGTCGGACCCGCGCTCTTCTACTCGTTGCTGATCATCACGCTGTCGTTCGTGCCGATCTTCAGCCTGCAGGGCCAGGAGGGACGCCTATTTGGGCCGCTCGCGCTGACCAAGACGTATTCTATGGCAGCCGCGGCCGGCCTCTCGGTCACGCTCGTCCCCGTGCTGATGGGGTACTGGATCCGCGGGCATATCCCCGTCGAACAGGACAATCCGATCATACGACGCCTGATCGGCTGGTATGGTCCCGCACTCGACGCCGTCCTGCGGCATCCGAAGCTGACGCTTGGAATCGCGGCAGTCGCCCTGGCGACCAGCATCTGGCCGCTCACGCATCTGGGCGGGGAATTCATGCCGCAACTCGACGAGGGCGACCTGCTCTACATGCCCTCAGCTCTTCCGGGCCTCTCAGCCGGCAAGGTGTCCGAATTGCTGCAGCAAACAGATCGGCTCATCAGATCGGTGCCGGAAGTGCAGAGCGTCTTCGGCAAGGCGGGACGCGCGGACAGCGCGACTGACCCAGCGCCCTTGGAGATGTTTGAAACCACGATCCAGTTCAAGCCGCGCGACCAGTGGCGAGCCGGCATGACGCCTGCGAGGCTCGTGGACGACCTGGACGCGGCCGTTAAAGTGCCGGGCCTCACCAACATCTGGATTCCCCCGATCCGTAACCGGATCGACATGCTGGCGACCGGCATCAAGAGCCCGATTGGCGTCAAAGTCAGCGGCACCGATCTGCGTCAGATTGATCGCGTTGCCGGGAACATCGAGTCCGTAGCCAAGACCATCCCGGGTGTCACCTCCGCACTGGCCGAGCGACTCACGGGCGGACGGTATGTGGACGTGGACATCGACCGCACCACCGCTGCCCGTTATGGACTCAATATGGGCGATGTGCAGTCCATTGTGTCGTCCGCCATTGGCGGGGAAAATATCGGCGAGACCGTTGAAGGCCTCGCCCGCTATCCGATCAACTTGCGCTATCCACGCGAGTTGCGCGATTCACTCGACA
>Ga0209023_10001369_pt1 | contig 32903 bp, 34 predicted proteins | sample LakOneMetagenome_FD_187468 | JGI IMG/M metagenome (GOLD analysis project Ga0209023, IMG submission 187468) | Freshwater and sediment microbial communities from Lake Erie, Canada (SPAdes) (version 2) | ecosystem: Environmental > Aquatic > Freshwater > Lentic | place: Lake Erie, Canada...
GCACGTTGCTCGTCAGATCAGGTGAGGTGCCTGATCGTGCGGACGCGACTACTTCGCTGAGTACTTGGTGAACGCCCCGCCCGCCTGTGCGAACGAGTTGGGACCTTCAGCCGCGAACACGTTGCCGTCGGCATCAACCGCGATGCCTTCGCCCGCGACGCCCTGATACGCACGGTCCTCGCGATCGAAGGGCGGAATGAACGCGACGACGCGATCTTCGTTGAGCGGGCCAATGCGCACGCCGTCGTGCCAGTTCGGATGATTCAGCGGGCCAGATTCGGAGTCGATCACGTAGAGCGTGTCGCCCTTGATGAAGAACCCGCTCGGGCGGCTGAACGAGTAGCGCGACTCGAGATAGTTGCCTTCCTGGTCGAAGATCTCGATGCGGTGATTGCCGCGGTCGGCGACCCACAGGCGGCCCTGCGCGTCGAACATCAGTGCGTGCGGTGTGCGGAACTCGCCGTGCTTGACGCCAATCTTGCCCCACGACTTGATGAACTTGCCGTCAGGCGTGAACTTGCTGATGCGGCTCGTCGCCCCGCGCGCCAGACCTTCCGTGATCGCCTGGGTCGTGACCATGCCCTGGGCGTCGTGTCCATCCGCCACGTAGATGCTGCCGTCCGGACCAACCACCACGTCGTTCGGTTGATTGAACTGACCGTCGGCGTTGCCCGGCTTGCCAGCCGTGCCGAGGCTCATCAACTTCTCGCCCTTCGGGCTGAACTTGTGAACCTGATGTCCCCTGGTGCCAGCCTTGTTACCCGAGAAGTCGGCCACCCACACGTTGCCGTCCTTGTCGACGGAGATGCCGTGCGGCGTCACCATCACGCCCTTGCCGAAGTTGGCGAGCACTGCGCCAGTCTTGCGATCGAACTTGAAGATCGGATCGACCGAGTTGGTTTCGCAGTCGACCGGACCGCCGCCCGCACCGCCCGAGGCACCGGCTCCGCATCGTTCATAGGCGACGATGTTGCCGTCTTTCGGGTCGATGTCGATGCCGGCCGTCGTTCCCCACTGCCGACCCGCCGGAAGCTGACCCCAGTTGCGCGTCACGAGCGGCGCCGGGTTCGTGAGGCCTTCACCGGTGATGATGCTGCCCACGGGTCCGTTGGCGGGCGGTGTGGCAGGTGGCTGCGCCGGCTCGCCGGAACCACCGGCACTGCAGGCAGCCATGAACAGCGTGGCCGCGACGCCGACGACCGAACGCGCGAATCGCGATGTGAACATGTCGTTCCCCAGGAGAGACGCCGGCAGAAAGGCCGGGCATCGGAGCGCTAGTAAACCCGGTCACCGACGCCCGGTGCAAGCGAAAACCTGCAGGTGCGCGACGCCTTTGCACTGCGCATCAGCAAGGTCGCCTGCACGCGCCTGCCGCCCGCCGCTTCCAGTCGGTCAGACTCTGCGTGCCTGAGCGCCCGGTCGCGGGGCCCGCTGCCGGGCTGCGAGCACGCTCGCGATGTGGCGCTCGGCCCAGTGTCGAATGGCTTCCAGCGGTTCGATGATGGTCTTTCCGGTCGGCGTGAGCGAGTACTCGACGGTCACGGGTACGGTTGGCTTCACCCGCCTCGCCACGAGACCATCGAGCTCGAGGCTGCGCAGCGTCTGCGTGAGCATCTTCTGCGAGATACCGTCGATGGCCTTTCGCAACTCGCCGAACCGGTGCGACCGCTGGGCCAGCAACCCGACGATGAGCACCGTCCATTTGTCGGCGATGCGGTCCAGGGCCTGGCGTGTGGGGCAGGCGGCGTCGTAGGTGTTGTAGCGTGTTCTGGCCATTACCAGTTACCAAAAGGTGCCTTATTGCACATGGTTAGTTGCTCTCTTATGGTAACCGTAAGACCGCGCGCCAAGAGGCGCGGCCTATCCCAGGGAGACACGCCATGACGCAGACGCAACAAGTCGTCCGACTACTCAAGAGCATCGAAACCGGCGAGGCCGACGCCGTGTCCATCATCAACCCCTTGAAGTACATCCAGCACAACCTGGGTGTCGCAGATGGCCTGGCCGGCTTCGGCGCCTTGCTGCAACAGCTGCCACCAGGCTCGGCGCGCGTCAACACCGTGCGCGCGTTCGAGGATGGCGACTTCGTGGTCACGCACACGGACTACGACTTCTTCGGTCCGAAGATCGGCTTCGACATCTTCCGCTTCGAACAGGGTCGCATTGTCGAGCATTGGGACAACCTGCAGGAGACGGCGGGACCGAATGCGAGCGGACACACGATGGTGGACGGGCCGGTGGCCGCCGAGGATCACGCGGCGACGCCGGCAAACAAGGCGCTCGTTCGGACGTTTGTCGAGACGGTGCTGGTCGGCCGAGCGTTCGACACACTCGGGCGCTTCATCGAGAGCGAGCACTACACACAGCACAATCCTCACATTGCTGATGGATTGGGCGGTCTCGCCGCTGCGCTCGCGGCAATGGCTGCCAGTGGCGTGACGATGCGATACGACCGCGTGCACGCAGTGCTTGGTGAGGGCAATTTCGTGCTGACGGTCAGCGACGGGTCGTTTGGCGGAGTGCCGACGTCCTTCTACGACCTCTTCAGGGTCGAGAACGGGCGCATCGTGGAGCACTGGGACACCTTGGAGTCCATTCCCGTGCGCGACGCCTGGAAGAATGCGAACGGCAAGTTCGGATTCTGAATGTGTGAGGACCGCATTGGCGACGCGGAGTCGTGCATCACGTCTTCGCGTCGTTGACGCCGCAATCGACGCCGTGCTACCTACAGCGCGATGACCAAGGCGCCTCGCCCCACGTTTGTAACGCTCACAGCTGTGTCCCTCGGTCGACTATCCCCAATGCGTACGATGACCGCCATTGCGCTGTGCGCTGCGCTGGCCGTCGCGTTGATGACGAGCGTCTTCGCGCAGGGACGTGTTCCCGTCGTGCTGATCTCGGTCGACGGGTTGAAGCCCGACTACGTCTTGAACGCGGACGCGTTGAACGTCAAGGTTCCGAACCTGCGCCGCTTCCTCACCGAGGGCGCCTATTCGACTGGCGTGCGTGGCGTGACACCGACGGTGACCTATCCGAGTCACACCACGCTCATCACCGGCGTCTCTCCAGCCGAGCACGGCATCCTCAACAACTCGCCGTTCGATCCGCTCGGCACGAATGACAACGGGTGGTACTGGTACGCGGAAGACATCAAGGTGCCGACGCTCTGGGACGCGGCGAACCAGGCCGGGCTCGTGACGGCCAGTGTCGACTGGCCCGTCAGCGTTGGTGCACCTGCTCGGTACAGCATCGTGCAGTTCTGGCGTGCGCCGATTGCGCGGCCACCCGGGAGCGACGAAGACCACAAGCTGCTTCGCGCGCTCTCGACGCCGGGATTGCTCGATGAAGCCGAGCGCGAACTTGGCCCCTATCCGGCCGGCTACCGCTACGAACCGGACGACGATGCAAGGCGGGCAGCGTTCATGGCGTGGATGATCGGCCGCAAGACGCCGGGACTGCTGACCGGATACCTGGCCTCACTCGACGAGGCGCAGCACGCGCATGGTCCCTACGACCGGCGCACGCTGGACACGGTCGAGCGGATAGACACCTTCATCGGTCAGGTGCGCGCCGCCGCGCAGCAGACCTGGGGCGGGCACTACGTGCTGGCCGTCGCGTCCGACCACGGTCATATCAAGACGGATCGCGCCGTGCAATTCAATGCGGCGCTGCACGACGCCGGTCTCATCGACGTCGATGCCCGCGGCAAGGTCACCGCCTGGCGTGCCTTCGCGTGGACCGCCGGTGGTTCCGCCGCCATCGTGTCCAGCGATCCGGCGAATGCGGAGATTCGCTCGCGCATCAGCGGTGCGATGCAGCGCATCACCGGTGATCCCGCGGCGCCGATCGCGCAGGTCCTCGAGGGTGACGCGGTGCGCGCCAGCGAGGGGTTCCCAGGCACCGTGATGATCGTCGGGTTGAAACCAGGTTTCCGCACTGGTGCGGCCCTCTCAGGCGCGCTCATCACACCAGTCGCCGCTCCAGGCGGTACGCACGGGTTCCTGCCGGATACAAGCGACATGAACGCGTCGTTCTTCATCACGGGTGACCGCGTGCCGGCTGGACGCAACCTCGGGCCGATCGACATGCGAGATGTGGCGCCGACGCTGGCCGCCAAACTTGGCGTGGCCCTGCCTCGCGCCAAAGGCCACAACCTGTTCTGAGCGCTTCACGCCGTGCTGCCGTTGATGCGGCGGTTCGCCGGAGTTCGATTGGGGGATGCGGGCAACCGCGTCCACCCGAGTGCGTGACGTGTTCGCCATGTGAGGACGCTGCAGAGTAGCGCCTGCGAGCAGTGGCGCAGGTACCGCTCAGAAGCCGACGGTCAGCGCCAGTCGCGCTGTGCGAGGAAGCGTCGGATGAAGGTGGACATCGTCGATTCCACCGAGCGGCTCCCCAGGTAGACGAGAGGTATAGAAGTAGTCGACGTCGCTGTCTTGCGCGTTGAGCAGGTTGAAAAGGTCCAGCGACAGACGGACATTTCTGCGCACCTTGAATCCGGCTTCTGCATTGACCAGTCGCGTGGCTCTCGAGCGGACCGAGTTGTCTTCGACGAGTGGCCGCGGACCGAAGTACCGCAGCCGCGCGCTGCCGTAGAACCGCGAGTGCCCTTCGAAGGTGACGCCTGCCGACACCACGGATTCGACGGATCCGGGAATGTCGCTGCCGAGTGGGTCGCCGTCCGTGAAGTGCGCCAGCGACCAGGCGATGTCTCCGTCGACGATCAGCCACGGGCGCGGCGTGTAGTAGCTCGCGAACTCGACACCGTAGCGATGGCTCGGCCGCCCGGCCTCGGTCGTGCCCGCGTCGCCGGAGAAGACGAGTTCCGATGCCAGCGACAGCGACCACAGCGTCAGCGTGCTCTGCAGATGCGGCAGCGCAACCGTGCGGACACCGATCTCTGCGCCCGCCGCGCGCACGAGCGGCGTGACTGGTGTGACCGCATCGCCGGTCGATGGATCGCGCGTGATGGTCGTGCCGCGTGCATCGTTGCTGTGAAAGCCGAGGCCGGCGTTCAGGTAGAACTCGGTGCCGTGAAACGGCCCGATGACCAGACCGCCCTTGGGGCTGACGATGGCCGCACGCGTGACGCCGCTGTTCGCCCGATCGTCAGACCTGACACGGAAACGATAGCTATCTGAGCGAAGACCGGCGAGCGAGCGCAGCCACGGCGTCCACGTCGTCTCATTCTGCGCGTAGCCGGAGAGGCTCGTCTCGAGCACGGCATCCTCACGGATAGTGTCGATGAGCATCCGTGCACGCGTATGCGACAGGCCAACGCCGGTGACGTTGTCGTTGCGCAGCTGAACGCCAAACGTGTTCTGCGTGTCGTGCCCGGCGAGCCGCCCGATTCGTCTGTGACTGAGGCGACCGCCCGAGACGAAGCGGTGGTCGGCCTGGTGAAACTGATCGCCATTCACGGGGTCGTCGAGGAAATACGTGAAGTTCGAGAAGAGGTTCAGGTTGTAGCCGATTCCGTAGCCAACCACCTTGGTGACCGCACTGCCTCGCGCCCGCTGCCACTCCACGGTTCCGCTGTAGCGATATGTATCGCCACCATCGGTGTCATCGATGGTGCCGAGCCGATTCAGCGTGCCTGCGGTTATCGCACGCTGCGGCACCTGGTCGGTTGAGTTCCACCGCGCGCTGTAGCCCATGCCTGTCACGGTGAATCCATTGGCCGCATTGCCGCCGCTGTAGCGCATGAGCGCGTTGACCTTGCGGTAGTTGTCGGGTCGCAGCCACGGACCATCGTTATGACCGACTTCGGCGGCGACCAGCAGATGGCCCGAGCCAAGCGCTGGGGATGCCGCGAGCAACGCACGGCCGAATCCGTCCTGACCACCCGTGACCTGCGCGATCGACGTCTCGAGTGTGCTCGCGTACGTGATGGTGGCCGAGCCCGCCGTGGCGAAGTCCCCTTGATCCGCGAAGTACGGACCTTTCTCGAACTGCACGCCGCTGACAAGCTCTGGAATCATGAAGTTCAGATCGGAGTAGCCCTGCCCGTGCCCGTGTGACGGCATGTTCACCGGCATGCCTGCCAGCGTGGTGGCGAAGTCCGTGCCGTGATCGAGGTTGAACCCACGCAGGTAGTACTGGTTGGCCTTGCCCTCGCCGCTGTGCTGCGAGATCACCACGCCTGGAATGGTCTCGAGCACTTCGCCGCTGCGCATGATGGGACGTGCTTCGAGTTGACGGGCGGTGATGGCCCCCTGACTGGCTGACTGGGCGATGCCGACCAGGTCCTCGGCAGGATGATCGGCGTCAGCAAGGTTGGTGAAGGTGCGTTTGCCGGTTACCGTGACGTCGGCATTGAGCACGTAGCGCAGCACGACGTCGAGACGCGCAGACCCCGACGCCGACACCTCCATCGTCCGCCGCACGGTGGCGAAGTTCACGAGCGAGACATCGATGTTGAATGTTCCCGCACCGACGTCGAGACGATAGGTGCCGGTGTTATCGGTGACGGCTGATGTGCCATCGAGTGGCCCGCCGTGAATGTCGATGACGGCGCCGGGCAGCACACCGCCCGTTTCATCCGTGACTGTTCCCGTGAGCGTTTGCGCTGACGCGGCGCCAGCCAGCAGCACGGTCGTCACCACGAGAGTCGAACACAGCCCACACCGTCCGCGCATTGCCGCTCCAGTTGTTGTACGAGCGCGGGCAGTATATCGATGCAAATCGCCAACGCTGGTGTGGCAAATCGCCGCAGGTCACACGCGCGAGGTGCTGCGGAAGCGGCGGTCAACAGCGCGTGACGCGTGGCCGCCGTTCGGGGTTCATTGAGCCTCACGCATCGCCGCGCACTGGCCCGTTCGGGCCATTTCGCGTCTGACTGGAGAAATGACCGGAACGGGGGAAGCGGCAGATGCGGGTGCACCGGTAGTCTCCTTACCGTGTTCGTACTTTCTGGAGGAGAGATCATGACAACGACAACACAGGTTCGCACCGACGCGATCACCACGCCCATGTCGCCGACCGACCTCGACGCGCTCAAGACCCGTCAACGCGCCATGTGGGGGTCAGGTGACTTCGGCGTCATCGGCACCACGCTGCAGATCACCGGCGAGATGCTGTGTGAAGCCGTGGACCTGCGCGCCGGTTCCCGCGTGCTCGATGTCGCGGCTGGCAACGGCAACGGTTCGCTCGCGGCTGCGCGCCGCTGGTGCGACGTCGTGTCGACCGACTACGTGCCCGCGCTTCTCGCTGACGGCCAGCGTCGGGCCGCGGCCGAGCGCCTGAACATCACGTTCAAAGAGGCCGACGCCGAGCAGCTTCCCTTCGAAGACGCGTCCTTCGATGTGGTGCTCTCGTCCTTTGGTGTGATGTTCGCGCCGAACCACTCACGGGCCGCGCTCGAGATGCTGCGCGTCTGCAGGCCCGGCGGACGGATTGGCCTGGCGAACTGGACGCCGGCAGGCTTCGTGGGTCAGTTGCTGCGCGTGGTAGGCCGTCACGTGCCGCCGCCGCCCTCGGTGACGCCGCCAACGCGCTGGGGCGCGGAGGATCATCTGGCGGCACTGTTCCAGGCGCACGCGACGAACCTGCGGGTCACGCCCCGCGAGTTCGTGTTCCGCTACAAGTCGCCGCAGCACTGGCTGCAGGTGTTCCGCGACTTCTACGGTCCGACGCACAAGGCCTTTGCGGCGCTGTCAGCCGACGCGCAGCAGAATCTCGAGGACGACATCGTCATGCTCATCGGACTCTGCAATCGCGCCACTGACGGCACGGTTGTGATTCCCAGCGAATATGTCGAGGTTGTCGTCGACCGCCGGTGAGAGGTTGCACGTGACCGGTAGCCTTCTCACGGACGCTTTACTATCCTCACGGAGTACCGTGGCAACCAGAAAACCGTCTGCTCGGAGTGACCCCAGTCAGTCGATTGCTGCCGGACAGGATGCGCTCTCGCGTTCAGCGTGGGAAGAGGCGACGGCTGCCTTCGAACGGGCGCTTGGCGAGCGTGAAGACCCTCGCGCATTCGAGGGGCTCGGTCTCGCCGCATGGTGGCTCGATCGCACGTCCGTCGTCTTCGAGTCGCGTGAACGTGTGTATCGCCTGTACCGCGAAGAGGGCAACGCGCGTGCAGCCGCTCGCGTGGCTGTCTGGCTGGCGTGGGACTATCAGGCGTTTCGCGGAGAGCCGGCCGTGGCTCGCGGGTGGCTTGGGCTCGCACGTCAACTCCTGCACGACGACACGTGCAGCACCGAGTTTGCGTGGCTCTCTATCCGCGAAGCCGTCCTGGTGCTCTTCATGGACGGCAATCCGGACGGTGCGACGCTGCGGGCGCGCCAGGCTGTCGCGGCCGCGCGTGCCGCCGGCTCTCGCGACTACGAGCTCCTCGGCATTGCCGTCGAGGGACTCGCGCGTGTGACGTCAGGCGAAGTCGCAGACGGCATGCGCATGCTGGACGATGTGAGTGCGGCGATCATCTCTGGCGAGATGACCGAGCCGCTGGTGATCGGGCTCGCCGGGTGCTACCTGCTTTCGGCGTGCGACCGGGTTCGCGACTACGACCGCGCTGCGCAGTGGTGCGGCCGCATCAAGGCGTTCTGTGTTCGGTGGGGACTGCGACAGCTGTTCGCCGTCTGCCGCACCCAGTACGCCGCGGTCTGCCTCTGGAACGGCGAGTGGAACGAGGCGGAACGTGAGCTGGTGGCGGCGGTCGACGAATTCAACGCCTCACGACCGGCGATGAGCGTCGAAGGCGCGGCCAGGCTCGGCGAACTCCGCCGACGCCAGGGTCGGCTCGACGATGCGCAGGAGTTGTTCGACCGCGCCAAGACCCACCCGCTTGCTGTCGTGGGCCGCGCGGCACTGGCACTCGATCGCGGTGAGGCGGCATCGGCTGCAGATCTCGCGGAACGCTATCTGCGCGCCGTGCCGGTTCAGAACCGCACGGAGCGAGTGGCGGCACTCGAACTGCTGACGCGTGCGAAGCTGTCGCTCGGACTCGTCGCTGATGCGAGAGCTGCAGTCGAGGAACTGGAGTCGATTGCCAGTGACGCGGCGACGCTGCCGCTCATCTCTATCGCCCGACTTGGACGCGGTCTCATCGAGTCAGCCGACGGTCAGCTCGAGAATGCACGCCGCGCCTACGAGGACGCCGTCGACGGCTTCGAGCGGAGCGCGGCCATGTACGAAGCCGCCCGCGCGCGGCTCGAGCTGGCAACAGTGCTCAGCGCCTCTGGACGTGTAGACGTGGCGACCCGCGAAGTGCTGCACGCGCTCGACGGTTTCACGCGGCTCTCGGCAACCCTCGACCGGTCACGCGCCGAGCACCAGTTGGCCGCCATGAACGGTTCGACAGCGAACACGTCGAACGGCTCGACGTCCATGCCGTCCACGCAGTCGCCACTCAGTCGTCGCGAGCGTGAAGTGCTCGGACTCATTGCCGTGGGGTTGAGCAATCAGCGCATTGCCGAACAGCTTTTCATCTCCGAGCACACGGTTCATCGGCACATCGCCAACGTGCTGGCGAAGCTGGACGTGTCTTCACGGTCCGCGGCGGTAGCTCGCGCGATCAAGATGGGCGTTCTCGAGAGCTGACAGGGGGGCAACGGCGCGCCCCGACCTCTCCACATACCCACCACGGGTGGCGCGAAGGCGTTTCGCGCCGGGCAGGACGTTTCACGCTTCTGTCACAGTCCGGTCACGCTTTCGAACCATTTGCTCCGTCGAAGACACCAGGAGGGCACACGTCGTGCCCGATCGGAGCTTCGCCATGAAACGTCTGCGCGCCGTCTTCTTCTGGGTTCATCTAGCTGCCGGAACTGCAGCGGGCCTTGTCATCCTGGTGCTGTCGCTCACGGGCGCTGCGCTCGCGTTCAAACCGCAGATTCTGCGGCTGGTCGACACCGCCGGCTTCCACATCCAGGCTGACGGCCGTCGACCGCTGGAGGCGTCCGCGCTCATCGCGTCGTTCCACGCCTCGCGGCCGGAGTCGGACGTGACTGCGATCACGTTGGCGAGCGCTGCGACTGATCCGGCGTCCATCCGTTCAGCGTCCGGCACGTTCTATCTGGACCCCTACACCGGCGATGTGGTCGGCGAGGCGTCGACCGGCGCTGAGCAGGTGTTCCGCAGCATCGAAAACTGGCATCGCTGGCTCGCAATGCAGGGGGATGGTCGCGACACAGGCCGTGCGATTGTAGGCATCGCCAATGTCGTGTTCCTGCTGCTTGCCGTGTCGGGTGTGTACCTGTGGTGGCCTCGCGCGTGGACCATTCAGCACCTGCGTCCAATCGTGTGGTTTCGCAAGACGTCGACTGGAAAATCGCGCGACTTCAACTGGCACCACGTCGCAGGTGTCTGGTCGTTGCCGATGATTCTCGTGATGACGGTGACGGGCGTCCTCATGTCGTATCCCTCGCTCAATGCACGTCTCCAGCAGGCGGCTGGTGGTGCGGTGCAGAGCGGCGGACCAGGACGTGGCCCCGGCGGCCCCGACGGCGCTGCGGGTGGACGAGGTCCGGGGCGCCCCGCCATGCGTGGAGCGAATGGCGCGAGCCGAAGCTCCGTGACGGTTGATGCGGGTGTCATCGATCGTGCTGTGGCCGACGCGCAGAGCCGCGCTGACGGGTGGAACAGCATCAGCGTCGAGATGCCGCGAAGCGCCGGTGCGTCGCTGACGGTCTCGATTGCGGATGGGGCAGCCACACCGGCCAGTCGGTCGCAGTTGGCCGTCGACCCGGCGTCTGGCGAGGTCACGCGTTGGCAGCCTGCCTCGACGCCGGCCCTGGCGCAGCGGCTGCGCACCTGGGTTCGCTTCGGTCACACCGGCGAACAGTGGGGCGTCATCGGGCAGACGCTGGCGGCCGTGTCGTGTCTTGGAGGCGCGCTGCTCGTGTGGACTGGGTTCGCGCTCGCTGTTCGCCGCGGACTGAACGCCGCGACTCGTGCACGACACCCGCGTCGTGCGGCAGTGCCGGCACGCGCCCAGGCGTGACCAGGCCGAGGTGACGTGGACCGGGGCAGCGGAGTCGACGCTGAGCCGGTCCATCGCTGATGACTTCGACAAGACTGTCGGAACACACCCTGTGACGAAATTCACGCGCACCGCCGCTAGAATGGCCAGCTATGCGGAAAGCCATTCGACCCCTGACCGTGGTGTTCGTGACCCTGTGGTGTTGTGCAATCTCCGCGCAGGTGAGTGCGCCGGAACGTGTCGATGCCGAGATGCAGTGGCGAATTCGCCGTGAGGCGTCTGAGCACTCGCACATCATGCGGACGCTGCACTTCCTCACGGATGTGTACGGCCCGCGGTTGACCGGCTCGCCAAACCTCAAGGCTGCACAGGACTGGATCGTCAAGGAGACGACGACCTGGGGTCTGAAGAACGCACATCTCGAACCATGGGCATTTGGTCATCCTGGCTGGGTGAACGAGCGCCTCTCGGTGCACGCTGTCGCGCCCTTCAAGGACGCCCTCGTGGTCGAAGCGCTGGCCTGGACGCCTGGCACGAATGGACCGGTCACCGCATCGGTCGTGCAGATCGTTCCGCCGACGCGGCCCACGAAAGACGAACTCGCGCGGTATATCAACGACCACCGCGCGTCGCTGAAGGGCAAGATCGTCATGGTCGGCAGGCCCGTGTCGGTGCCTGTGACCATTCAGCCACCGCTGAAACGTCGGGAGGACAACGACGTTCGCGCGCAGTACGCGCCGTCGAACGCGCCGCAAAATGCACCCGCTCCCGCGGGTCCTCCGGCCGCTGCCGATCCCAATCTGGTGCCGGCTGGTGAACTGGCCGAGCGCATCGATCAGTTTCTCGTCGAGGCTGGTGCGGTGGGCCGCATCAACGACGCGGGTCGCGAGCACGGTCAGATTCGCGCCTTCAACAATCGCACGTTCGATGTGACGAAGGCCGTGCCCACCGTCGTGATGCGCAACGAAGACTACGGCCGCATCTCACGCATTCTCGACGACGGCACTCCCGTCGAAGTCGAGTTCAACATCGTCAATCGCACGATTCCGGAAGGCTCGACGGTCTACAACGTGGTGGCGGAAATTCCCGGCACCGACAAGGCGCGCGAGGTGGTGATGCTCGGCGGTCACATCGACTCGTGGCACTCGGCCACCGGTGCAACCGACAACGCGATCGGCTCCGCCACGATGCTCGAGGCGATTCGGATTCTGCAGGCCCTTGGCGTGAAGCCGCGTCGTACCATTCGCGTAGCGCTCTGGAGTGGAGAAGAGCAGGGACTGCTCGGGTCGCAGGCCTACGTCAAGGAGCACTTCGGCATGGTCGAAGAACCCAAGCCTGAGCATGCAACCTTTGCCGGCTACTTCAACATCGACTCGGGGACAGGACGCGCGCGCGGTGCCTCGGTCTTCGGTCCACCGGAAGCCGCGACGATCCTTCGCGATGCCACGAAGCCATTTGCCGACCTCGGCTTCTTCGGCGTGAACGCCACGCGCAGCCGCAATCGCGGCGGCACGGACTCGACGTCGTTCAACGAGGCCGGCCTTCCCGGCATCGGCATTCAGCAGGATCCCATCGAGTACAACTCGCACACGTGGCACACGAATCTCGATACCTACGAACGTGTGATCGAGCAGGATGCGCAGGAGTCAGCGATGGTGATTGCGGCCGGGGTGTACCACCTCGCCATGCGTGACGAGATGCTGCCGCGGTTCAGCAAGGACGCGATGCCGCCACTGCCTCGACGCTGAATCACTCCGCGTCGCGGCGGCGCACTACCGTGGCGGGTTCGTCTGGGGCGAGCGCAAACAGTCCGGGTGTGAGGATCTCAGCGCGCCGAGGCCTCGCCCCAGGACCGCGCCCTCTGGCGTCACGAGCGAACGACGCGCGTTCCGCCTGCGAAGAGGTCGTGCGGTCCCTGGCCGAGGGCATCAGCGCGCACGCGCATTGCGAACCAGATCCAGATGCCGAGCGCCAGGAGTGGCCCGACGAACGGGATCGCTCCGACGAGCGTGAACGACTCGCGCTTGACCGCGTTCGCCAAAGAGGGACGGCTGCCGTCCGGTCCCACGACACGCAGCTTCAACGCGGCTTTGCCAACCGTTGTGCCGGCAAACGCGTCGAGGACGGCAAAGTATCCGAGCACGACCACCGCCCCGAGCACGAGCCACCCGTACCCAAACCCGAGCACGCTGCCAAGCAGCACGTCGATCACGGCTACGACCAGGACATCGATGACGCGCGCGAAGAACCGCGCGCCGAAGGTACCTGTGACGAGCGTTGTGGTCGCCTGTGCGTTCATCGTCGCCTGTGGAATGCCCACGCCCTCTATCGGGCGTCGGTGAGAAAGGGCGCCGCCCGGAGCCTCGAACGCGGCCCGGAACGGCGCGGCTGAACGACTTACCGAACGGGTGCCTGCACGGTCGGAGCGTTCGGGTCGCTCTTCTTCCGCACGCCCGACTTCAGGAACTCGTTGCGCGAATTGATGCCGTTGTCGTTGCCGGTGTAGTCGTCCTGTCCGACCTCTTCCATCCAGAGCGCCGTGGTGTTGCCGATGGAGGTCTGGAAGAACAAGGCTGACGAATCAGATGCGGCTCCGTGCCAGTGCTCGACTCCGGGCGGTGCGTACTCGGTGTCGCCGCGGCGAAGCGTCCGCATCTTCTCGCCGCGCTTCTGTACGCGTCCAACACCCTGGTCCACCATCATGATCTGACCACCGGCATGACAGTGCCAGTACGAGCGCATCCCAGCCTGCCAGATGGCGCCAGGCGCCTGCTTGCCGTTGATGACGATGTCGGGTACTTCAGTCGGGTTGTAGACACCAGTGGCCTGCACGGGCATCGCCTGCCCCGGGCACGTTCCGGCGGCCGGCGGTTGTGCGGCCGGCGTCTGTGCCTCGACATTGCCGGTCGTCTTATAGGCGAGCGCCAGGAGGCACAGCATTACCACGGGCAGCAGCATGCGTCCCGTCACGTTGACTCGTCGCGTCATTCCCACACCTCTTGAATGGCAGTTGGGCGGATCGATTCAGAGCGGGGATTGTAGCGCCGTTTTACGATTCCTGCGGCGCCACGGCGACGTGTTCACCGCGCGGCTCGTCGTGACGGCATCATGCTCGCGAACACCTGGCGTCCGTTCACGGCGACGATGCCGGCGGCCACCAGCGCGGTGCCCGCAAAGAGATTCCACTTCGGATGCTCGCCAAGCACGAGTATTCCAAGCGCCAGGCCGACAATCGGAAAGACGTAGGTGACGAGTGATGCGCGCGTCGCGCCCCAGGCGTTGATGAGCGAGAAGTACAGGATGTAGGCGACACACGACCCGAGCAGGCCGAGCCACGCCGTTGCCGTCCACATCAAGGGATGCGTCGGCCAGGTGACCGGGCGTTCCGCAATCAGCACGGCGACTGCAAGGTAGATTTCGGCAAACACAAGCGTGGTGAAGGACTGCGTGATCGGCGAGAGCCCGCGCAAGTAGCGCCTGGTGTACGAGGCGGCTCCCGCGTACGACAACGCGGCACCGGCGACGGCCAGCTGTCCCCACAGGCTGCCGGCAGACTCGCCTGATTCGCCGCTGACAAGCACCACGACGCCGACGAATCCGACACACAACCCGAGGATTCGTCCAGGCGTCATGCGCTCGTCGTGCAACGTGAAGTGCGCAATGACAATGGCGAACAGGGGAACGGTGCCGTTCAGGATGGACGCCAGGCTCGACGCAATGCGCGTTTCACCCCACGTGATCAGCGCAAACGGAAGCGCGGTGTTGAACAGGCCGACGACGGCACAGATGCGCAGCGTGCGTGAGTCGCGAGGTATCGACAATCCGCGTGCGACCATCAGGCCCGCCAGGCCGGCAAGACCGAAGGCGAGTCGTATGGTGACCAGCAGGAGCGGAGAGAATGCCTGCGTGGTCGCCGGGATCGGGATGCCCAGAAATGGTTCCCCGTTGTTGCCCAGGGCGACCTTGATCCAGAGAAATGACGAGCCCCAGATCAGCCCGAGCAGGAGGAACATTCCCCATTCTCGAAGTCGCATGGCTCAGCAGGTCTCCGGGCGCGGCATGGTGAGCGATCTTCGCATGGCCGCCGCGGTCGACTCGACACCGGCTCCAGGTTGATGCGACAGCGGATGCCGCACCGCCGCTCGTTTCGCGCATAATCCCGCGCACCGGGAGGTGATCGTGAAGTTGACTCGTGTGCGCATCGTCGCTCTCGTCACGCTGATCGTCGCTGCCACCTGTGAGCTGCTCGCTCAACAGCCCGGGTCAGTGGCCGCGCTGCCGCCCGCCTGGGTGCCGCCGGCCGCTCCTTCGTTTACGCCGTCGCCCTTGACTGTCGTTCGGGCTGGACGCCTCTTCGACCCGCGAACCGGCACGATGCTGGTGAACCAGACCATCGTCATTCGCGGCGACCGCATTGTCGACGTCGGCACGAGTCCGCAGATTCCCGCCGGCGCTCGCACCATCGACCTGAGCACCATGACGGTGCTGCCAGGACTCATCGACACGCACCTGCACACGATGGACGGGAACCCGCTCGTCGGACCTGGCGGTGCCGGCATCGGACCGACCGGCCCGGGTCCTGTCGGCCTGAATCAGCCGCTGCAGTACCGGGCTATCGGCGCGTCGGTGAACGCGCAGCGCGATCTGCACGCGGGCTTCACGACCGTTGTGGACTTGATGTCGCACGGCGGCTGGTATGGCACGGTCGATCTGAAGAACGCCATCAACAACGGACTCATTCAAGGGCCGCGCATGCAGGTGGCCGGGCCTGGCATCGTCAGCACGAACCGCGCGTCGATTCCGTTTCCGCTCCTCGAGCATCAGGCGATATCCAGCCTTGGCGCGCAGATCGCCAACGGTGTCGATGGTGTGCGGGAAGCGGTGCGTGAGCAGGCGCACTACGGTGTCGAGTGGATCAAGATCTACAGCACCGAGCAGTACGTGCTGAAAGCCGACGGAACGATGACGCACGTGCCGACGTTCACGCTCGACGAGACACGCGCCATTGTCGACGAGGCCCACCGGAAGGGCCTGAAGGTCGCGTGTCACGCCTACGGCGGCGAGGGGCTGCGCAACTGCATCACGGCTGGCGTCGACGTGCCTACGCACGCTGTCGATCTCGACGATGCCGCGCTGAAGCTGCTGACCGACGCGCACCGGCCGCTCACCGTCACGATGTTCGACCTCAGCATGGAGGACGAGCAGGAGTTCAAGCGCTTCGGCAACAGTCGCTGGCGCATGATGGAGAAGAGCTTCAAGAAGGCGCTTGCCGCCGGAGTGACGTTGCCTTTCGGCAGCGGTGCTGGTCCGTTCCCGCACGGCACGCAGATCGATCAGTTCGCCTATCTGGTGAAATGGGGCATGCCTCCGGTGCAGGCGCTGCGAGCGGCAACCTCAATCGCCGCCGACCTGATTGGCTGGTCGGCCGATGTCGGGTCCATCGAGAAGGGGAAGTTCGCGGATCTGGTTGCGGTTCCCGGCGATCCGCTGGCCGACATCACAGTGATGTCGCGCCTGCGTTTCGTCATGAAGGGTGGCCAGGTGGTTCGCGACGATGGGAAGTAGCTTGCAAGCAGTCGAGGTGTAGAGGACCATTTGGCGGGCGCACACCGTGCGCGCGTCGGTCGTGAACGCCAGGCTCCGCTACTGTGCGGCGCTGGACGGTAACTGGAGGATCTGCCCGTGTCGATGCTGATTGCCTTGCTGCTGCTGGTATTCCAGTCACGGAACGCGCCCGGAGTGCTCGATGCACCCGATCCGAAGCAGATGGAGAGCGCGCCGCCGCTCGGCTATCACCCAATCGAAGCCGGGTTGACGCTGCCAGACGGCATGAAGATGGGCGCTTCGTCAGGCGTCGCCTTCGATGCGCAGGGCCACATGTGGGTGCTCAATCGCGGCGAGCATCCGCTGATGGAGTTCGATGCGAAGGGCAAGCTGCTGCGCGCCGTGGGCGAGGGCATGTTCAACCGCGGCCACGGCCTGCGCATCGCGCCTGACGGCAATATCTGGACGACGGACGTGCAGGGTCACACCGTCATGAAGTGGAATACGAAGGGCGAGGTGGTGCTGACGCTCGGCACGCGCGGTCAATCCGGCAGCTGGGACGAGGCCGCCGGGACCCGCTTGCTGTTCGAACCGGCCGACATCGCTTTCGCGCCAAACGGGGACGTGTTCGTCGTGCAGGGACACGGGCGTGGCGAGGGCCGCGTGCTGCGATTCGACAACAACGGCAAGTTCCTCAAGAGCTTTGGCGGCAAAGGCGCGGAGCCGGGGAAGTTCGATCAGCCGCACTCCATTCTGGTGACGGCGTCCAATCAGTTGCTGGTTGCGGATCGCGAGAACCACCGCGTGCAGGTGTTCGATCTCGATGGCAACTTCATCAAGGCGTGGAAGTTCAACGGCCTGCCGTGCGGACTGCTCGTCGGACCCGACAAACAGCTCTATCTGGCCACCGGCTTCTCGGGACAGATTCTTCGCCTCGATGCCAACGGCAAGGCTGTGGCGATGATGGGGCAGCCCGGACCGGGGCCGACGCTTGGTGCGTTTGGCGAAGCGCACTACATGGCCATCGCACCCAACTCCGATATCTACGTGGCCGACACCATCAACGCCACGCTTCATCGCTTCGTCCGCTAGCGTTCCTACGATGACCGTACACGAATTCAGACGTGCTGCTCTTGGCCTGCGCGATGTCGTCGAAGGCGCCCACATGGGCCATCCCGACTTTCGCATCAACAATCGCATCTTCGCGTCACTGAACGCCGAGCAAACCGTCGGCACCGTGAAACTCTCGGCTGAAGAGCAACAGCATTTCGTGTCGCGAGACGCCACCGTGTTCGAGCCGGCCGCAGGCGCCTGGGGCCTCCAGGGCTGGACCAAGGTGCACCTTGCGGCGGCTGATGCCGAAGCGGTGGGCGAGGCACTCACGCTCGCGTGGCAGGCGATGTCGATGCAGGCACCTCCGAAGGCGCGGAGTCCGCGCGCTGCGGGCCGCTCGGCGTCCACCCGCTCATCGTCGGTCGCGAGTCGCGCTTCGGAGACCACGAAGAAGGCGGCGAAGCGTTCGACGAAGAGTTCGACGAAGAGTTCGACGAAGAGTTCGACGAAGAGTTCGACGAAGACGCCGGCCGCATCTGCGACAAAGGCCACTGCCACGCCCGCCGGCAAACCCCGCGCTTCGTCGACGTCCGCAGTGAAGCCGGCCCGCACGTCCAGGGCCGCCGCGTCGTCGCCGACAACGGGTGCCTCAGCAAAGCGCGCGTTAGCGGCGAGTGCGGCGAGCAGGGTCATTGACGAGTACATCGCTCAGTACCCGCCGAAGGTGCGGACGATGCTGAACACCGTGCGGAAGATCGTGAAGACGGAGGCGCCTCTCGCGGTCGACAAGTTCAGTTACCGCATGCCGGCGTTCGAGATGAACGGCATGCTGCTCTACTACGCACCCTTCACGAATCACCTGGGCATCTTTCCTCCGGTGAAGGGAGACGAGGCACTCGCCAAAGCGCTCGCGCCCTATCGTGGTGAGAAGGGCAATCTGCGCTTCCCGTTCGACCAGCCGATTCCCTATCCGCTCATCCGCCGGGTCGTTCAGGCTCGATTGACGGAACATCAGGCCCGGCTTGCGAGCCGGCGAACCAAGTCATCTCCTGGCGGATCGCTCGCCCGCAAATCTGCCGCACGTACGCGTCGTTGACGCCTGCGCATCACGCGCGGCATCCGATCTGGTGGGGTGCAGTACTGCAGATTGAGCGGCTTGACGTGTTTTCCATCGCCGGCGCGTCGTCGTATTCGGAGGTTCTGTGATTCGTTCAGTCGTCTGTGCACTTGGAGCGGCTCTGTTGATCGTCGGTTCGGCGTCGGTTGCGCGCGCACAGAATGCCGTGGACATGGCGCTGTCGTTTTACGCGAAGGGTGGCGCCTACTGTTTCCGCGTGGCGCCGCAGGGAACCTCGCTGTCAGAAGAGCAGGAATGGACGGTGATGCTCCTCACGTCGTCGGCCAACCATCGCAATACGTTTCGCATCCGCTCGGTCGAACCGGGAGACACAGGGCTGAAAGGCGACGGTCTCATCACCGCCGGACGCTTTGCGAACGACGTGTGGAAGTTCGACGGCAGCCGCGAAGAGTTCTTTCAGCGTTTTGCCGAGGGCATCAAGGCTGGCAAGCTGCGGGCGCGCGTCGTGAAAGCCGGACCGCTGAATCTGCCGCAGATCGCCTCGGAGCGTGAGCGAGCCGAGCTCTATCTCAAGTTTGCCGACAAAGGCACGAAGGTCTCCTTCGACAAGGTGCCTGACCTGACTCCCGGAGAATTCCAGGAGTTCTCCGACTACTATCCCGACTGATTCGGCGACAGGCCGGCGCCGCACGTCGCCACGCAGGCCGATCCGGGCGTAGGATGAAAGCAGAGGCCAGCCATGCATCTCGATCCAGACCAGGCGCCACGACCCGACCAGACTGCGGAACTCGAACGAGCGCTCATCGCCGAATTTCTCGAGAAGCGCGGCCACACGCTGCATTCGATTCAAGCGTTGCCAGATGCCGAACGTCATGAGTTGATGCGCGAAGCCACGTTGCATGCATCGATGCGGTTGACCGAAGTGGAATCCCGCGCCCGCTACGTGGACGACCTGCACCAGAAATAGCGCGGCAGTGACGCCGCAATCCATCGGCTGTAGAGATGTGTCAGGACCATGTGCCGAAACATCAAGACACTTGCGAACTTCGCCCCTCCCGCCACTGACGACGAAATTCGTGCGTCCGCCTTGCAGTTCGTGCGCAAGCTGAGTGGCACGAGCAAGCCGTCACGTGTGAACGAAGAGGCGTTCAACCTGGCGGTGGAAGAAGTGTTCGGATCGGCCAGGCGCCTGATCGACTCGCTGACTTCCGCGGCCGAACCGCGCAATCGCGACATCGAAGCCGAAAAGGCACGTGAACGCAGTCGCCAACGTTTTGCCAGACCCTGAGCGGGCGGCTGCTCGCCCAGTCTGCGGCCTGGCGATGGCGAACCTGCGGTATCAGCCCAACTGCGCGACGAGGTAATCGACCACGCGCTCGAACGGATCGAAACCGAAGGTGGCTGCAATCGACGGCCGCAGGTTCGAGTTCGCGTTGATGTCATAGAACACCCGGCGTCCGTCCGGCGTGTCCAGGTATTCGATGCCACCCACATCAAGGCCTACGGCGCGAACAATGCGACGCGCGGTGTCGACTGCGTCGGCGGGCACGTCGGGGAAGGGATAGAACTCCGGCGGCGCACCGGCGTCAGCCAGCGGCACTTCGCACACCCCTTCACCGTCGTCGGGGTTGCAGACTGGTGACGGGCACAGGTTGTAGCGGCCGTGCGTGACCACGCGCATGGCATACAGGAGCTCGCCGCCGAGGAATTCGAGACGCACGATGCCGCGATCGGGATCGTGTGGCAGCAGTTCCTGCAGCAGAAACAGATTGTCTGGCTGCCAGAGTCCCGCGTTTGCGGCAAACAACGCTTCGACGTCCTGTTGTGAGCTGACGATCTGAATGCGTGCGCCGCTTCCGCCCTGATCGGGCTTGAGCAGCGCCGGCCACGGGAGCAGATGCGCATAGGCGCGCAGCGAGGCCGGATCGTTGAACGTGAACGAGCGCGGCGTGTCGATGCCGAGCGTCTGCAGCAGCGTCGCCTGGGCGCTCTTGCTCAACTCGAGGGCGAACACATCGGCACCGTTCAGCACACGTGCACCGTGCAGCTGCAGGCTTCGCATGTACGCGAGGGCGAGCGGCACCGCACGTGTGTTGCCGCGAACGTAGGCGCTGGGGCTGGCCTGGTTGAAGTAGAGACGTGCGCGCGGCGGAGCCTGCGTGTCGAACGCGGCTGTCGTCACGTTGAACGCTTCCCAGGAGACACCGCGTCGATCGAGGGCGGCGAACAGGGGCTTCTGCCACTCGGGATGTTCGTGGATGACCACGAGATCAGGACCGGATGAAGTCATTTGCCCTTGTATGTTAATCGCGGGCCCGATTGCACTGGCTCTGCGCAGTGCTTATCATCTCGCCCACGGCCGTTCCGCCTGTCTTCTGCCGGATACTTGCGGCATCTTGTTTTGACCACCTGTCGTAGTCGCGGCACGTCGAGACGCACGCCTCCATGAATGGAGCGTGCCTGCACTGGAGGCCTGAAATGACTGACGCTCGCACCACCGAACTGCGCCAACGCTTTCACACGCTCCACCGCTCGGGCTGTTTCGTCAGTCCCAATCCGTGGGATGTGGGCAGTGCCAGGTTGCTCGTTCGCATGGGCTTCAAAGCGCTCGCAACCACCAGTTCCGGGTTTGCCTGGTCGACGGGACGCCTCGATCACGAGATTCTCGTGGACGATGCCCTCGAGCATCTCTACGGGCTGACGAGCGCCGTCGATGTGCCGATCAGCGCGGATTTCGAAGGTGGTTTCGCGGTTGATCCTGCTGACGTTGGGGCGAACGTGTCTCGCGCGGTCGAGAACACGGCGGTGGCAGGGTTATCGATTGAAGACTCGAGTGGAGACGCGAGCGCACCGCTGTTCGATTTCACGCTGGCGGTGGAGCGCATTGCCGCGGCACGCCAGGCGATGGATCGCGAGATGTCCGGCGCGTTCCTGATCGCTCGCTCGGAGGGGTTCATCGCCGGACGGCCGGACCTCGACGAGACGATCAAGCGCCTCGTGGCATTCTCGGAAGCCGGCGCAGACTGCCTCTTTGCACCCGGTCTCAGAACCGAAGACCAGATCTCGGCAATTGTTCGAGCGGTGGCGCCGAAGCCTGTGAACGTGCTGGTCTCAGCACCGTTCATCACGGTCGACCGCCTGGCTGCCCTGGGCGTGCGCCGTGTCAGCGTGGGTGGTGCGCTGGCGCGCAGCGCGTGGAATGGTTTCGTCCACGCGGCTCGCGAGATTGCCGAGCACGGCACGTTCAACGCCCTTGGTGAAGCCATACCGGCGGCGGAATTGAACGGGCTGTTGTCGAAGAGAACGTGACGGGCGCAGGCGATGATTTTCTGCGGCCGAGCTGTCGATGTCGCCGCCCGCCGATCGACCAGTTCGTGAAAGCCCGCGACGGCTTCGCGGCTGGGAGGACACAATGAAGTATCTGTGCTTGATTTACGACGAGGAACGCAAGCTCGAGGCGATGCCGAAGAGTGACGCCGACGCCTTCATGGGCGAGTATTTCTCGTTCACGAAAGACCTGCGCGAGCGAGGGCAGTACGTGACCGGTGAGGCACTGCAGCCGGTTGCCACGGCCACGACGGTGCGGGTGCGCGACGGCTCGGTGCTCACGACCGATGGACCGTTCGCAGAGACGACCGAGCAACTGGGCGGGTTCTATCTCGTGGAAGCCCGCGACCTGAACGAAGCCATCCAGATTGCGGCGCGTATTCCGTCGGCGCGCATGGGCAGCGTCGAGATTCGTCCGATTGTGGTGTTCAACCAGTAAGCGAGCCGACATGTCGAAGAGAGATCCCAAAGTCGATGCGTACGTGAAGAAGGCGCCCGAGTTTGCACGGCCCATCCTCGAGCACATGCGTGACATCGTCCACCTGGCATGTCCCGACATCGTCGAGACGATCAAGTGGGGACGGCCGTTCTTCGACCATCACGGACCGGTGTGCGGCCTCGCGGCGTTCAAGGCGCACTGCAGTGTGATCTTCTGGAAAGCCGATGTGCTGCTGACGCCTGACGAGCGCCGCGACGGTGCACTCGGACAGTTCGGACGTCTGGTCAGCGTCAAGGATCTTCCTTCCAAGCGTGAACTCATCGCCCTGGTCAAGCGCGCGGTGCTCCTGAACGAGGACGGTGTGCCCGCGCAGTGGCAGGAAGCGCGCAAGCAGACACGCGCCACACGCGCGGCGAAGCCGGTGGTGGTGCCAGCACTGCTGGCCGAGGCGCTGGCGAAGGACGCGAAGGCGCGGAAGGCGTTCGACGCCATGCCGCCCAGTCATCAGCGCGAGTACGCCGAGTGGATCGATGACGCAAAGCGCGACGAGACTCGTCAACGTCGGTTGGCGCAGGCCGTCGCGCAGATTCGCGAAGGGAAGTCGCAGAACTGGCGGTACGAGTCGCGTGGCTGAACCCCGTCCGCAAGTCCCGTAGCCCCCGGCAAGCAGGTATACTGACGACCGAAGCCGACGCGTTCGGCCGTCTTTCATGCCTCAATTTGCGCTGTCTTTCGTCATTCCGCTCTACGAGAGCGCCGAAACCATCGCGGGTGTGGTGCGCGACATCGAAGCGCTCCACATCGAAGGTGGCCACGAGATCGTGCTCGTGAACGACGGCAGCCGAGACCGCACGAGTGACGTGGTGCGCGGTCTGATGCGTACCTCGCGAGTTCCCATCACGCTCATCGAGCACGCGCGTAATTTCGGCGAGCACAACGCGGTGCTGACCGGCTGGCGTCATGCGCGCGGCGCACACATCGTGAACCTGGACGATGACGGGCAGAACCCGCCGGCGGAAGCCAAGCGGATGTGGGAACACGCGCTCGCGACGGGACTCGACGTCATCTTCGGTCACTACCAGATGAAGCAGCACTCGGCGTGGCGCAACGTCGGAAGCTGGTTCACGAACCGGATGACCGACTGGGCGCTCGACAAGCCTCCCGGGTTCTATCTCTCCAGTTTCCGTTGCGTGCGTCGCTTCGTGGCCGAACAGGTCGTGCCGTACGGCGGGCCCTATCCCTACATCGACGGTCTCATCCTGCAGGTCACGCAGCGCATCGGCTCAATCGATGTGCACCATGAACCGCGTCGTGCGGGCACCAGCACCTACACGCTGCGGCGGCTCGTCAGGCTCTGGATGGCGGCATGGGTGAACTTCTCCGTGCTGCCGTTGCGCGTGGCAACGGTGCTCGGCCTGGTGATGGCCGTCCTCGGCCTGGTGGCCCTCGGCGTCGTCGGGGTGTTGTGGCTGCGCGATACAGGTCCGAGCTACGGATTCGGCTGGCTGATGGCCGCATTGCTGGTGTTCTCGGGCACACAGCTCGTGCTGCTCGGGCTCATTGGCGAGTACATCGGACGCACGTTCCTCACGGTGAACCAGCGTCCGCAGTCGGTGGTGCGTGAGGTCGTATCGAACAGCAGCACGCAGCCCGCCGAAGATCGACGCTCGCTACACCACGTGAGCTGAGATCAGGATTCCTGGCAGCGTCAGGATGACATCGATCATCAACGGTCCGATGACGTCGATGGCGAGGACCGACGGCGCGGTCATCGCTGCTCCGAGCGCAGCGGCACTGAACACCAGGCCGGCGCGGTGCTCGACGATGGCGAGACCGGCCGCCGCGAGGGAGAGCGCCGCCGCCGTCCAGATCGTGGCGGACCCGCCGTAGACCGCCGCAAGGCTGCGAACCCCCTCACGCCTGTCGCTCGCTTCATCTTTCAAGTCACAGAGGAGACACCCGGCGGCGTTGAGCAGCAGCAGCGGGGCGGTGATGGGCTGCAGCAGCACGTGCCATCCGAGCCACGAGCCGTCGTTGAACGGCAGCGCGAACGCCGCCCAGATCCACACGGCTGGCAAGAGGACCGTCTTGACGATCGCGTGTCGCTTCAGACGCGAGTAGACGAGCGCGGTGCCGCCGAGCACCGGAATGACGGAGGCTGTTTCGATGGGCAGATGCAGCGCCGCCATCAGGCACACGAAGGCCGCGGTACATCCCGTGAGCGTGAGGAGTCGATCGAGCACAGGCCGTCGCAGCGTCGAGCCGGGATCGACGACGCGATCGAGGCTGTAGGCAGCCAGGATGCCGGACAGCAGCGCGGCCAGACCAAATCGATTGGGTGTGAGCGATGTGGCGCGCTGCACCACCATCATGTAGGACCATCCCACACCGAGCGGCCACCAGTAATGCAGTAGACGCAGCGCCGACTTGCCCGTGTGCTGCACGCGTTCCCCCTCATGTGATCATACGGGCATGCCTCGTATTTGTGTGTTCACGGGATCGCGCGATGGGTGCCGGTCGTCGTACCGGGTGGCAGCAGTCGAACTCGGCCGGGTGCTGGTCGACCGCGGCTTCGAACTAGTGTACGGCGGTGCGCACGTCGGCCTGATGGGCGCGCTTGCCGACAGCGTGCTCGAGGCGGGCGGTCGGGCGATTGGTGTCATTCCCCAGTCGCTCGTCGATCGCGAAGTCGCGCACACCCGGCTGTCGGAACTCCGCGTTGTGGCGACGATGCACGAACGCAAGGCGCTGATGGCGGACTTGTCGGACGGATTTATCGCGATGCCAGGTGGATGGGGCACCTTCGAGGAACTGTTCGAGGTGCTCACGTGGAGCCAGCTCGGACTGCACGGCAAGCCGTGCGGACTGCTCAACGTTGACGACTACTTCGGTCCATTGGTCGCGTTGCTGACACACGCGGCCAACGAAGGGTTCGTCAAGCCGGATGCGGCCGGATTCATCCCGGTCGAGGCGTCCCCTGGCGCGCTGCTCGATGCCTTTGCCGCGTACCGTCCGCCCGCGGTGCGCACGTGGAACGGCCGGGACGTACGCTGACACCCGTATACTGAAGACCCAACAAGGAGAACAGACTGTGCTTATCAGCCCTGCACTCGCGAGTGCCTTCAATCAGCAGATCGGCAACGAATTCGGCGCGAGCATGCAGTACGTCAGCATTGCGGCCTTTTTCCATCAACGCCAGCTCACGCTGCTCTCGAAGCTGTTCATGGAACAGTCCGATGAAGAGCGCACGCACGCCATGAAGTTCGTGAAGTACGTCCTGGACACGAAGGGCGAGCTCAGGATTCCGGCCATTGCCGCAGCGACGCCGTCGTTTTCCTCGGCTGAGGACGCCGTGGCGGCCGCGCTGTCGTGGGAGCAGGAAGTGACGCGGCAGATTGGCGCGCTGATGGACCTGGCCGTGAAGGAAGGCGATTACCTCGCTCAGAGCTTCCTGCAGTGGTTCATCGACGAGCAGCTCGAGGAAGTCGTGAAGATGGACCGGCTCCTCAGCGTCATCCGTCAATCGGGCGAGAAGAACCTGCTCATGGTCGAGGCCTACCTCGTTCACATCGAGAAGGCGGGGTAACGTCCGCAGTCGCGCTGCCCGCGCCGGTATCGGAGCATCACTCCGGCGAGGGCGGCCGTCTCGATTGAGCGACCGCGCACATCATGGCTCGGACGACCGCAACGGCGATCTACTTCGAGTCCGCTTTGGCGTTTCGCCAGTGGCTCGAGGCCCATCACGCCTCTGCAGCGGAACTGCTGGTTGGTTATCACAAGCGTCACACTGGACGACCGACGCTGACGTGGCCCGAGTCGGTGGATGAAGCGCTCTGCTTCGGATGGATTGACGGCATCAGGCGCAGCGTGGACGCCGAGCGCTATACCATCCGCTTCACACCTCGCCGTCCTCACAGTGTCTGGAGTCTGGTGAACGTCGCGCGCGTCGCGGTGCTGACCCAGGAAGGCCGCATGCGTCCGGCAGGGTTGCGGGTCTCCGAGCTTCGACGGGCTGACCGGACCGGTGTGGCATCGTTCGAGCGTCCGCTGCAGTTGCTGGCGCCGGAGGAAGTGCGTCAGTTCAAGCGGAACAAGCCGGCGTGGACCTTCTGGGAGTCGCAGCCTCCCGGGTACCGCAAGACGGCGACGCACTGGGTGGTGAGCGCCAAACGACCCGAGACACGCGCGAAGCGTCTCGGCGTACTCATCGATGATTCGGGTGCCGGGCAGCGCATCGCGTTGCTGCGCCGCCTCCCAGGGAAACCGACGGTATGACTCCGACACGCGTGGTCGCACTGCTTCGTGCCGTTAATGTCGGCGGACGCATCCTGCGCATGACCGATCTGAAGGACATGCTCGTGGAGTTCGGCTGCGTCGATCCGAAGACGCTGCTGCAGAGTGGCAACGCCGTGTTCGGATTGACTGCGCCCGCCGCAAAGGTGTCTGCGACGACGCTGGAAAAGAAGCTCGAACAGGCGCTGCTTGCGAAGTCTGGCATTCAGTCGGACGTGTTCGTGCGGACCGTGTCCGAATGGGACGCGGCGATTGCAGGCAATCCCTTCGACGAAGCCCGAACCACACCGGCGCGCATGGTGCTCGTGACTCTTCGTGATGCGCCAGGCGCCGAAGCGGTCAAAGCTCTTGCCGCTGCCATCAAGGGAACTGAGCGCATTCACGTCGAGGGACGTTCGCTCTACGTGGTCTACCCCGACGGACAAGGCGTGTCGAAGTTCACCAATGCCGTGATCGAACGAGTCCTTGGGACGCGCGGAACGGCGCGCAACTGGAACACGGTGCTGAAACTGCAAGCGTTGTTGAGCCAATGAACGGACCTGCGTGGCGCTGACATCGACGATCTACAACTTCGATATCGACCTGGCCGACACAGACCGCGGCGTCTACGAGACGCTGGCGCTTCGCGTGGCGCGTCATCCGTCTGAGTCGGAAGACTACCTGGTGACCCGGGTGCTCGCGTACGCACTCGAGTTCTGTGACGGCATTCAGTTTTCGAGCGGCGGACTGTCCACGCCTGACGAGCCTGCCATCACGGTGAAAGACCTGACCGGTCGCCTGCAGGCCTGGATCGAGATCGGCACGCCGGATGCCGCGCGGCTGCACCGCGCATCGAAGGCGGCGCCTCGCCTTGCGGTCTACCTGCACCGTGACGCGACGCAGTTTCTCGCGCGACTGGAAGGCGAGCGCATCCACCGCGTCGAGGCCGTCGAGATCTACAGCATCGACCGGCACCTGCTCAGTGAGCTGGTCAACCGTCTCGAGCGTCGCATGAACTTCAGCGTCGGCATCAACGAACGCGAACTGTGCGTCTCCATCGCATCGGATACGTATACTGGCGGCGTCACTCGCCACCACCTCTGACCAGACCTGGTCGAAACGGAGTCTCGCCGTGAATGAGAACGCCATCGCCGTTCGTCTCGCCGCGCAGGAAGATGTGCCGGCCCTCGTCGGCTTGATGCTCGAGTTCTACGCCGAGGCCGGGCTCGCGCTGCAGGCCGAGCGCGCCGGGCGCACGTTCGAGCGCTTGCTGGCGCTGCCGGCCGTTGGCGGCGTCTGGCTGATGCTGGCCGACGATGTTCCGGCGGGATATGCGGTGCTGACGGTGGCGTTCAGCATGGAGTACGGGGCGTTGCGCGGCTTCGTGGACGATCTGTACGTCGTGCCGCGCTTCCGCCGGATTGGCCTGGCGACTGCCGCCCTCGAGCAGATCAAGGCGCGCTGTCGCACCCTTGACGTGCGTTCGCTGCTCGTCGAGACCTCGCTCGCCAACGACGCGGCGATGGGCGCCTACCGCAACGTCGGGTTCGAGAAGAGCGATCGGCTGCTGCTCTCGATGCAGCTGGCGCCGGCTCTTCATCAAGACGATTCCGAGAACGGGCACGTTGGGTAGCGTCCGCAGCCGTCCACTGCCGCGCGGCCGTGTGGTGTATCTGAGAGCGCCGCTCACCGATGATGTGCTCACGCTGCTCGCCCTGCACAAGGCCAGCGCACGGCTGTACAGGGGTGTTTCCTCACCCATGACGACCACCCGTGCGTGCGCGGCGTACGTCGAGCGAAGTTCACGCCCTGATTACACCGGCATGCTCGTCTGCAGGACGGCAGACGACCAGATCGTCGCCAGCGTGAACATCAGCCAGATCGTGCGAGGCGGATTCCAGAGCGCGTACATGGGCTATCAGGCCTTTTCGCCGTATGCCGGTCATGGCTACATGACGGCTGCGATGCCGCTCGTGCTGCGCGTCGTGTTCAGGCACTTGCACCTGCACCGGGTGGAAGCGAATATTCAGCCGGGCAACGCTCCGTCGATCGCACTGGTGGCGCGCGCCGGTTTTGTGAACGAGGGGTTCTCCGAGCGCTATCTCAAGGTGGCCGGCCGCTGGCGCGATCATGAGCGTTGGGCCATGACCGTTGAGCGGTGGACGGCGTTGCAGCGCGTCGCGCGCTCCCGCACCACAAGACCCAGACCACGTCGTTCGCCCACGGCGACGGCCCGCAGATCTCAGGACATCCGATGACCAGACAACGACACATCGTGGCGATTGGCGGCAGTTCCTTCAACGCCGATCCGGCCAATCCGGCTGCCGAGCGCTACATGCTGAAGCTGACCCGCAAGAAGCGGCCAGCCGTGTGCTTCATTCCCACGGCGAGCGCCGAGCCGGCGGAGTACATCTCCACCTTCACGCAGACCTTCGCGCGCATTGGTGCCACGCCGTCCGTGCTGCGCTTCTTCACGCGAACGCCAGACCTGCGAGAGACGCTGCTCAATCAGGACGTCATCTACGTCGGCGGCGGCAACACCAAGAGCATGCTGGCCGTGTGGCGTGAGTGGGGATTGCCGCAGGTGCTGCGAGAAGCGTGGCGGCGGGGCATCGTGCTCGGCGGTGTGAGCGCGGGGGCCATCTGCTGGTTCGACCAGGGCGTGACCGACTCGTGGGCCGACACGCTGGCGCCGCTCGACTGTCTGGGCTTCCTTCCGAACACGTGCTGTCCGCACTACGACGGCGAGGCGGATCGTCGTCCGTCAGTGCACGACTTCGTGGCGCGCGGACTGGTCTCGCCCGTGACGGCGCTGCACGACGGCGCCGCCGCGCACTATGTCGGGCGCTCGCTGCACCGCATCATCACGTGGACGCCGACAGCCAGGGCCTTCGACGTCAGACAACGCCGCGGCGTTGTCGTCGAAACAGAACTTCCGGCGGTACATCTTCCGAGTGACGCCCGCTGAAGAGGGTGACGTGACCATGAGCAGACGGACCAGCCTCTGTGCGCTCGTTCTGATGTGTGGCCTGGTGGCCGGACCACATGCGGCATCGCCGACCGTCACCACTGTGCTCGGGACCGGCGTGGCCGGCTTCTCCGACACACAGGTCAACAATCCCTACGGGATCATCACCGGACCTGACGGCGCGTTGTACTTCTGCGATCTCGACAACCAGCGCATTCGCCGCTTCGATCCGAAGACGAAGGCGGTGACGACCGTCGCTGGTAACGGCGAGAAGGGATTCAGTGGCGATGGCGGTCCGGCGCTGAACGCCAGTCTCAACATGCCGCACGAGATCCAGTTCGATCGGGCTGGCAATCTGTACATCGCTGAGCGCGACAATCACGTCATCCGCAAGGTTGATGGGCGCACGCACGCCATCTCCACGGTGGCAGGCACGGGCGTGGCCGGATTCAGCGGCGACGGCGGTCCGGCTGCGAAGGCGCAGCTGCGGCAACCGCACAGCATCGTGTTCGATCGTGACGGCACGCTGCTCATCTGCGACATCGGCAACCAGCGGATCCGCCGACTGCATCTCGACACTGGCATCATCGAGACGTGGGCGGGCACGGGGCAGGCCAGTGAGACGCCCGACGGCGCCCCTGTCGCGGGCACGCCCCTGCGCGGACCGCGCACCATGGCCATGGCGCCAAATGGCGATCTGTATCTCGCCCTTCGCGAAGGCAACGCGATTCTGCGGATTGATGCCCGCACGCAGACGCTGCATCGCATTGCCGGGAGCGGTGAGCAGGGCTACGCGGGAGACGGCGGACCGGCGCTGGCCGCGAAGCTGGGTGGACCCAAGGGCCTCGCCTTCGCGGCGGGTCAGCTCTATGTTGCGGACACCGAGAACCATGTCATTCGCCGCATCGACCTGGCGACTGGCGTGATCACGACGGCGCTTGGCACGGGTGTGCGCGGAGACGGGCCCGAGACCTCGCCGCTCGACTGCAAGCTGTCGCGTCCGCATGGACTGCTGGCTGATGCCAATGGCCGTCTCTATGTGACCGATAGCGAGGCACACCGTATTCGGCTGCTGCAGCCATGACCGCCCATGTCTTGTCGCTTTGATGATCACGCCGCATGGCCGCCTGGAGTAGCCTTCCACCCGTGAGCGCGCGTCAACCACTGCAACGACGGGCCTGGCTTCGCATCGCGGCGTGTGCCGTCGCGGTGACGTGCGCCGCCCCGCTGGTGCACAGCCAGGCGGAGTCGCCGCTGTTGCGTGTCGACCGCGCTGCGGCGGGTTTGTCCGAGGGTGCGCTCCAGGCCGCGACAGCCGTGCTCCAGCAACACGTGGACGAGCACAAGGTCGCCGGTGCGGTGGCCATGGTGGCGCGCCACGGCAAGCTGGGATATCTGGCGACCGTTGGCGTGCAGGACATCGAGCAACGCGTGCCGATGAGTGCACGCACGCTGTTTCGCATCTATTCGATGACCAAGCCGGTCACCGCCGTGGCCGTGATGATGCTCTTCGAGCAGGGCCGATTCCAGCTGGACGACCCCGTGTCGAAGTATCTCCCCGAGTTCTCCACCGTCGTCGTGCGCGACGCGAACGGCGGCACGCACCCACCGGCCCGCGCCGTGACGATTCGCGATCTGCTGCTCCACATCTCCGGACTCGAACATCGGACCTCGGCGTTGTACCGTGACGCACAGGTGCGGTCGCGCGCCATCGACCTCTCGCAGTTCGTGCGCAACATCGTGCGTGTGCCCTTGATGGATGAACCTGGCGCACGGTATCGCTACAGCGAGTCGACGACGGTGCTGGGACGACTGGTCGAAGTCTGGTCTGGTCAGACCTTCGATGTCTTCCTGCAGACGAAGGTCTTTGAACCGCTCGGAATGGTGGACACGGGATTCTTCGCGACGCCTGCGCAGCGGCCACGTCTGGCGACCGTCTACACGCCGGAGGCTGGCGGTGTCCTGCGGTCGGTTGAGATCGAGGCGGTGCCCTTCACTGAGCGGCCGGCACTGCTCGAGGGCGCGGTCGGTCTGGTGTCCACAGGGCCAGACTTCCTGCGGTTCAGCCAGATGCTGCTCAATCGTGGCGAACTCGAAGGCGTTCGCCTGCTGAAGCCAGAGACCGTCGATGCGATGGTGCGCAACGATCTGCCAGACGCCGTGCTCGCATCGCGCGGCAACGGTGTCATGGGATGGGGACTCGGCAACGTGAATATCGTGATGAAGCCGGAATCACTGCGGTATCCGGCGCGTCGCGGCGAGTACGGGTGGGACGGGACGGCGGGCACGATTTTCTGGAACGATCCCACGGCTGGCACCGTGATCCTGCTGCTGACCCAGAGCTCGCCTCCCGATCCCGACGCCTTGCGGCAACGGTTCAAGACGGCTATTCAGCCAGCAGTGGTGGACGCGAAGTAGATCTGAGCGCTGTAATCTTCGGGCGTCACTTTCAACGAAAGGTTCCCGTCATGAGCGAGCGCAGACAGCCGACGAGACGCGACGTTATGGCCACAGCCGCTGCCGTAGCCGGCAGCATGCTCGCCGGTCCGGTCCTTGCGGCGCAGCCGCAACCATCGAGCGGCAGCGGACCGTTCGGACGCGTGAAGGTGCTCGTGTTCGACACCTTCGGAACCGTGGTGGACTGGCGGTCGGTGGTGATCGAAGAAGGCACCGCACTTGGCAGGGCCCGAGGCGCCAGCGTCGACTGGGCGAGCTTCGCTGATGAATGGCGCGGCGCCTATGCGCCCTCGATGGACCGCGTGCGCAAGGGTGATCTGCCGTGGACCAAGCTCGATGTGCTCCACCGCATGTCGCTCGATGCGCTGCTCGCCAGGCACAATGTCACGTCGTTCACGGACGCTGACAAGGCGCAGTTCAATACTGTGTGGCATCGCGGTCGGCCGTGGCCCGACTCTGTCGCCGGTCTCACGCGGCTGAAGACGCGCTACACCATCGCGCCGCTGTCGAACGGCAACATCTCGCTGCTCACGAACATGGCCAAACACGGTGGGTTACCGTGGGACTGCATTCTCGGCGCTGAACTGGTGCGGCACTACAAGCCGGATCCGGAGACGTATCTGAGTCCGGTGCAGTTCTTCGATCTCACGCCGCCAGAGGTGATGATGGTTGCCGCGCACCCTGGCGACCTGCAGGCTGCGAAACGACTCGGTCTGCGCACGGCCTACGTTCATCGTCCGCTCGAGAACGGTGCCGGCAAGACACCACCCGCTGTTCCAGCCGCCGGCACGTTCGACATCATCGCGAAAGATTTTCTGGAGTTGGCCTCGACGAGATC
>Ga0209023_10001370_pt1 | contig 32875 bp, 20 predicted proteins | sample LakOneMetagenome_FD_187468 | JGI IMG/M metagenome (GOLD analysis project Ga0209023, IMG submission 187468) | Freshwater and sediment microbial communities from Lake Erie, Canada (SPAdes) (version 2) | ecosystem: Environmental > Aquatic > Freshwater > Lentic | place: Lake Erie, Canada...
GAAAAACGCCGCTTTCGCGGCGTCTTGAATGTTGGTGGCGCTTCAGGGACTCGAACCCCGGACCTGTGGATTATGATTCCGTCGCTAAGTCGTGAAAAATCAGTGCCTTAGCGTCAAAAACGTGAGACAAAACTGGCATTGGCATTTGGTTCCAACCCGCGTCCCAGCGTGGCGCGGTTTTAGATTTGTCTCACGCTTGAGGGTACGATAAATCGACATAGCGACGCCATTCAAATGTGCTGATACTTACCGCACTTAAACGACGACCATCCTGAATCAACACGCCCTGCTCGATTAAATTTGCCAACGATCCAGGGACTAGAAGAAGGTCACGCCACATGGAGTTTCGCGGCGACGTTGAAGCAGACAGTGGGTGATCTGTTTATGAGCCAAAGCCTCCATGACGCCCACACCTCAAAACGACAAATTGCTCTGCGTCAGACGCTGCACCGAAGTGAGTTACCGGTTGTCTGGGAACCCCTACTCGCTTTTTGCTCCCTTTCTGTCTGTCATAGCGTCCGTGGGAGTACCAGTATTGCATCGAATCGACTTTTTTTGCGAGGTCGGAAAAGGCTGCGAATCGACGCAAAACGGCAGTTGCGTTTATGGGACTTATCGCGCGTGGTGTTTAACATTTTTTACGAAATGAGTGTGTTTTCTGACCGGGTACAGATGAAGAACAAGGAAGGATGGCCGCGAGCAGGGGTTGCCCGATTGGCTGACGACGCCATTGCTGCGCGCAACGCGGTCCCACCACGCAGCGAGCTCAGTGGTGCGTACCTGAACCGAGTGCAATGCCGCGCAACATGGCAATGCGCTGCCCCCGATACTTAGCAACGAGATGAATTAGAGTCCGCTTAGCCTGGGGAAACGGACGATTCAGTTCTTAGTGAGTGTCGCAGTCTGATCCGGCAGAGCTCCGGGCACACATTGATTGCACTCAGTGCAGTTGACGCGGCTGCGCGGCAATTCGCGCCACCGTGAAACCGTGCCCCTACTGAAACGCAGTCCCGCCCTTCGCGCTGAGGTTGTCACGAAACGTCCACCAAGGTGTCGCGATTCCAGTGACTGCGGTAAGGGCTTACCCGCAAGCCCGGGTTTGCATATTGGGGGCCACTCCTCCGGGTGCTGATTTCGTTAAGTGGAAATTGTGCGACACGACAATCAGATCAGCCAGCATGTGAGAGGAGTCCTCTCTGTGCGGCGGAACGAGATACTCAGTTAATGATGTCTGCCTTGATCGGTCGGCGACGAGTGCGCCAAGAACGCATTCGATTAGCGAACTCATGACTATAGGGGCGAACGCCTTGACCGACCTATGCCCCGCACCCGACGAGTCGTTTTGTAATTATTATCTCGCGCAGACGAATGAAAGGGTGCGCGGTGCACGATCAAACCAGCCTGCGAATCGCGAAAGTCGCAGCTACAGTTACTTGAACGATTGAGCCAGCCAACCACGCATAACCGCCCGCTATCATGCCCTGCTCGGAAGCGCCGAAAAAAAGGACCGTGGCCGCTGCCGTCAGCTGCAACAAGTTGATGCAAGCCATGTCTAGATAGCGCCTGTCCCTTAGAAGTACTATCGACACAGGCGTAAACACGGTGCTTGCTGCCACGGCAACGGCCAGCAGCCGCAATGTCGTAGTCATAGCATCGGTCACCGTTGCAGCGAACTTCCAGTTAGGTGAAGCGAGCCACATATGAAGGAGTGGTTCAGCGAACAAAGCCACGGACAAACTGGGCAGTACTACAAGGGAAAATGACAGGCAAAGCAGTAAAGCCGTGGCTCTTGTGGTCTCGTTATCTCGCACCATCAGTGGGAGCAAGGCCCTATGAATGGGCGCTTGTAGGTGCAGCAGCATCAGTGCAATTGTGCTGACCAGGTAGTAACTGCCGAAATCCGCCACCGGCAATGTTGCGGCAAGAACCAGTCGGTCTGCCTGAGAGGACAGCATGCCAAGGAGACTTGCGGCAACGTAGCCCGCGAGCGCAGCATGAACGAGCTGAAAGAACGATGCGTCGCCACTAACGTCGGTTAACTCAATGTCGCGCAGCACATTGCGGCGATTGCAAAGAAACTCCAGGTAACCGATCGCAGCGAAGGTCACCACATAAGCAACCGCGAACGGCGCAAATTGCGATACAACTATTAACGCTACCGTGTGTTTCAGCGCTGCGAATCCGAACGCGCGTCGATTGCTTTTGTGTTGTTGCTGCGTGCCATTCCAGTAGCCTATGGCACTCGCGTTCGCGAGCTGGAACGATATCTGCGCCATAGCTGCGCACCAGACCAGCGGCGCGTCCGCAAGCAGCGCTAGTCCGCAGCAGTTCGTGGTTCGCGATATGACCACCAGTAACAGGCCAATGGCCAGTCCGGTTACCGCCATGACCGTGTAAAGTCGTGAGTACGCTTGAAAAACTCGCCAAACACCTTCTGGCCGTGTAACGGACGCGACGTCCCGGGCCATAAGTGGCGCAAGTATCCGCTCAACGATGAGAACAAGGTTCTGAACTGTTGCGCAAAAGGCTACAAGGCCCCATTCCGCCGACGCCATTGTGCCCGCGTAGACTGGCATCGTAGCGATGGTGAGAGCGCCCATCAAACACAGAAAAACATAATTCGAGACAACATTGTCAAACGCAACCCGGATCGGACCGATCGCAGTCTTCATGTCGCTTGGATGAACCGCTCAGCCAGCACCGGGCCGAGCCTGATCATGTGCCACTGGTGCGAGCCCGTCTTCATCGTCATCCAGATGGGCGATCATGCGTTCGAGGCCGACGAGAAGGTCAACCTGCGGGCTAAACCCCGTGCGCTCAAGGGCCACCGTTGAGACGCTGGTGTCGGCGCAGAATCCGCGCATCCGGCGGCTGCTCACTGGGAAGGAGCGGCGCGTGAGTATGGCCGCCAGGTCAAAAAAATAACCGGCGAAGAGACCCAGCCAGCGGGGCAGGAAGATATATCCAGGTGAACCCAAGCCCAGCAACGAGTAGATCGTGCGCACAAGATCACGGACGCGTTGGTCCGGTTTGTCAGCATAGTTGAAAATTCGAATGCCTGAAGACTCACTTGGCTGAGTACAGATAAAGTCAACCACATTGTCGACATAAGCCATTGATTTACGATTGTGTCCGCGCCCCACCATCACGAATCGCTTGCGCCTGATCTGCTCAATCAGGTTAAAAACATTTCCGCGATTGCCTTCTCCGAAAACCACCACGGGTCGCACAATTACCAGTGATCGAACATCGGGCGCATCTTCCCTCCACCGCTGAAACACCGCCTCCGCCTGGACTTTGCTTTCGCCATAAGGGCTCGCCGGAGCTAGGGGAGAGCTTTCGTCGGGCAGGATCTGCTTCAGACCATATACAGCGACGCTGCTCACGAAGAGCGCACGCTTGACACCCGTACGATCCATCGCCGCGGCTACATTTTTTGCGCCGCCCACGTTGACATCAAAATACCTGGATACTGGTCGCACATCGTCCCGGTGCTCTGCGGCGAGCGCAATCACGTAGTCACAGTTTTGCAACGCGCGCTCTACGGCGGCGGCATCTCGCACATCACCAAGCATTACCCGCGACGGAAACGTTACGCTCGACAGCCGGTCGAAAATGACAACATCATGTTGCATCGCAACGAGTTTTTCGACCAGTCGAGTGCCAATAAAACCGCTGCCGCCAATGACACATATACGCACTGTTTCAAGTTCCCATCATATTTCTCAACACGTTTTAACGAAGTTCCAGAAGCGTTGCAAATTGCAAGGTTTGGGTAGTAGACTAGGAAATATCCTGAGTAAAGCACTCGTAGTTCCTTTGAGTCGAGTTGCGTATTCAAACGCGCAAGGTCTCAGGCGACTGTCAGGCAACTCTGGCAGTTAGGGTGTCTTCTTGGTGATTTTTTATTCTGCCGCGGCGGATTTTGAGGGGGTTACGCATGATCAGAGAAATACTTCGGCGCTGTCGATTTGCCGCGCTGCTGATATTGGCAATATTGCCGATGCAGCGGGCGAATGCAATCATTGGAGCGCTGGATACGGTTCCGGCCTCAACACTGTTGATACCGTACTTCGAGGTCGACCTCGACAACGCGTCGGGTAGAAACACATTGGTGGGCGTTCATAACACCTCGGCCACGGCAATCCTTGGCCATGTGACCCTTTGGTCCAACACCGGTGTGCCTGTCTACTCATTCAATATCTATTTCACGGGTTACGACGTCGTCACGTTTGACATGCGTACCGTGATCAACGGCAACCTGCCGGTTACCGCGAGCGCGGGGCAGGATCCGACGGACACCATTTCGCATAAAGGTTCGTTCTCGCAGGACATCAACTTCGCATCTTGCGGAGGGCAGTTTCCCTATAGCACTCCGGTGGTAGCGCCGTTCGTCGCGGATCTCAAGGCCATGCTGACTGGCAAGCCGTCCACGCTGTCGTTTCCGAACGCATGTGTAGGGACGAATCTTGCCGACAATGTTGCGCGCGGTTACATCACGATCGATACGGTCAACAACTGCACGCTTCGCAAGCCTAACGAGGTGGGGTACTTTGGTGCTGGCGGCAGCGGCGACGCGACCAATCAGAATGTGTTGCTTGGCGACTACACGCTAATTGATGTCTCGCAAAATGTCATGAATATGGACAACGCAGTAGCTATTGAAGCTAGTGGCATTGATCCAATTACCAGTGTCGCTGGCAACTACACGTTTTATGGACGGCATACCAACTGGACAGCAAGCGACAATCGGGAGCCACTGGCCACTAACTGGCGTCTGCAGGGCGAAACCGGCAACAGTAGTGCTGTCATCTGGCGCGACGCAAAGGTTACACCTGCTTCCTTCTCTTGTGCAGCCGGCAAACCGAGCTATGCGCCGCTCGGACAGGAAGGCATCACCTTCTTCGAGCCATCTGGCTTTGCCACTTTCATCCCCTCGTCACCGACGGCGCTTGATCCATTCCCGGCGCAGCCTATAGTCGCGCCGATCATGACGCAGAACCTTGCGATGAACAACGCTAATATGCTCTTGCCCGCGACCAAGAAGTTCGGTCAGTTCGTACTGGATCTCAACACAACCGTTGTCGGAAGCCCCAATCCCCCGGTAGATCCTGCTGCTTCGCAGTCCTTCGTCACCGTGCTGCGCAATCACAAAAATCTTTCGCGCCTGTCGACTGGCGCGATGGCGACACCGATGGACAATGCGTCCAGCGCGTTGCACTTCAACCCTGGTTCCGGTTTCTAACAGGGAGGCCATATGAATTATTCAACCTTTGCCACCCGAGCCCGCGCAATGCTTAAGTCAGCCCTACAACAATGCCGTGCAGCGGCCTTCGCCCTCATGGCGCTGCTCGCGCTGTCAAACGTCAGCATACAAAGTGCGCATGCGGCCATCGGCACCATCGATGTCGCGCCTGCCGCAACGCTGTTGCTCCCCTATTTCGAGGTGGACCTTGCCAACGAGAACGGCAAACAGACGGCGTTTCGCGTGACCAATACATCGGCCACGGCGATGCTCGTCAACGTTACGCTTTGGACCGATCTGGGAGTGCCGACGTACAACTTCCCGATTTATCAGCCGGGTTACACCACAACGGACGTTGACCTGCGACTGTTGTTTAAAGGCATCATGCCGATCACGGCGAGCGATGGCCAGGATCCCAGCGACCGGATTTCGCCCCAAGGGCAGCTGTCCCAAGACATCAATTTTGCGAGCTGCGCTGGGATACTACCGCCGCCGGGGCTGTTAGCAGCGGCCACGGTGACGGCACTGCGTAACGCGCACACTGGTCTCGCCTCCACGCTTCTAAGCGGCAATTGTTCCGGCGTCGCTCGCGGCGACAACATCGCTCGTGGCTACATCACAATGGATACTGTCAACAACTGCACGGTTCGTCGTCCGGGTGACGCGGGTTACTTTGGCAATGGCGGCTCGGGAGATGCCACCAATCAGAACGTATTGACCGGTTCGGTTACCTATCTGAACCGAAGCCAGAACATGGCCTACGGCGACCCGCTGGTTCACGTTGAGGCAAGCTCGACGAACCCACTGACTGCTTCTGGAACCGACGTCAACACTTTCTACGGGCGCTACGTCGGATTTACCGGCGTCGACAACCGCGAACCGTTGGCAGCTGTTTCGCAGGCTCGCTACATGAACGGTGGCGCATTCACGGGCGGCAGCGAATTCATGGTTTGGCGTGATTCGGGCGCTGCGGTTGCGCCGTTTGCCTGTGGCGGCAGCGCTGCGGGCTATCCGTTGACACAGAAGGAAGTGGTTGCGTTCGACGAACAGGAAAACGCGACGAAGTTTGTCGGTAACGCGTTCCCGTATGCAACGCAGCTGGTTGCCTCGTCCGCGCTGACGCCTTACACCTTTGGTTTCTTGCGCATGCATCTTGGTATGACAACCGGCGCGGCCGCCGTCGCCGGACGGCAGCAGTCGTATGTTTCTGTGCGGCACACGGCGTCCGGACTGTACGGGGGCTCGCTGCCTGCCGGTCAGCTATTCAACGCCAGTGCCCCTGCGGCAAGCATCTTTACGGTCCTGCCATGATCATGAGCATCCACAATATGAACATCACCTTGTCACGCTCGTTGAGCCTTGTGGCGACGCTGTCTGTACTTGCGTTTGCCGTTCCAGCACAAGCGGTCGAAACGGCCTGTCTCGCCTCTGGCGGTACAGGCTGCACGGCGCTGATTCCCGATGGCCCGCTGCCGGGCATCACGTCAACGCTGAACGTAGCGGCTGGAGCGTGTGGCGCTGCAACGCCTACCGGGGTCACGCTGCGCGTCAATATTACGCATAACTACATTGGGGATCTGTCTATCAGCCTCAAGAATCCGGCCAACCAGACGGTGCAGGTGCTCAACGGCCTCGCTGGGGCGCCTTCGACCGCCTGTGCGGGTGACGACATTGCGGCAGTGTTCCAGGATGGAGCAGCGGCGGCCACGTGCGCGAGCGCAACCGTTCCCTCCCTGAGCGGAACAGTTGCGCCGTTAAATCCACTCGCTCCACTGGCCGCGTCTACAACCGGTACATGGACGCTCTCTGTGACCGATTTGACGCACGCGAACAATGGTGCGCTGCTTGACTGGGGCGTTGACCTGACCTGCGTGGCTGTGCCTCCGGCCGACGTCGCTGTCTCGTTCAGCGGGTTCCCTGGCAGCCCCGTACCCAATTCAATAGCAACGGGCACTGTTACATGCACCAACGTCGGGGGCCAAGCGGCTACCAACGTCAATTGCACGGTAGCCGGTGGGACGACGAGTGCCTGCATGCTGCAACCTGCGAATACGCCAGTGATTCTGCCTGTCGCAAGTTTGTCAAGCGGGCAAAGCATCAGTTGCAGCGTTTCCACGCAGGTTACTGCAGCTGGCCAGATCAACGTGGTTGGAACTGCCACATCAAGCAATGACGGTAACCCCGCCAACAACATCACGACATACGCGGCTGGTAACGCAGCAATCCTTGTTCCTACGCTTTCTGGAATGATGTTGTTACTGCTGGGCGTACTGGTGGCTTTCGGCGCGGCGGTGACCGCTCGTCGCAGAAGCGAATAGTTTCGCGACATCTCAGCAGGAGAGTGAACAACCGTCCCCCTGAAGCGGGGGGGGCGGCTGTTTGTGAAAGCATTGAGTTACCTTAGGTTTTTGAGTCTGTTAGCTGTTTGGGCGATAGTTGCAGGCTGTCAGCAAACGGCGCTTTTGGATCCCCAAGACGGGAACCCGGTCGAATTGAATGCAGACGGTCGACGCTACCGGGTTGAACGTCTTGAGAAGAAGCCCGGGGGTTACGCGTGGGTTAGCGAATCCATGATTCGCTATTACCCGCACGGAATCTACGAGGTTGCCAGGCAGGACGACCGCTTTTTCTACGTCAAGCAGTACCTTCCGGAGGCCACGAAATCAGTACCTGCAGATAGTCTCCGCGAACCCGTTGCGCTGCCTGCATCCAAACATTTCAGGTGGGGTTCCTTTGACAATGGCCTTCCCCGTAGAGGGCAGTGGCGTGACAACTTCGCAGTCACTGACGTTAACCGCGACGGATTCCCTGATTTAATTTTCACGCCTGCGCGGAAAACGTTGGGCTATCCAGTAATATTTCTTGGCAATGGGCGTGGTGATTGGAGTCGGTGGGCCGAAGCAAGCTTTCCGCAGATTGCGTTCGACTACGGTGGTGCTGCCGCCGCTGATTTCAATGCTGATGGTCACCAGGATATTGCTTTCGGAATGCATCTGCTAGGCGTAACAGCGTTGACTGGCAATAGCCGCGGCGAGTTTCGGGATTACAGCATTGATCTGCCGCGAAAAACCCGCGCGGATCCGCAAGCACTTTCGTCAAGAAAAATCGTTGCTTATGATTGGGATGGCGACGGGCGTCCAGATCTTCTGGTCCAGAATGAGCGATTGGGGGCAGATCCAACACGCAGCATCAGCGACGGAATGGTTGTGTATCTCAACCGCACGGACAAGTGGGTGCGAACGCCCAGTGAAAAACCACTGGTAACCGCTGCATTGATCGCAGTGGATCGGTCAGCTAAACGCCTTGCGGTGATTGATGCTTCAGCTCCGGAGGGCAAACTGAAGATCAACGAACGGGTGAGTGGACGCTGGGTCGTTCACGATGTACCCGGATTTACCGGTGGCGCACAGTTCACGGCCCTCGCGATCACCAATACTGTCGACGGCAATAGTCCTGCATTTGCGGTGGCGTACCGCGCCCATAACGCTTCGGGCTGGTGGTCGTACATCGACATCATTCTGCAACGCGACGGGACGTGGAAGAGACTCCCTTTACATGCAGCGCCTGGCGCCCAAGGCACTCAGGTAATGGATTTCGCAAGGCTCAGATCAGGAGGCGATTTCTATGATCTTGTCTCGTTGCTTGTGAACGGCCAAATCGACGTTTACCGACAGGCCAGCGATTCGACATACAGCAAAGATCAAAGCATTTCTGTCCCTGACTGGCGTGCAGGATGTCAGGGGTATGGGATGCAAGTCAGGGATCTTGATGGCGACGGTATTGACGAGCTAATTGCTGCATACGCGGGAGAGTCCACGGCGCTCTCGAAGCAGCCCGAGTGCGTGTCAGGTGGAGCGATTCAAATCTACAAGGTCAGTCTCCAACAATAGGATGCACGGTTTTCTTTTCATTCCGCGTGCCGGGTGTTTTATCTTGCTCCATCGAGACAAATCGTAGTTTGCGTTCATGATCCGACGCCCGTCCCGATCACCGCAAAGCACACGGCGCTTAGCTAAAGCGAACCGTAACAATACACATGCACCGGGCGCATCCGGCGACACGCCGTTTCTACTCGTTGCGCGGTACGCCACCATCGTTGCAATACTCGCAAGCTCTTTCGTTCTGGATCCGTTTGCGGATGCGTCGTTTGATGCTCCAAAGTGGTTGTTGGTTAAATTGGCCGCGATCACGGCAATCGTTTCGTTGTTGCTAGCGCCGCCTTCTCCACCAAAGGCAGCATGGGCACCAGCGGCGCGATGGTCGTTCGGACTACTGGTAGGTGCGGTCGGTTGTGCTGTGCTGGCAACGCTCTTTTCGATCCACGGAGAAGCGTCTTGGCGTGCTCTATTCGCGATGATCGTTTGCGGACTTTACCTCGTCATTGGGGCTTCGCGGGTACTTCACAGAGCTGCCGGTCAACGCATTTTCGTGTTGTTCATCATTACCTCCGTATGCACGGCTCTCGTGTCACTCATGCAGGCAGCTGGTATTCCGTTGCCATTGAACGTTCAACACGTAGGCGGCCGTTTTCCAAATGGAGCTTTGTTGGGAAACGAAGGCTTCGTTGCATTGCTTTGCGCCTTGCTGGGAGCCAGTGGTCTCGGATTGTTGTTTGGACAAGGAACGACGAAACGCACCCGCACGATTGCAATTGCGATCACGTCGGTCGCGGTAGTCACAATCATCGTCAATCGGCAGGTAACCAGCGCTGTTGCGCTCGGCATAGCGGCGACTACAGTGATCGCACTCAGGTTTGGCCGGCGATGGCTGGTTGTCGCGCTTGCCACGACGATATTGTTGCTTGGGGCGTGCGCTGCGATCCCAGTGCTAAGGGCGCACACTTGGGCGGCGCTTCCCGGTGCAAGCGTCGATGCGTATCAGCGCTTGACTACCTATCGACTTGGGGGATGGATTGCAGCCGACGAAATAGTCCGCGCCAACCCTTGGCTTGGTCGAGGACCAGGATCCTTTGCACGCGAGTCAACAGCGCGGCGCTTGGATGCCGAGATACGTGTTGGCGCACGATTTGTGCAGCCTACCGGGGGCACGTTTGTATATGCACATATGGACCTGTTACAACTTGCGGCCGAATGTGGTGCTCCAGCAGCAATTCTTGTAGCGCTGGCGCTCGGCATCACGTTTCGCAACGTCGCCATCTTTGCGCATGCCGCACACCGCGCGGAAACGCTGGTGCTGCTCGGGGTCGTTACGGCAGGTTCAGTCAGCTCGCTTGCCTGGTTTCCACTTCAGATTCCGGTCACCGCAGTCGCGCTATTGCTCGCGTGTGGCCGGTTGTGGCGAATTTGCGCTGACACTGATCCGGAGGCGCGATGACTGCGCGACTACACCGCCCGCTTCGCTTGGCGTTAGCAGCGGCGTTGCTTATGTGCGGGACTTTTGAGTTCATTACCTATCCTGCAGAGTGGCAGATTGCCTCCGCTAATTCACGCTTGGAAAATGCGTTGCGTCAACCCAATGACGCCAATCAGGTGACGTCTGTGAACCTCGCTCTGGAATTATCGCGTCGCGCAGCGGAGAGTACGCCTTACGATGTGCGCGCCGTACTGGCGTACGGCACGGCTCTGACAATGCTGCGCAAGGGGGGCGACGCAGTCAACTTGCTTGAGCCGTTCATTGCCCACGCCGAACGGCCCGAGTTGGTCGTCTCTCTGGGGCGTGCGCTTGCCGCAACCGGCGACGATTCTGGCGCGCATCAGGCTTTCTTGCGCGCCGCTTGGGCCGCCCCCGCTTCTATTGCCACCTTACCCAAGGCGATTCGAACGGAGTTGCTCAACGAGGTGGCATCGCTTGAAGGTGATCTCACGTCGGGACGACTTAGTGCTCCGCCGCCGATGCCCAGGTTAAGCCGATAGCAGTGCTCGCAGTTAGTTGCCCACGGCGGACTGCCAAACGCGCTCCAGTTTCGTGCCCGATCTTGCCCACGTATATTGGAGTTCAACAAGCTTCCGGGCATTGATTGCGAGGTCTCGACGCAAGTCCGGCTCATCTAACAGCCGAGAGATGGCACTTACCGTGCCTTCGACGCCGTCAGCAACTAACAGATCTTGACCATCGACCGCCGCCATGCCCCTAGCCGTGACGCCAGAAACTACAACCGGTGTCCCACTCGCCATCGCCTCCAGCACCTTCAGTTGCTGCCCAGAGCCTGCGCGCAAAGGCGCAATCGCAAGCGTTGCACTCGCTAGATAGGGGTGAACGTCGGGTACGACGCCGATCAACTGTACCTGCGGTACGTACTTTGCGAAACGCTTGAGTGATCTGGCCGGTCTTGCGCCCACAAGCTTGAGCCGAACGTTGGGAAATTTGGATACTAGGCGCGGCAAAACCATCGTAATGAACCATGACACCGCATCAACGTTCGGGAAATACCCGAGATTGCCGACGAACACCAAGTCAAACGGCTTTCGATCGCCGGTAACGAAAGGAAACCGGTCTATGTCCACACCATTATCGACTTGATACAGGTGTGCTCCCGCACCAATCTCGTTCTGATCAATGGCCGACGACACTGTCGCAGCTGAAGCCGCAGCGCTCACAACTCGTTCATACTTTGCCAGACGCTTTGCCTCAACCTTTGCCAGCCACCGCATTGGCCCCCGGTCATGGACACTGCGGCGAAGCATGTTCATTGAAAGCGCATCCACAAAGTCGACAACGACTGGAATCGGCAACGTCGCTTCAACCAGCGCACCAAGTCGGACCAGCTGGACGTGAAGCAAGTCGAATTGCTGACTCGACAGGCAGCTATTTAGCGCAACATGCAGTTGCCGCATGTTGAAAGCTTCGACCTGAAGAGGGCGCCCAGTCCACAACGCTTGAAGCGCATGCAACGCCATTGCCGGGAACGTATGCCGGATGATGATGACCTGCTTGCAACATGCGGTCAATTGTTGATCTAGATCGCGCGAGGCCCCGACGGAATCAAGCGCGAGAAGGGTGATTTCGTGCCTGCCGGAAAGCCCCACGATGTGCTGGTAAGCGCGAAGCTGGTCGCCCCGGTGTACACGACCGGGAACGCGAGTAGTTACGAACAGAATACGCACGATTACATTATTGCAGCAACGCGCAAATAGAAATGACGCTGACCGCTTGTCGATGCAAGGCCCGGGCACCGTCGACATACCTTAAACTGCTGACACTGTGCGAATCCTGTGCGTTGCTACAAAAGCCCCCTGGCCACCGAACGACGGCGGACGGTTGGCATTGTGGCTCACTCTGCAAGGATTGGCCGATGCAGGTCATAAGATCGCGCTCGTGGTGCCCGATGCTTCGGGAGCGGATGCAAGCTCCTATGAGTACACTGAACTTCGCGCAGTTTGTACCCTACATTTCGTTCCGGTACGATCCCGTTCGTATGCAATTCACGCGATCAATTCGCTATTGACGTGGACGCCCTTCAGCATCGTGAAACATGCGAGCAACGAAGTGGCAAACGCCGTGACCGAACGCGCGCGCCAGTTTCAACCGGACGTTATTCATGCTGAGCAGTTGCAGGCAGTGGCGAACTGTGCGGGAGTCGCGGCGTCGGGAGTGCCGTTGTTGTTGCGCATGCAGAACGTCGAATCTGAACTTTGGAACCAGTTGTCGCGAAGCGGCGGGTGGCGGCGATTGATGGCCCTTGAGGGGCGACGTCTTAAACGCCACGAAACAATGGTGCTTCGCAACAGCGACCAGACGTCTACGCTGACAGGTCGCGACGCGTTCACGCTACGCGACATGGTGCCTCGCGAGATCAAGGCGCGAATCGCGTGTATAGCGCCCGAATTCCCGTCAGAATTGCCCACGGCAGCGATGGTTACGGGACAGCCGGCCGTGGCGTTGAGCGGCAGTAGCGGTTGGTGGCCAAACGCGCAAGGGAGCCGATGGTTTTTCGACACTGTATGGCCAGCTGTGCACGCGGCATTCCCGGCAGCAGACGCGCATGTATACGGGGGGGCGCTTGTTCGAGCGGCAAACGTGCATTGCCATCCAGCGCCTGTTGATTCCATCGAAGCGTTCCCGCAGAACGCCATTGTGGTGGTGCCAATACAGGTCGGCTCTGGAATACGGATGAGAATTCTGGAAGCGTGGGCGCGAGGACTGCCAGTGATTGCAACGACCGTTGCCGCCAGGGGGCTGGACGTGGAGAGTTATCGACAACTGATCATCGCCGATTCAGCGAATGACTACGTTAGCGCACTTCGCAAATTGAGCCTGGACGGTTCGTTGCGGGAGCGCCTTGTCACTAATGGGCGAGAGTATCTTCGTCGGCATCACAATCGCACTGACGCGACACGGGCTTTGCTCGACGGCTATGCGCGTGCCGCATCCGCTGCAACCATGAGAACTAGTCGGGACGCAGCGTGATAGTTTTCAGGCGGTATCCGACCACGCGCCAGTTGTTGCGATGGGATGTATAGCCAACTGTGGCCATCGGGCTCAGTTAGTTGTTTGCTTCGTGATCGGTCGCATTCATTGCTCGCGCACCGACGATGAAAATGAGAACTGAAGTGCTTTCAACGCTGGATCGGGACGCGGCACAGTTGGTGTTTGCGGGGCAGTTGTGGCTAGCCGCACGACGGTCCTTTTTGTTTCCCTCATCAAAGGGCAAATGAGTCTCGACGCTACTCCTTTGATCGTGGTTTCCGTCGTGAACTGGAATACTGCGGATTCGACGATTCGTTGTCTGCGTTCCTTACTGGCAATGACGTATCCAAACTTTCGCGTCGTGGTAGTGGACAATGCATCGGTTGACGCTAGTGCCGTACGCATCAGGCGCAGTTGTCCCCGGGTAACTGTGATTGAGAATCCCAGCAACTGCGGCTTTGCTGCAGGGCACGACATTGCCCGTCGGCAGGCGGAGCGATGGTCAGGCTCCGCGGTTTGGCTCGTGAATAGTGACGCTGTAGTTGATCCGCTCGCGCTGACGTATCTGGTTGCAGCCTGGCAGGAGCAGGGCGATGCAATTTTCGGAGGCGTGCCCTTGGTTCGGCACGAGTCAGGTACGGTGTGGCTCAATTTTCCGCAGAAATACTTGCGTGAATCGGCCACACCACACACCCTTCAGCGCGACGATGATGTTGAGTTTACCGAGCACTGGCAGACCCGAGGTCCGTTTCGAGTCAGCGCGGTGCCAGGAAGCTCGCTATTCATTCCGCTCGGACTGGTGCGAGCCTTCGGCTGGATGGACAACACCTGGTTTTTGTACTGTGAAGAGATTGACTACTGCTATCGGTTGCGAAAGCTAGGGGTGCAGAGCATGCTTGTCCCAAAGTCGCAGATTTGGCACCATGGCGGCGGGAGCCACACATTCTCGACTCGAGTGACCGATTGCATTCACTACTACCGAGCTCGCAACGAAATTGTTTTGGCACAGCGACATAGCTCGTGCCTTTTTGCAGGGCTAATCGCGCTCAAAAAAATCTGCAGAGGCGCGTTTGTTGGAATGAGCAACCCGCGTCGTGCCGCCATGATCTTGAGGGGAGTCCTTCACGCACTGAGCGGTCGCATGGGCAAGACGATCGCGCCAGAAGATGCGCTCAATAAATGATCGAATATTTTTTGACCATACAACTACTGTGGTTCGGAGAGATGTGTGCAAATTAGGTCACGCCTGTTTGATTGGATGGGAAGTTTTTTTTATCGCAAGACGGGGCACTCGTGCGCTATCGAGATCTGCGGCTTAGCGCTAGTTGCATACAACCCAAAACACACGATATTCATCAGGCAGTACTACATCTACTGCGTGGAACTGTTCAGGCAGAGCCTCAACAATGCAGGGCTCGAGAAGAATTTTGTCTTCGGAGACTACAACGTTGATTTCGGTGATGAAAGGGCGCAATCACGAATAGACATCCAGTATGAACACACTCTGGTGAAGCCGGGGGGGCGTGATAGCGCCGGCGCTGTCGTCGGAAATATCCCGGTCGCGGATAGCAGGGATTGCTATCTAGCGCGTGTTCAGAACTATAGCTACCTGGAACGATGTGATCTTGTCATTGAGTACAGTCTTCCCAACATGGTAAATCTGCAAGAGAGTAAGGCGTTTGATGAATATCTCGCAAAGACTGTGTACATCTCACCATTTCTTTACGACATCAATTTCCGCGAGTGCAAACGGAATCGCCATATTGCGACACTTTTTGCAGATGTCCACCAACCCAGACGTAGCACGTTTCTGGAGAGAGCAAAACGGGTTCAGCTCCCTTTGCAGAACGTCAAAGGCACTTACGACAAGACCGCTTTGCAACGGCTCTACCGGGAAATAAAAATTCTTGTCAATGTTCATCAAACACCGCATCACCACACATTCGAAGAGTTACGCATTCTGCCTGCCTTGCTTTGTGGAGTGGTTATCGTTAGCGAAGAAGTTCCGCTTAAGCAATACATTCCCTATAGCAAGTACATTGTGTGGTCCAGTTACGAAAACCTTATTGACACAGTGCGTTCAGTACATACGAATTACGAAAAATACTACGACGCAATTTTCAATGATCCTGAGCTTCACACGGTACTAGTCTCGATGCGTGAACGCAATATTTCAAACGTACGGCAGGCGTGTCAAGATAACTTCGTTAGTGATAACCGTGCGACACTGAATCGCCACGGATTTTGAGGAGGCTCAAATCTCTGAGAGGATTGAGCTATGAAGAAATCAAACAAGTTTTTTCCCGAGGTTCGAGAAGGCGCGTTGCGCATGGTGCAGGAGCGCCGTGCGGATCACCCCTCTCCGTAGGCAGTCCAAGTCGCCCCATCATATTTCTCAACACGTTTTAACGAAGTTCCAGAAGCGTTGCAAATTGCAAGGTTTGGGTAGTAGACTAGGAAATATCCTGAGTAAAGCACTCGTAGTTCCTTTGAGTCGAGTTGCGTATTCAAACGCGCAAGGTCTCAGGCGACTGTCAGGCAACTCTGGCAGTTAGGGTGTCTTCTTGGTGATTTTTTATTCTGCCGCGGCGGATTTTGAGGGGGTTACGCATGATCAGAGAAATACTTCGGCGCTGTCGATTTGCCGCGCTGCTGATATTGGCAATATTGCCGATGCAGCGGGCGAATGCAATCATTGGAGCGCTGGATACGGTTCCGGCCTCAACACTGTTGATACCGTACTTCGAGGTCGACCTCGACAACGCGTCGGGTAGAAACACATTGGTGGGCGTTCATAACACCTCGGCCACGGCAATCCTTGGCCATGTGACCCTTTGGTCCAACACCGGTGTGCCTGTCTACTCATTCAATATCTATTTCACGGGTTACGACGTCGTCACGTTTGACATGCGTACCGTGATCAACGGCAACCTGCCGGTTACCGCGAGCGCGGGGCAGGATCCGACGGACACCATTTCGCATAAAGGTTCGTTCTCGCAGGACATCAACTTCGCATCTTGCGGAGGGCAGTTTCCCTATAGCACTCCGGTGGTAGCGCCGTTCGTCGCGGATCTCAAGGCCATGCTGACTGGCAAGCCGTCCACGCTGTCGTTTCCGAACGCATGTGTAGGGACGAATCTTGCCGACAATGTTGCGCGCGGTTACATCACGATCGATACGGTCAACAACTGCACGCTTCGCAAGCCTAACGAGGTGGGGTACTTTGGTGCTGGCGGCAGCGGCGACGCGACCAATCAGAATGTGTTGCTTGGCGACTACACGCTAATTGATGTCTCGCAAAATGTCATGAATATGGACAACGCAGTAGCTATTGAAGCTAGTGGCATTGATCCAATTACCAGTGTCGCTGGCAACTACACGTTTTATGGACGGCATACCAACTGGACAGCAAGCGACAATCGGGAGCCACTGGCCACTAACTGGCGTCTGCAGGGCGAAACCGGCAACAGTAGTGCTGTCATCTGGCGCGACGCAAAGGTTACACCTGCTTCCTTCTCTTGTGCAGCCGGCAAACCGAGCTATGCGCCGCTCGGACAGGAAGGCATCACCTTCTTCGAGCCATCTGGCTTTGCCACTTTCATCCCCTCGTCACCGACGGCGCTTGATCCATTCCCGGCGCAGCCTATAGTCGCGCCGATCATGACGCAGAACCTTGCGATGAACAACGCTAATATGCTCTTGCCCGCGACCAAGAAGTTCGGTCAGTTCGTACTGGATCTCAACACAACCGTTGTCGGAAGCCCCAATCCCCCGGTAGATCCTGCTGCTTCGCAGTCCTTCGTCACCGTGCTGCGCAATCACAAAAATCTTTCGCGCCTGTCGACTGGCGCGATGGCGACACCGATGGACAATGCGTCCAGCGCGTTGCACTTCAACCCTGGTTCCGGTTTCTAACAGGGAGGCCATATGAATTATTCAACCTTTGCCACCCGAGCCCGCGCAATGCTTAAGTCAGCCCTACAACAATGCCGTGCAGCGGCCTTCGCCCTCATGGCGCTGCTCGCGCTGTCAAACGTCAGCATACAAAGTGCGCATGCGGCCATCGGCACCATCGATGTCGCGCCTGCCGCAACGCTGTTGCTCCCCTATTTCGAGGTGGACCTTGCCAACGAGAACGGCAAACAGACGGCGTTTCGCGTGACCAATACATCGGCCACGGCGATGCTCGTCAACGTTACGCTTTGGACCGATCTGGGAGTGCCGACGTACAACTTCCCGATTTATCAGCCGGGTTACACCACAACGGACGTTGACCTGCGACTGTTGTTTAAAGGCATCATGCCGATCACGGCGAGCGATGGCCAGGATCCCAGCGACCGGATTTCGCCCCAAGGGCAGCTGTCCCAAGACATCAATTTTGCGAGCTGCGCTGGGATACTACCGCCGCCGGGGCTGTTAGCAGCGGCCACGGTGACGGCACTGCGTAACGCGCACACTGGTCTCGCCTCCACGCTTCTAAGCGGCAATTGTTCCGGCGTCGCTCGCGGCGACAACATCGCTCGTGGCTACATCACAATGGATACTGTCAACAACTGCACGGTTCGTCGTCCGGGTGACGCGGGTTACTTTGGCAATGGCGGCTCGGGAGATGCCACCAATCAGAACGTATTGACCGGTTCGGTTACCTATCTGAACCGAAGCCAGAACATGGCCTACGGCGACCCGCTGGTTCACGTTGAGGCAAGCTCGACGAACCCACTGACTGCTTCTGGAACCGACGTCAACACTTTCTACGGGCGCTACGTCGGATTTACCGGCGTCGACAACCGCGAACCGTTGGCAGCTGTTTCGCAGGCTCGCTACATGAACGGTGGCGCATTCACGGGCGGCAGCGAATTCATGGTTTGGCGTGATTCGGGCGCTGCGGTTGCGCCGTTTGCCTGTGGCGGCAGCGCTGCGGGCTATCCGTTGACACAGAAGGAAGTGGTTGCGTTCGACGAACAGGAAAACGCGACGAAGTTTGTCGGTAACGCGTTCCCGTATGCAACGCAGCTGGTTGCCTCGTCCGCGCTGACGCCTTACACCTTTGGTTTCTTGCGCATGCATCTTGGTATGACAACCGGCGCGGCCGCCGTCGCCGGACGGCAGCAGTCGTATGTTTCTGTGCGGCACACGGCGTCCGGACTGTACGGGGGCTCGCTGCCTGCCGGTCAGCTATTCAACGCCAGTGCCCCTGCGGCAAGCATCTTTACGGTCCTGCCATGATCATGAGCATCCACAATATGAACATCACCTTGTCACGCTCGTTGAGCCTTGTGGCGACGCTGTCTGTACTTGCGTTTGCCGTTCCAGCACAAGCGGTCGAAACGGCCTGTCTCGCCTCTGGCGGTACAGGCTGCACGGCGCTGATTCCCGATGGCCCGCTGCCGGGCATCACGTCAACGCTGAACGTAGCGGCTGGAGCGTGTGGCGCTGCAACGCCTACCGGGGTCACGCTGCGCGTCAATATTACGCATAACTACATTGGGGATCTGTCTATCAGCCTCAAGAATCCGGCCAACCAGACGGTGCAGGTGCTCAACGGCCTCGCTGGGGCGCCTTCGACCGCCTGTGCGGGTGACGACATTGCGGCAGTGTTCCAGGATGGAGCAGCGGCGGCCACGTGCGCGAGCGCAACCGTTCCCTCCCTGAGCGGAACAGTTGCGCCGTTAAATCCACTCGCTCCACTGGCCGCGTCTACAACCGGTACATGGACGCTCTCTGTGACCGATTTGACGCACGCGAACAATGGTGCGCTGCTTGACTGGGGCGTTGACCTGACCTGCGTGGCTGTGCCTCCGGCCGACGTCGCTGTCTCGTTCAGCGGGTTCCCTGGCAGCCCCGTACCCAATTCAATAGCAACGGGCACTGTTACATGCACCAACGTCGGGGGCCAAGCGGCTACCAACGTCAATTGCACGGTAGCCGGTGGGACGACGAGTGCCTGCATGCTGCAACCTGCGAATACGCCAGTGATTCTGCCTGTCGCAAGTTTGTCAAGCGGGCAAAGCATCAGTTGCAGCGTTTCCACGCAGGTTACTGCAGCTGGCCAGATCAACGTGGTTGGAACTGCCACATCAAGCAATGACGGTAACCCCGCCAACAACATCACGACATACGCGGCTGGTAACGCAGCAATCCTTGTTCCTACGCTTTCTGGAATGATGTTGTTACTGCTGGGCGTACTGGTGGCTTTCGGCGCGGCGGTGACCGCTCGTCGCAGAAGCGAATAGTTTCGCGACATCTCAGCAGGAGAGTGAACAACCGTCCCCCTGAAGCGGGGGGGGCGGCTGTTTGTGAAAGCATTGAGTTACCTTAGGTTTTTGAGTCTGTTAGCTGTTTGGGCGATAGTTGCAGGCTGTCAGCAAACGGCGCTTTTGGATCCCCAAGACGGGAACCCGGTCGAATTGAATCCAGACCGAAAGTTGCATGAACAAAAGCGATCAGGTTCTGAGCGCCAAATTGCAAGCGGTCAGTATGTGCTTTGGCAAAGTTGGCGTCGATGTCAGACCGACGGCCTGTGCCAAATGAATGTACAAGCGCTTTGTGGTGTATGAGCGCGGCTAGGCACCGATTTCGACTGGTTCGCCCCTAGTCAATCGCTTATCAGCACTTTTGAACAATAAATGCCGTGTTGACGTGCATCAGAAATCGACCCCTTTGGGGTGCGGCGCATATTGCATTCCGCATTTGCTTCAACACAACTGCCCGTCTGACTGACAGCAATGCACATCGGGGTCCACTTGTTTTTGCTGCCAAATCCGCAACGCTGGAAGCGAGCACTGGCAAGGGTTGGGTCTGCTAAGTCATTGAGCCATAACGACTTTCTGCTCCCTTTTTTGCGCTAACCTGTCGCTCCGGTTTTTGAGGGGCGACACATGCAATCCTGGCAGAGCAGCTTCCTGGGCCTAGGCGCAATTCCCCGTGATCTAAGCGCATTCGAGCTCAACGCTTTTTTCACCTTCGACGCCGCGGAGCGCAGAGCGATAGAGGCCTGTCAAACCGACACACACAAGCTGGGTCTCGCGCTGCATATTGGCTTTCTACGCTTAAGCGGTCGACACCTCGAGCCAAGACGCATCGTCCCTGCGGCCCTCTGGCGTCACCGCACCCGAGCTGGCGTCACTCAAAGCCATGTACGCACACAGCCGCACGCGAGAGGAACACCAAAGCGTTGCCTGCAAGATGCTCGGCGTTGTGCCGATGAGAGAACATCAGCGACGCGCCCTGGTCACTGCATTGCGCGAAGAAGTCAAACGATCCGGCGACACCGATCAGCTCATCGTCTTCGCGCGAAGCACGTTGTACCGATGGAAACTCCTCATCCCCCGTGACCGCGACCTGCGCGCCTTGGTGAGTTCGGCGCTCACCGAGCTTGAGCAAACCACGTTTGCGATGATTCTGGGCGAAGTCGGCACGCCCCGGCTGGAGAAGTGGCGAAGCAGCCTGCTGCAGTCGCGACACGATGGTCAAACCTGGCAGAGTTGGCTATGGGCCGCTCCCGCCAAACATTCAACCCGGCAAATCACTGAAGCGTTTGAGCGGATCGAACAACTCTATGCGCTAGAGGTTCACACTACGTTGCTTGAGCTCTCGGACTGGATGGTGACCCGCTACGCCCGACGCCTGGCCGCGCGTCCACCTTCCGTCGGCGCGCGCATCAAAGAACCCGGCCGTACCGTCGAGACCGCGTGCTTCCTGCGCTACTGCTTGCTGAGCACGACCGATCAGCTCCTCCTCATGGTGCAGCGACGCATTGCGGACATCGCGCGAAACGCAGCCAGTGCGGTCACTGAGCCAGTGAGCTGGGCGCAGCGCTATAAAACTCTGCTGGCGGAGTTGACCGTGTTGGTAGCACCGCCGAGCTCCCCCGACCTGGTAGCGATCGACCTGCGCACGCAACTAGTCGCGATCGTCGAGGCCCAAACAAAGCTCAAAGCGCCCAGTCGCGCCTCACTTATTCGCGAACAGCTCATCAATACCGCCGAAGCCGCAGTGCGATCACTTTTAGCGGCACTGATCGTACTGCCGTGGCGCTCCGATGCAGTGACGCATCCAGTGCTTGATGCCTTGCAAATATTGCGTGCGTTGTATGAACGAGCCTCACGGAGCGGACGGCATGAGCGTGTGCTACCCGATACAAAATCGCTTCCGCAACTCGGCGCGGCGTGGCGTGGTGCCGTCAATGCACCAGACGCACACCGCGCGTTTGTCGCCTTCGAAATCGCCACGCTTTTTGCGCTTCGTCGTGCAATGCGAAACGGCTCGGTCGGTATCGCGCATAGCCTGAGCTTCCGAGGTCGCGCGCGCCTCTTCGTTCCGCCCGAACGCTGGAAGCTTGAATCGAGTCGGCACTATGCGCGTCTGTCCCTGCCGACGCGTCCGGCCGAGTTCTTGCACCCCCTCATTGCGAAGGTATGCGCGGGAGCGCGAGCGGTGGCCGATGCGGCGCGACGTGGGGAGATCAGCATTGACGACGAGTTGCACCTGAGCGCGCTGCCTGCTCAAGACGAAACGCCCGAAGTTACGGAGCTTCGCAAACGATTTGATGCACGCATCGGTTCAGTGCAATTGCCGGAGGTCATTCTGGCAGTGGACGCTCAGGTGCGATTTAGCTGGTTGATGCTCGGACGCGAACCGCGCAACGCTGATGAATTGCTGATGGTTTACGCCGGCATCGTGGCGCACGGCACGAGCCTCTCCGCTGCGGAGTGCTCACGCATGATTCCGCAGCTCTCCGCCACCGGCATTCGCCAGGCGATGCGCTGGGCCACCGACGAGCGTCGCTTGGCACAGGCCAGTCATGCAGTGCTCGAATTCATGCACCGTCACCCCGTCGCCCAGAGTTGGGGGCGTGCCGATCTGGCCTCCTCCGACATGATGAGCATGGAGACGACCCAACGCGTCTGGCAGGCACGGATGGATCCGCGCCGAAACACGCCATCGGTGGGAATCTACTCTCACGTGCGGGATCGGTGGGGCGTGTTCTACGCGCAGCCGTTTGTGCTCAATGAACGACAAGCGGGTGTAGCCATTGAAGGCGTAGTGCGAAGTGAACACATCGTGACGCGGCAACTGGCGGTGGACACGCACGGCTACACTGACTTTGCGATGGCGCTATCGCGAACGCTGGGCTTTGATCTGTGCCCGCGACTCAAAGAACTAAAGCAGCGGCATTTGTTTCTGCCGCGAGGTACGCCCGTTCCCCCTGAACTCGCTGCGGTTTGTAGGAGCGACGTCAACATCGATCTCATCGTGTCGCACTGGGATTGTCTGGTCAATCTCAGCGCCTCGGTGATGACTGGCCACTGCTCCGCAGTCGCTGCGATGGCGCGCTTTGGATCAGCGGCGCGCAGTGATCCCGTTTATGAGGCGGGTGTGCAATTGGGCAGGCTGCTTCGCACGTCATTTCTTGCGGACTACTTTACCAACCCGCTGTTTCGTCACGAGCTCCGCCGCGTGTTAAATCGCGGCGAGGCCGTGAACGCAATGAAGCGTTCGATCTACGTGGGCCGCATTGTGGCGGCGCAGGCGAAGCAAGAAGAGGAAATGCAAGCCGTCGCCGATGCGTTGAACCTGCTGGCCAACATCGTGATGGCGTGGAACACGATGCAGATGCAAGCCGCACTTCAGGCCTGGGCGAATCGGCGGCAATTTATCGCACCGGAACTCACCGAGAAGATCGCACCAACGCGGTTGGAGGGCATCAATCTGCGCGGTATCTTCCGATTCCCCACTGAGCGCTACGCAGAGCAGATTCTGCCTTCTCAAACCCTCCCGAAAATCCTCGCTAACGCATGAAATCGACGAGGCGTGGACGCGGGCTAGCGCTCCACAAAACACCGAGCAGGAAAGACAAAGGAATCAAGCACTTAGCCGACCCACCCCGCACCAATGCTCGCTTCCAGCGTTGCGGATTTGGCAGCAAAAACAAATGGACCCCTTAAGGCACGATTGCCAGCCACGCGAGACGCAATTGGCGTACACCGCACGTCGCAAGTCGGTCGTCCATCAAACGCTATGTCCCCTTATCGCTCACAGTCTGAATGACACGTCAGCTGACGTGAGCGACCTTACGGGTATCAGGTTGCTGGGTGAGGCAATGACTTGGCACGTCTACGATCACTACCAATTAGTTGATCCCGCTATGATTTCGCTAGGAGCAACACCATGTCAACATATGACCTCTATATCGCCTCCATAGGAGGCCCGCTACACGTCCTCCAGTATTCGATGGAACACTCCTGTCGACCGGACTTCCCGGCGTCCGCCTTTTGAAGCTGTTGTATCTCTTTTGAAGCTGTTGTATCTTTTCGTACGCAGCTGCGCGGTAGCGACGCTCTGTTCCGCGCTATCTGCCGTTGTATTCGCAACACCCGGGCAGCTTGATCCCAGCTTTGGATCAGGTGGGTGGGCTTTGGGCCGCCAAGCGGATGGCTATCGCGCAATCGCGGGGGGTATGGCTGTCAGCCCTTCCGGCCGAATTGCCGTGGGAGCGGCCTGCGTACGGTTGGCCGATTTTGCCGACTCCCCCTGCATTGAAGTGTTCGACACGAACGGGGTACCCGACGTATCGACCAACGGATCGGGCTACATCGCCCCCAACTTCAGCGTGACTTCAGGGCTGCGCAATGCCGCCGCAGTGCTGTTTGACCTCAACGAACAAATCATTGCTGTCGGTTCGTGCGATTCGCCTAAGTTCTGTATTCGTCGCTTCCTACGATCAGGAGCTCCCGATTTGCAATTCGGTAGCGGCGGGCTTGCCGAGTTGTCTATTCGTGGCTACTCGGACACGCCACAAAAAGCAGTGATGCAAGGTGACGACAAGATCCTCATCGGTGGTATCTGTCAAACGTCCGCCAACTGGTCGTACTCGGGGCTGTTTTGCTTGGCGCGGCTCGACCGAGATGGATTGCTCGACACCACTTTTGGCAGCGCTGGAGTCGTGTTAGTCCTTGCTTCCGGTGCCGAAGACACTCGCTTTGGAGGCCTTTCAGTGCTGCCGAGCGGCAGGATCGTGGTCACTGGAGCATGTAGCTTTTCTCTATCAGCTAATTTTTATCCCTGCGCAGTGCGCCTTGAGTCGGATGGCTCTACGGACGATAGCTTTGGGCTAGGCGGAGTTGCACGCGTTTTAGATCGATGTGCGACCGGATTGGGATTTAACGCGGCCGAACATGTCACTGCTTCGGATGGGACGATCACGCTTGTAACGCCTTGCCTGGCCACTGGCGGCAATGTCGTAATCGGTTTGTTACGGTTCACTCCGGAGGGGGAAGTCGACGCGCGGTTTGGAAATGGTGGATTCGTAGAACTAGTTACCCCGACAAGCTTGTCAAATGAAGCTCGCGCCGTGTACTTGCAACCCGACGGCAAAGTGCTAGTCGCGGGACAGTGCTACCCACCGACAGGCGTTAGTTTCTGCGTTGCCCGCGTGATCCCAGACGGCTCCCCGGACAACACGTTCGGTAACGCCGGGATTGCATACCTTGCGCCGCCGACTGCGCTTCCACAACAGCACGGCCCATGCGGCCTTGCCACTGCGATGACGTTCGCACATAACGGCCGCATTTTGCTGTCGGGGCGTTGCAATCAACGCGGCGACTACGAACGGATCGGCCTCGCAGGCCTGCTAAATGATCCCCCGGCACGGCTTTGCGCACTCAACGTTGACGACGATCTCACGATCTCCCCCTCCACTGACGCAGTGTTGCTGATACGGTATCTCTTAGGTTTCCGTGGGGCTGCGCTGACGGTTGGCGCTTTGGGAGCGAACTCACTTCGGACCGGACTCGATCTTGAGTCGTATCTGGCGTCACTGGACCTCGACGCTGATGGCGATGGGCAGGTCGTCGCCACGACCGATGGCGTGCTTATCCTACGAGCCATGCTTGGTTTGACTGGTGCAGCTTTGACCAGCGGCGCGTCAAATGCAACAAACCCAAATGTGCGTGACGCGCAACACTTGCGTGCATGGCTCGCAAGGACGCACGGCATGACCTGCTTGCGTTAGTCCGCGCCGGCATCGGCTTGGAATCGGGTCTGCTGCGATTACGCCGCGAACGTCTGAGCGAGCATCTTGCTCCACGTTTTTGGCAACTGCCTGAACCCTAGACCCTCGCGAATACCGGCAAACATGCTTCACGCGAGAATCAAGGCCAAGAGCACTGAGTGTCCCATCGGGGCCTGGCTCTGCCTCGCACGGAAGAGGAGCTTCGCCGGTCAAGATTTAACAATGACTGGTGACGATCTCGACCTACTGGCAGGAGCCCGCGCGCATTGGCGCTGGCGCGGACAGGGCCGTCCACCGTTTGCAGACATTTCTGCGCAGGGAAAATTCCACTGAGGGATATCCGCGCCCACGAGATCTTCTTAGCGAAGTGGTGGCTCGAAAGCGTGTCGCGTGGGCGGTAAGAGTTGCAGCGTGGGTGGCCCTGAGGTGGTTCCACGACCTGGCCGTTTTTACGGCAGATGGATCACGCCAAAATTGGCTGTGCCATTCGAGTACGAGCCTGACAGCGGTGGTCGGTAACGAAATTGAAGCGCCGGATCTTCCGGCGCGTGCCGCTTCGTTCCACCGCAGGGCGCCGACGGCGGATAAGCAGCGACCGTATCGACTGACCGCAAATGGCCGAAAGCGGTCCGTCGGAAAATGCATTCTGCGAAAACAGCTTGTCTGCTCGTTAGAGGACCGAGGGCCGCGTCTCGAGTCTACGGACGGGCGTGGTAATTGCACACCGCCTTCGTCTTAGTTTTTAAGCGCACGACTGTTGCAGCTGCGGGATGTAGTTCTGACACTCGACGCGTGTGGTCTTGAGTTGAGCGTGAGGCTGACAAGCGCGGAAATGAATCAACAGGCTCCTTGGGGTGGCTGCGGTCGACGTACCTGATGGCGTCCTGTTCGCGCCAGACCGATTTTGACCTGCGTGCCGAGAAATCGTTGACCCCGTTCGGGGGCTGGAGATGGTCGAATAACAGAGCTCCGCGCAGGATCAGTTCTGGTCACTGGAATTTGGGCACCTGGCCACATCTGCGTTGGCGTCAACAGGCTCCCGTCAACGCCCCAACGAAGCGTTTCACGATAAGCACCTCGCACCCGTCACCGCGATACCGCATGGCGCAAAGAAATTTCTCTCGGCTACACTCAAAAAAATAGGGATGGCTGAGCTATGTTCGGTGCCTAAATTTATCGCAATGCTGCGATTCGAAAAGCGCACTCAAAGGCAATGAACGTCACCGTCACCGTCACATCGCGGCCACCGGCTCACACTGCCGCCGCTATACGATAAATAAATCGATTGGGGATCAAGAACCGTGCGAGTCTCATTGTTTTCATGCGCCACGCCATTTGGCCACCCGTTGTGCTCAACCAAGCAGTCAACGCCTGCGATGCTGCGTGCCGGCGCCTTGGCTGCCGTTTGCGCTTTATTGGTCTGCGTCGCGCTTTGCGCCGTCTCGCTGTTACCTGCAATGAGCCATGCGCAGACGGTCTTGTCCACCGTCGCGGCGGGGACGACTCCCTACGCCATCGCGGTGAACCCGGTGACCAACAAGGTCTATGTGGCGAATAGCAATAGCAACAACGTGACCGTGATCGACGGGGCGAGCAACACCACTACCACCGTCGCGACGGGGACGAATCCCCGCGCCATCGCGGTGAACCCGGTGACCAACAAGGTCTATGTGGCGAATGGCGATAGTAACAACGTGACCGTGATCGACGGGGCGAACAACACCCCTACCACCGTCGCGGCGGGGGCGATTCCCATCGCCATCGCGGTGAATCCGGTGACCAATAAGGTCTATGTGGCCAACCTTAGTAGCAACAACGTGACCGTGATCGACGGGGTGACCAACACCCCTATCACCGTCGCGGCGGGGACGAGTCCCTGGGCCATCGCGGTGAACCCGGTGACCAACAAGGTCTATGTGGCCAACCTTAGTAGCAATAACGTGACCGTGATCGACGGGGCGAGCAACACCCCTACCACCGTCGCGGCGGGGGCGAATCCCAACGCCATCGCGGTGAACCCGGTGACCAACAAGGTCTATGTGACCAACGAGAGTAGCGCCAACGTGACCGTGATCGACGGGGTGACCAACACCCCTGCCACCGTCGCGACGGGGGCGATTCCCATCGCCATCGCGGTGAACCCGGTGACCAACAAGGTCTATGTGGCGAATAGCAATAGCAACAACGTGACCGTGATCGACGGGGTGACCAACACCCCTACCACCGTCGCGGCGGGGACGACTCCCATCGCCATCGCGGTGAACCCGGTGACCAACAAGGTCTATGTGGCGAATAGCAATAGCAACAACGTGACCGTGATCGACGGGGTGACCAACACCCCTACCACCGTCGCGGCGGGGACGAATCCCCGCGCCATCGCGGTGAACCCGGTGACCAACAAGGTCTATGTGGCCAATTACAGCAGCAACAACGTGACCGTGATCGACGGGGTGACCAACACCACTACCACCGTCGCGGCGGGGACGTATCCCTGGGCCGTCGCGGTGAACCCGGTGACCAACAAGGTCTATGTGGCCAATTACCTCAGCAACAACGTGACCGTGATCGACGGGGCGAGCAACTCCGCTGCCACCGTCGCGGCGGGGTCGAATCCCACCGCCATCGCGGTGAACCCGGTGACCAACAAGGTCTATGTGGCCAATAACGGCAGCGCCAACGTGACCGTGATCGACGGGGCGAGCAATACCACTGCCACCGTCGCGGCGGGGACGAGTCCCTGGGCCATCGCGGTGAACCCCGTGACCAACAAGGCCTATGTGTCGAATCGGGACAGCGCCAACGTGACCGTGATCGACGGGGCGAGCAATACCCCTGCCACCGTCGCGGCGGGGACGACTCCCACCGCCATCGCGGTGAACCCGGTGACCAACAAGGTCTATGTGGCCAACCTGAATAGCAACAACGTGACCGTGATCGACGGGGCGAGCAACTCCACTGCCACCTTCGCGGCGGGGACGAGTCCCTTCACCATCACGGTGAACCCGGTGACCAACAAGGTCTATGTGGCGAATGTCAATAGCAACAACGTGACCGTGATCGACGGGGTAACCAATACCACTGCCACCGTCGCGGCGGGGGCGACTCCCTGGGCCATCGCGGTGAACCCGGTGACCAACAAGGTCTATGTGGCCAATAACGGCAGCGCCAACGTGACCGTGATCGACGGGACGAGCAATACCACTACCACCGTCACGACGGGTTCGGTTCCCACCGCCATCGCGGTGAACCCGGTGACCAACAAGGTCTATGTGGCCAACCAGCTTAGCAACAGCGTGACCGTGATCGACGGGGCGAGCAATACCCCTGCCACCGTCGCGGCGGGGGCCAATCCCTTCGCCATCGCGGTGAACCCGGTGACCAACAAGGTCTATGTGGCCAACCAGGGCGGTAACAACGTGACCGTGATTTCCCCGTCGATTGATACCGTCCTGCCCTTGACCACCGCCATCGCCAGCAGCAGCACGATTGCGAGTTTGAATAATGCCACCACCAGCACCACGCCCGCCTTTAGCTTCGCTGCCACTAGTACTTACGCGCCCACCGCGCCGACGATCCGAACCGTTTACTACCAGATCGACAGTGTGAGCGGGAACTGGACCCAGGCCACGGGCGCCGGCCCCTTCACGGCGACCCTGCCGACGCAGGCCAAGGGGCAGCATGTCATCTTCGCCTATGCGGTCGATGGACTCGAGGGCGGCGCCACGGCAGGCAGCAGCGGCGCCGGCTCGGGCAACAGCCCGGTCGTGGGAAGCGTGGCGGCGTATGCGTTTTCGGTGATCGATCCACTGGCGCAGGCCATCACCTTCAACGCGCAAGGCGCACAAACCTACAGCCCCGGCGCTACCTTTGCCGTCAATCCGCTGGCGACTGCCTCATCAGGCTTGGCCGTGAGCTATAGCAGCACCACAACGAGTGTTTGCACGATCTCCAGCACGACAGTCACGATCGTTTCAGCGGGCACCTGCACCGTTGCCGCGGACCAGGCCGGCAATGCCACCTACGCGGCTGCCCCGCAGGTCGCCCAGTCCATCACCATCAACAAAGCCAATCAGGCCACGTTGACCGCCACCTCCACCGCAACTACCCTCACCGTCGGCCAGACCGCCACACTAGGCTCCACAGGCGGCAGCGGAACGGGTGCTGTCACCTTCGGGAGCAACAACGCCAACTGCACCGTCATCGGCACCACGTTAACCGCAGCCTCGGCAGGCGGATGCACCATCACTGCCACCAAAGCAGCCGACACCAACTACAACGCGGCCAGCTCCACCGGTCTTGCAATTACTACCAGCCTCAACGGGCAAAGCATCAACTTTGGTACTAACCCTGGCCCGGTAACGTATGCGCCGTCCGGCACCTTCACGGTGAGTGCCACCGGGGGTGCGTCGGGCAACGCCGTCACCTTCACCGTCCCGACCACGACAAGCGTCTGTAGCGTGAGCGGCACGACAGTCACGATCGTTTCAGCGGGCACCTGCACCGTTGCTGCGGACCAGGCCGGCAACGCCACCTACGCGGCTGCCCCACAGGTCACCCAGTCAATCACCATCAACAAAGCCAATCAGGCGCTCGCGTTTGGCAGCCCGCCGACGTTAGTCGTAGGTGGTACCGGAACCGTGAGCGCCACTGGCGGCGGCTCTAGCAATGCAGTGACCTTCACCAGCACGACAGCGCCAGTCTGCACCGTGTCGGGTGCTACGGTGACGGGGGTCGGCACAGGCAGCTGCATCATCGCCGCCGATCAACTGGGCGACGGCAACTACAACTCTGCGCCGCAGCAAACGCAGACGTTTAGCGTCGCCCCGGCGCCGCCTATTCTTGACATCGATGACAGCGCGCCGGCAACGCAATACGATGCGGCGAGCGACGGCGTGCTCTTAATTCGCTACCTGCTCGGTTATCGTGACGCCGCGCTGATAACCGGGGCGATCAGCCCGAGCGCACGACGCAATGCCACGCAAATCGCGGCACATATCGCGGCCAATTTGACCCGCTTCGACGTGGACGGCGATGGCTCAACGCTAGCCACATCCGATGGCGTGATGATTTTGCGCCGTCTGCTCGGCATCACCAATTCGGCCGCCATTACACAGGGTGTCAAAAACTCAAGCCGCAGCAATGCGGATGTGCTCTCGGCTATCGACCTGTTGAAACCGTGAACGTGAGTTGAAGTATTGCTCTGCGCGAATAGCGTCACCAGCTTTGAACTGGTGCGCTCGAAATTGGTAAATTGCCTCCGAGTTGGGCTTTTTGGGACCTGGCGGCAACGGTGCAGGCTCGCTGATGAACGCTTCAACCGGCATGGGTTGCAGAATCTCTTTCGTCCGCTCTGGTTTCGCTTCTAGCTGGGGCACTCGAAGATTGAGAGGACGGTGCGCTATCGCGGCGTTGATGTCGATGATGCGCTTGAGATGGCGGAGCAAACAGAGTTGTGGCTTGGTGCTGTGTTTTGGGGTTGGTTGAGAGGCCGCTTTCGCTGCATAACGGACGGGAGCGACTGGCGCCACTTGGTGAAAGCGCTTCCGCCACCGAAGCCCGAACCTAGTTAGAACAAGCTACGAATGATGTCAGGCGGACCGGAGGGATTTACGGTCGGCACTGTCGTTTCGGTCACTTCGTCGTCATGCCTAATCGCTTTTCTATCATTGCAATCTTTCGTTGAAGCCCGTCATGCGCTGAGCGAAGCGCATCATGGGCCGAGCGAAGCTTAGACATTTCGCTGTCTTTCGTTTTCACCTGTTCAATGAGTTTTTGGTTGAGCCCCTGAATCGCAGCCAGCGCTACCCCGTCGGCGTCCTGCAAGCCGATGGCCTTGTCATCGCCACCGAGACCACCAAACGCTTTGTAGAAATCCTGCGCCATTGGGCCAAAGTGCTTGAGGTGCTGGTTCATGCCGTCTTTCGGCTGCCACTGAAACACGGGCATCGCGAGCAGCCGCTTGAGTACGTCCTTGCCGTCCAGCTTTTTTAGGTTCGCCTTGATGTTGCGGTCGCTTGCGCAGACCCAGCCGCTGCCAGACGTTAGATAGCAACCCCAAGTGGGCACACCACTGCCGTTGATCGCGACCGCAGCATAAACACCGCCTGTAGCGCGGATATTGAAGGTATTTGCTCGGTCGGTAGTGGGAAAAATCGCAGCGGTGTTAAAGTCGAATCCAGTTGCATCAGCCCAGGTAAATTGTCCCACGGCCGTAGAAATTGCTCGATATCCGGCGGCAAAACTGGCGATACCAGTCGCAACGTTGTAGCCGCCACCAGGAACGGTTGCGAAATTACCCGACGCTATGTTGCTGTCTCCGCCTGAGACCGTCGAGGCCGACCCGCCCGAGGTGTTGTACTGCCCGCCCGCTGCGGACGAGTGAAAGCCCGTGGCGGAGTTGAAACTACCGCCTGACACAGTTGCGTTGTAGTTCGAAGCTATATTGCTTGCTCCCCCTGAAACGGTGGAGTAGGATCCGCTCGCCCTATTGTTGTCCCCGCCTGACACGGTCGAGACATAAGCGTATGCCCTGTTTCCGATGCCTCCGCTGATTGTTGCCCCATGGCTACCGGCACCGCCGTCCCCCAAAGTGTTATTCACCCCGCCACCAATGGTCACTCCATAAATGTCGCCTACGAGAACGCTTCCGGACCCGTTGGTCACATTAATGTTGTCATCTAAAGGAGCGGCGACGTTCGCTTTGCGTATCTTTAATCCGCTCGACGCCCCCAGCAGCACGTTCATCTGACTCCCCAAGCTGCGAACGGTGAGTGAACCCAAATCGTTGGTGCCCATCACTGCATCGGTGTTGTTAAATGAATTTCCTCCGTTCACAAACGCGTTCGACGGGGCGGTGCCGCAGCCTGCGAGCAGAAAGCTTTGCACCGCCGCGGGCGTGTTTCGCGTGCCGCTGCCGAGGGCGACACCGTTGGTCAGCGCGGCACCACTGAAACCCGCGAGTTTGCGGCTGATGATCGTCGCATCGGCCACCGTCATCGTGGGGTTGCCCGTGATGTTGAGGCCACATGCCGGACAGTTGATCGCTGCCTCCACCGTGGGTGTGTCGACTGCGTTGATCCCGGTGTTCGCAACCAGCGGCGCGCCGGTGAGCCCCAGCGCATAGCGCGTGAGCACCACGCCCTCAACCGCGAGAGAGGACCCGCCATCATCGAACGGGCAGGTCTGCGCTCGCACGGATGACATCAGTAGCGGCAGCGCGAATCCAGCGACCGCGATCAATTTTGAAAGAT
>Ga0209023_10001371_pt1 | contig 32852 bp, 37 predicted proteins | sample LakOneMetagenome_FD_187468 | JGI IMG/M metagenome (GOLD analysis project Ga0209023, IMG submission 187468) | Freshwater and sediment microbial communities from Lake Erie, Canada (SPAdes) (version 2) | ecosystem: Environmental > Aquatic > Freshwater > Lentic | place: Lake Erie, Canada...
CGGGTCGCCGGTTGTCAGGCCGTCTCCTCGGCGGGCCGAGGCAGCGCGAAGTGGCCCGATGCCGACTGCCAGCCCGGCGGGGGATCCTCGCCCGTGAGGCCGTCCACCGCTTCACGGAGCAGGTCGGCATGACCGGTGTGTCGGCCGTACTCCTCGACGAGGTCGCAGATCAGGCGGCGCAGGCTCGCGTGATGGCCCTCGCCGTCGGAGGCGTGGACCCGCTGGTCGAGCCCGCCCTCGGGCAGAATCGCCGCGACGCGCTGGCGTGACCTCGCGACGGCCTCGTCGTAGCGGGCATAGAGCTCCTCGGGCGGGTCCGAGGAGGCCGAGGTGAACTCCCAGTCCGGGTCGTCCTCCCAGCCGTTGCCGTCCCAGGCCGCGCCGAGGGGCTCTCCGCTCAGCTTGGTGGCGAACATGTGGTCCTCGGCGGCCGCCAGGTGCTTGAGCAGCCCGCCGAGCGTCAGGCCCGAGGCGCCGAGCCTGGCGGAGAGACCGTCCGCGGACAGGCCGTCGGTCTTCCAGCGGAAGGTGGTCCGCAGGCGCTCGAGGGCGCCGAGCAGGTGGGCGGTCTCGGAGCCGGCCAGCGGCGGCTCCCAGGGGGTGGCCTTGTCGGCGGTCTCGGGCATGCGGGAAGGCTAGCCGTGGTGGTGGCCGGAGGCGGTGTGCGGGTGGCTGTGGACCACGACACCGTCGGCCCCGGTGTGGGTGTGCGCGTGCGCGTGGATCAGGTTGGCCCGGAGCAGCAGGTCGGTGTCGTCGAGGATCTCGTCCGGAGGCCCGGACCGGAGCACCCGGTGGTCCTCGGAGAAGACGAGGCACCGGGTCGCGATCCGGCGCAGCACGTCGAGGTCGTGGGTGGCATAGACGATCGTCTTGCCGGCATCGTTGAGCTCGGCGACGAGGTCGGTCAGCCACCCCTGCGTGCGCGGGTCGAGTGCCGCGGTCGGCTCGTCGAAGAGCAGCACCTCGGGGTTCATCACCAGCACGGAGGCGATCGCCACCTTCTTCTTCTGGCCGCCCGACAGCTGGAACGGCGCCCGGTCGGCCAGGTCCTCGATCCCGAGCATCGCTAGCACGTCGCCGACCCGCTCGCGGGTCTCCTCGACCGGGAGGCCGAGCTGGAGACAACCGAAGGCGACCTCCTCGCGCACCGTGGGGGAGAAGACCTGGGTGTCGGAGTTCTGGAAGACGAACCCGACCCGGGACCGGAACGCGGCGGAGAGCTGCTCGTCCTCGAGGTTGTCCTCGGTGACCAGCTGGCCGAAGGCGTGGAAGGTCCCGGAGTCGGGGAACACCAGCCCGTCGAGCACCTTGAGCAGCGTCGACTTCCCGCAGCCGTTGGCGCCGACGAGGGCGAGCATCTCGCCACGGCGTACGTCGACGGAGACGCCGTCCAGGGCCGCGAACCGTCCCAGATAGGAGTAGCTCAGGTCGCGGCAGACCAGGATGGCGTCGTCGGCGTCAGCGGACAAGGAGACGGTCTCCCAGCACCACGAGCGCTGCGCCGGCGACCGCGGCGGCCAGCAGGACCAGGTCGACCGCGCGCCAGCGCAGCTGGTCGAGGATGCGGGCCTCGCCGCGATAGCCGCGGGCCACCATCGCCTGGTGCACCTCTTCGGCGAGATGGTTGGCCTTGCCCACCAGGGCGCCGGCGGAGGCGCCGACGAAGGAGCGTGCGGACCCGTCGTGACGGACCTTGCCCAGTGACCGGGACGTGCGGGCCTGGTACATCTCGGTCACCGACTCCAGCAGGAGGAAGAGGTAGCGGTAGGCCATCCCGATGACCAGGACGAAGATGCGCGGGAGGCCCAGGGAGCGCAGACCGGTCAGCAGCTTGGTCCAGGGTGTCGTCACGGTCACCAGCACCACCAGCGAGATCGACACCGCGACGCGCGACGTGACCAGGGCCGCCGAGGTGAGCCCCTGGGCGGTCAGGCCCTGCTGCTGGCCGTGCCAGGACCACAGGGGCACGACGATGTCGCCCGGCGTGACGACCGACAGCGTCGCCGGGGCGACCACGACGAGCGTGAAGATCGGGATGAACAGCCAGACCCGCTTGATGAAGAACCCCAGCGGCAGCCGGGAGGCCCAGGCGAGCACCAGCGCTCCGGCGTACATCACGAGCAGCGTCGGGATGTGGTGGACGAGCCCGGCGGCGACCAGCAGCACCAGCATCCCGAGGAGCTTGGCGCGCGGGTCGACGCGTTGGAGCAGGCCGTTGCGGCGAGCCATGTCCTCACTGAACATCGTCTGGCGGAGCAGCTCGGAGCTGCCGGTGATGGTCCGCTCGAGGAAGGACGCCTTGCGGCGGGTCCCGCCGAGTCCGCACTGGCACAGGCCGGGGGTGTCGGTGAGCAGCCACGCCGGTGTGGCCGTCGAGGTGGCAGCGTCAGACACGGGCCTGGTCCTCGGCGTCGCGGTCGCTGCGGGGGCGCGCCAGGGCCTTCACGGCTCGGCCCAGGAGATAGATGGCCAGCCCGACGACGAGGATCCCCACCACCGCGGACAGGACGTAGGCGACACCGGCGTGGTCGCCGCTCCCGAAGCCGTAGTCACCCAGCAGGGTGTGGCTCCAGAACGAGTTGTACTTCTCCAGGCCGGCGGGGACGGCGTCGAGCCCGAGGTCGCCGAGCCGGAGGTCCTCCGGAGCGTCCTCACCGAACGCACCGCCCGGCGCGAGCAGCCCGAGCGGGGTGAGCAGGACCATGACGCCCATGACGGCGAGTGCGACCTTGGCGGGGCTGAACCGGCTCGGCGCCGGAGCGGTGCCGTCGGCCGTGACGCGGATGCCCGGATGGCTGCCGATCAGGCGGGTCACGTCCGCGCGCTGGAGGTAGGCGATGACGGCGCCGGTGAGGACCGCCTCGGCGAAACCGGCCACCGTCAGGTGGGGCAGGGCCATCGCGGGGATCGTCTGGGAGAGGTGGTAGGGCGAGTAGAGCGGTGCTCCGGACGCGGTGTGGAAGAGGTCGGGCTGGATGCCGAACTGGATCGCGGTGGCGAGGGCGGCGGCGTTGATGCCGACATAGCCCCCGATGCCCGCCGCGACGACCCGGCGGCCGCTGGTCAGCGGCGATCGGCCGGCGATCAGACGGTAGACCCCGTAGCCCACGAACGGCATCAGGATCGCCATGTTGACGACGTTGACGCCATAGGCGAGGACACCCCCGTCGCCAAAGAGCAGCGCCTGGAAGAGCAGGGCGACGGAGACCGCGATGACCGCCGCCCATGGTCCGAGCACGATGGCCACCACGACCGCGCCCACCGCATGCGCGGTGGTCCCGTCAGGCACGGGGATGTTGAACATCATCACGAGGAACGACAGGGCCGAGAACATGGCGAGGAGCGGGACGCTGCGGGTCTTGACGACCTTCTCGACCCGCTTGGTCGCCACGATCCAGGTCGGGACCGCGAGTGCGTATCCCACGGCGCAGGTGGCAGGGGAGAGGTAGCCGTCGGGGATGTGCATCGGAGTCCCCCCTTCGCGGGACGCGGCCGTCGAGCGCGCGTCCGGTTGCTGCGGCGCCTGCGTTGTTGCAAGTTGTTCGCAATAACATCATAGGGAGGGGCCCAGCGTCGAGGCCGGGGTCGCCGGGAGGGCTCGGTCGGATTACCGCGGCCTGTGGCCGGGCTGGGTAGCATGACGGGTGGCCCGCCGCGCCTCGTTGCGCGCGTCGCCTCGGGACCACCGTCCATCACCCTTGGGAGTCTCCGCTCGTGCCTGCCATCCTCGACAAGCTGCTCCGCCTCGGCGAGGGCAAGATCCTGCGCCAGCTCGAGGGCATCGCGCACGCCGTCAACGCCATCGAGGACGACTTCGTCGCGATGTCCGACGACGAGCTCCGCGGAATGACCGATGAGCTCAAGGAGCGTCTGGAGAAGGGCGAGTCCCTCGACGACCTGATGCCGGAGGCGTTCGCCACCGTGCGTGAGGCCGCCAAGCGGGTGATCGGCCAGCGCCACTACGACGTCCAGGTCATGGGTGGCGCGGCGCTGCACCTCGGCAACATCGCCGAGATGAAGACCGGTGAGGGCAAGACCCTGGTCTCGACCCTGCCGACCTATCTCAACGCGCTCGCGGGCAAGGGTGTCCACGTCGTCACCGTCAACGACTACCTCGCCAAGTACCACGCCGAGTGGATGGGCCGCATCCATCACTTCCTCGGTCTCAGCGTCGGCGTGATCCTGCCGTCGATGACGCCGGCCGAGCGTCGCGCGGCCTACAACTGCGACGTCACCTATGGCACCAACAACGAGCTCGGTTTCGACTACCTGCGCGACAACATGGCCAACTCGATCGACGACTGCGTCCAGCGGGGGCACTTCTACGCCATCGTCGACGAGGTCGACTCGATCCTCATCGACGAGGCCCGGACCCCGCTGATCATCAGTGGTCCGACCCAGGACGAGGTGCGCTGGTACGCCGAGTTCGCGACCCTCGCCAAGGGCCTGGTCAAGGACGTCGACTACGAGGTCGACGAGAAGAAGCGCACCATCTCGGTCCTCGAGCCCGGCATCACCAAGGTCGAGGACCACCTCGGGATCGAGAACCTCTACGACTCGGTCAACACGCCGCTGATCTCCTTCCTCAACAACTCCATCAAGGCCAAGGAGCTCTTCCGCAACGACAAGGAGTACGTCGTCATGGACGGCGAGGTGCTCATCGTCGATGAGCACACCGGCCGCATGCTCGCCGGCCGTCGCTACAACGACGGGCTGCACCAGGCGATCGAGGCCAAGGAGGGCGTCCAGGTCCGCGAGGAGTACCAGACCCTCGCGACGATCACGCTCCAGAACTACTTCCGCCTCTACGACAAGCTCGGGGGCATGACCGGCACCGCCATGACGGAGGCCAGCGAGTTCGACAAGATCTACAAGCTCGGTGTCGTCCCGATCCCGACCAACCGGCCGATGGTGCGTCTCGACCAGCCCGACCTGGTCTATCGCACCGAGGAGGCGAAGTACCTCGCCGTCGTCGAGGACATCGCCGAGCGCAACCGCAAGGGTCAGCCCGTGCTGGTCGGCACGGTGTCGGTCGAGAAGTCCGAGCATCTCTCCGCGCTGCTGAAGAAGCAGGGCGTCCCGCACACGGTCCTCAACGCCAAGCAGCACGCCGACGAGGCCAAGGTCGTCGCGCTGGCCGGCCACAAGGGTGCCGTCACGGTCGCCACCAACATGGCCGGTCGAGGCACCGACATCATGCTCGGCGGCTCGGTCGACTTCCTCGCCGACCAGGAGCTGCGCAAGCAGGGGCTCGACCCGCTCGAGGACGCGGAGGCCTATGAGGCCGCCTGGCCGACCATGGTCGACAAGATCAAGGGCCAGGTCGCGACCGAGCACGACGAGGTCAAGGAGGTCGGCGGCCTCTATGTGATCGGCACCGAGCGCCACGAGTCCCGCCGCATCGACAACCAGCTGCGTGGCCGGTCCGGCCGTCAGGGCGACCCGGGCGAGTCCCGGTTCTACCTGTCGCTGCAAGACGAGCTCATGCGCCTGTTCAAGTCCGACTGGGTCGACCGGATCCTCCAGGTCCTCAAGGTGCCCGACGACGTACCGATCGAGAACAAGCGGGTCACCAACGCGATCGCCAACGCCCAGGGTCAGGTCGAGTCGCAGAACTTCGAGTCCCGCAAGAACGTCCTCAAGTACGACGACGTCATGAGCCGCCAGCGTGAGGTCATCTACGGCGAGCGCCGCCAGGTGCTCGAGGGGGCCGACCTCGAGGAGCAGGTCCGCTCGTTCATCGCCGACGTCATCCGCGCCTATGTCACCGAGGCCACCCAGGACTTCCCCGAGCAGTGGGACCTCGAGGCCCTCTGGGTGGCGCTGCGGCAGCTCTACCCCGTCGGCCTCGACCTCGACGGGATCGAGGACGAGGCGGGAGGCCGGGAGAACCTCGACCGCGAGGAGCTCATCGAGCGCCTCCAGGAGGACGCGGCTGCGGCCTACGACCGCCGCGAGGAAGAGGTCGGCGCGGAGGTCATGCGCGAGCTCGAGCGTCGCGTGCTCCTGTCGGTCCTCGACCGCAAGTGGCGCGAGCACCTCTACGAGATGGACTACCTGCGCGAGGGCATCTATCTGCGTGCCTACAGCCAGCGCGACCCGCTGGTCGAGTACCAGCGCGAGGGCTTCGACATGTTCGCCGCCATGATGGAGGGGATCAAGGAGGAGTCCGTCGGCTTCCTGTTCAACCTCGAGGTCCAGGTCGAGGAGCAGGTGGAGCTCGAGGACGAGGGCATCTTCGAGATGGTCGACGCCCCCGTGGTGCTCGGTGAGGTCACGCCCGCCAAGCCGGAGGCGCCCGAGCCCGAGCACCCGCTCATCAAGGCCAAGGGCTTGGAGGCGAAGCCCGCCCCCAAGCTGTCCTACTCCGCCCCCAGCGAGGACGGCGAGGTCGCGGTCACCGGACGCACCGTCACCAACGAGGGTGACGAGTTCGCGGGCGTCGGCCGCAACGCGCTGTGCCCGTGTGGCTCGGGCAAGAAGTACAAGAAGTGCCACGGCGCGCCCGGCGGACCCACCGGGCTCACCACGCGCGTGAACGGCTGACCCGCTCCGACAAGACTCCGCCGACCCGGCAGATCCTCTGCCGGGTCGGCGACCGAACTCCGTCGACCCGGCAGATCCTCTGCCGGGTCGGCGACCGAACTCCATCGACCCGGCAGATCCTCTGCCGGGTCGGCGAGGCGTTGGGGGGTGTCTCGGCTGCTCAGGCGAACTCGAGGGCGCTGCACTGCCAGCGGTCCCGGATCAGCTCGAAGCAGGCCGCGATCGCGCGGGACCGCTCACCGTGTCGGACGTGGATGGACACCTCGACCTTGTGTGGGGTGACGAAGCAGGTGCGCACGCCCACGACGTGGGCCCGGGTGACCTGGCCCCGTCGGCCGGTGCCGGGTCGGTGTCCGCCGGCCCTGGCCACCAGGGTCGCGCGGCGGGCGAGATTGGCATAGACCTCCGGGGTGGTCCACCGCAGGACCTGGCTGACCGGGCGGTCGCCGTTGACGATCTCGACGACGGCCTGGGCATAGCGATGCGACCACTGTTCCATCCGCTGCCGCAGCGGCTGCTCGATCGGGACCACGTCACAGCCGGGGCGGCCCGGCGTCGGCCCGACCACGGGTGGGGTGTGGTCGGGCACGAGCTGGAGGGCCAGCGCCCCCTGGATGCTTCCGCGCGGCAGCGGGATCGGGGGAAGGGTGGTGGCGGTGACGGTCATCGTGCTCCTCTCCTCGTGGGGGGCAGCCGCAGCCGCTGGCCGGGCTGGATCAGGTCGGGGTCGGCACCGATGGCCGACCGGTTCAGGGCATAGATGCGGTGCCAGCGGCGCGAGATCTGCGCATCGGTGGCGTCGACGGGAAGGGTGGCCTCGGCCAACCGCCAGAGGCAGTCGCCCGGACCGACGATCACCGTTGGCCCGTCAGCAGGCGCGGCGGTCGAGGACGGCGCGGGGCCGGCCCCGTCCGTCGTTCGGTCCGGAAGCGGCAGTCCCTCAACCAAGCGCACCACGGGTGGGGGCGAGGCCGGGTGCCCGGGCTCGGCGCCGACGGGCACCGCGGTCGCGCCGCCGGCGATCGCCACCCCGCAGGCGGCGAGCAGGCCGCGACGCATCCAGGCCGGGCACCCGCGGACGGTCGGGACGGGCCGCCCCCGGACCGCCGAGGCCACCACCATCGTCGCGGCGACGGCGAACCAGCCGGCGCACGACGACGCGACCAGGGCGGCGGCCCAGACGACCCACGTGGTGAACCCGGCGGCCGCGACGGTCCCGGCACTGAGTGCCGCGACGGCGTCGACGAGGTCGGCGGAGGCGAGGGCGACGAGCCAGGTCGCCGCCAGGACCGCCGCTAGCCACACGCCAGCCAGGCGCAGGGATCGTCGGGCAGTCACCAAGGCACTTCCTTATGTTTGCTTCTGTTTGCGTTAGTCAAAACGTATTTGTCGACCACGTCAATCGGTTGTCCACAGGGGAGCGGGCATGGCAGGGTCGCCCCATGGCGTGGGATGACGACCTCTTCGGTCTGCTCGACGACCTCGAGTCCCAGGCCGAAGCCGCCTACGACCGCGAGCGGGACGCCGAGCTGGCCGATCGCGGGCGCGCCGAGTACGCGGCCGTGACGCTGGGCAGCCGGCTGATGGCCTCGGTGGGTCGCGAGATCAGCCTCGCGGTGGTCGGCGTGGGCGTCGTCGCGGGCCGGCTGGCCCGGGTCAGCGACGGCTGGTGCCTCGTCGCCGCCCCTGGGCGAGACTGGGTCGTCCCCTGGCCCGGGATCACGGCGCTCGGCGGTGCCTCCGACCGCTCCGCGCCGGAGCTGGCCTGGTCACCGGTCGCGCGGCTGGGGCTCGGGTCGGCACTGCGACGCCTGGCCGAGTCCGAGCAGCCGTGCGTCGTCCACCTCGTCGACGAGGGTCATCATGAGGCGCAGGTGCTCCGGGTCGGTCAGGACTTCGTCGAGCTGGCCGTGGGGGAGGCGGGGAGCGGTCTGGTGGTCCCCTTCGGGGCTCTCGCGGCCATCAGCAGCCGCGGCTGAGCGGAACCCCGCCGGGGCGGGAGGTCAGGTCGCGTCGGCGTCGTAGGGCGGGATCTCGCCGTAGCGCAGGCGGCGCTTGCGGGGGCCGGCGACCGGGCTCGGTGTCGCATCCTCCTCGTCCTCCATCGCCTCCCGGATCTGCTTCTTGACGAACTCTCGTGGGTCGAGGTCGGTCAGCTCCAGGTCGGCGAACTCCGGTCCGAGCTCGTTGCGCAGCTCGTCGCGCGCCATCACCGTGAGGTTGCGCAGCTGACGCACCATGCGCCCCATCTGGCGGGCCAGATCGGGGAGCCGGTCGGGCCAGGCGACGAGGATCGCGACGAAGGCGATCACCGCCAACTCGGGGAGCCCGACACCGAACATGGGTCAGAACTTAGTGGTTGGCGTCAACCCGAGCTGCATCCCTGCCAGCCCTCGGCCACGCCCGTCGAGACCGTCGGCGATCTCGCGCATCACGAGAGCCGCCGGCGACGTGGGGTCGGCGGCCACGATCGGGGTGCCGGCATCGCCGCCCTCGCGCAGGGAGACGTCGAGTGGCACCTCGCCGAGGAGCGGCACGTCGTAGCCGAACCGCTCGACGAGGGTGGCCGCCACGCGGCCGCCGCCGCCGCTGCCGAAGATCTCCAGGCGGTGCTCGATCCCGCAGTGCGGGCAGGCCAGGAAGCTCATGTTCTCGATGACGCCGATGACGCGCTGGTGCATCATCGAGGCCATCGTGCCGGCCCGCTCGGCAACCTCCGCGGCGGCCTCCTGCGGCGTGGTGACGACCAGGACCTCGGCGTTGGGAAGGTGCTGGCCCAGCGACAGCGCGATGTCGCCGGTGCCCGGCGGCAGGTCGAGGAGAAGGACGTCCAGGTCGCCCCAGAAGACGTCCGAGAGCATCTGGACGAGCGCGCGGTCGAGCATCGGGCCGCGCCAGGCGACCACCTGGTCGCGGCGGGGCTTGAGCATGCCGATCGAGATGACCGAGACGCCCGAGTCGGTCGGCACGGGCATGATCATGTCCTCGACCTGGGTCGGCCGGACATCGGCGATCCCGAACATGGCCGGGATCGAGTGGCCATAGATGTCGGCGTCGACCACGCCGACCTTGCGGCCCCGTTCGGCCAGCGCAAGTGCCAGGTTGACCGTGAGGGAGGACTTGCCGACGCCACCCTTGCCGCTGGCCACAGCGATGACCCGGGTCAGAGAGCCGGGCTGGGCGAAGGGGATCTCGCGTTGCGGCTGGCCGCCGCGGAGGTTCTGCTGGAGCGCGGCGCGCTGCTCGGCGGTCATCACGCCCAGGTCGACGCTGACGGCACTCACGCCGGCCACCGACTGCACCGCCGCGGTGACGTCGCGGCGGATCGTGTCGGTGAGGGGGCACCCCGACACGGTGAGCAGCACCGTGACGCTGACGACGCCATCGGCGGAGATGTCCACCGAGTCGACCATGTTGAGGTCGGTGATGGGGCGCTTGATCTCCGGGTCGTTGACGGTGGCCAGGGCGGCCTGGACCTGCTCGAGGGTGGGGGTGCTCATGGAGGGAAGCCTAATCGGCCACCCCTGGGCGCCCCGTGGCGGTCACGTGGTCTCGACAGACCCTGTCGGCTGCCCGCCCTCGGCTTCTCGGTCGTCCTCGAGATCGAGCCGCTCCTCCAGCTCGTTGAGCAGGGTGCGCAGCTCCGAGCGCAGGAAGTCGCGGGTGACCATCTCGCCGGCCGACATCCGCAGTGAGGCGACCTCCCGGGCCAGGAACTCCATGTCGGCGTGGGCACGGGCGTTGGCCTGACGGTCCTGCTCGGTCACCACGCGGTCGCGGTCCTCCTGCCGGTTCTGGGCCAGCAGGATCAGCGGAGCGGCGTACGACGCCTGCAGGCTGAGCACCAGGGTCAAGAAGATGAACGGGTACTCGTCGAAGCGCCAGTCCGGTGGCACCACCGAGTTCCAGCCCACCCACGCGATGACGACGACCGTCATCCAGAACAGGAAGCGCGCGGTTCCCATGTAGCGGGCGAAGGACTCGGCGAAGATGCCGACGGCATCCGACTCCGGGTCGGGGCGGAACGCGACGAAGGAGCGTTTCTCGCGGGGGGTGTCCAGCCGCGTGCTGCGGGCGGGGCGGCTCTCACTCATGAGCGGGCCGCTCCCGGCCGGCCGGTGCTGGAGGCGTGGTCACGCCAGTTGTCGGGGAGCATGTGGTCGAGCAGGTCGTCGACGGTGACCACCCCGAGCAGGCGTCCCTCCTCGTCGACCACGGGCGCGGCCGTCAGGTTGTAGTAGGCGACGTGGGCCGCGACCTCCTGGATGGTGGCGTCGACGTGGATGTAGGTCGTCTCCTTGTCGAGCACCCCGGCGACCAGCGCCGACGGCGGCTCCCGGAGCAGCCGCTGGATGTGCACGAGCCCGAGCAGCTTGCCGGTCGGCGTCTCGAGGGGCGACCGGCAGACATAGACCTGGGCGGCGAGCGAGGTCGGGAGCTCCTCGCGGCGGACGTGGGCGAGTGCTTCGGCGACCGTCGCGTCGGGGGGCAGGATCACCGGCTCGGGCGTCATCATGCCGCCCGCGGTCTCCTCGTCGTAGACCATCAGCCGTCGGACGTCCTCGGCCTCCTCGGGCTCCATGAGTGCCAGCAGTCGCGCGGCCGCGTCGGGCGGCAGGTCGGCGATCAGGTCGGCGGCGTCGTCGGCCGACATCTCCTCCAGGATGTCGGCGGCGCGCTCGGGCTCGAGGAAGCTGAGGATCTCCACCTGGTCGCTCTCGAGCATCTCCTCGAGCACGTCGGCGAGCCGCTCGTCGTCGAGCGCGGCGACCACCGCCGTACGACGCTCGATGGGCAGGTCGTGCAGGGCGCTCGCCGCATCGGCGGGGCGCATCTCGTTGAGGGCCGCGACCAGCCGGGTGGCGCCTTGGTCGTCCTCGTGCTGGGTGAGGCCGTCGACGGCGTCCCACTCGAGCACCTGGGAGGGGCCACGCCGCCGGAAGCCGCGGGCCGGCTCCTGGATCGCGACCCGGCTGAGCAGCCAGTCGCGGTTCCGGCTCTGCTCCATCGCCACGTCGAAGACGACGCCCGTCGCTCCGCTCTCCTTCACGAACACCCGCCGGTCCAGGATCTGGCCCATCACCAGCGTCTCGGTCGGCCGCTGCTCGAAGCGACGCATGTTGAGCAGCCCCGTCGTGTAGACCTGCCCGCTGTCGACGTTGGTCACGCGGGTCATCGGGATGAAGATCCGGCGCCGGCCGAACACCTCGGCGACCAGCCCGAGGACGCGCGGGCGGCTGCTGTCGGTGCGCAGCGCCACGACCACGTCGCGGACCTTGCCGACCTGGTCGCCCCGGGGGTCGAAGACGGGAAGACCGACGAGGCGAGCCACGAAGACTCGCGCGGGGGCCGTGCTCATCGCGTCACGCTCCTTGTGACTCGATTAGACCAGTGGGGCTGTTCTATGCCACTCTGCCGACTTCACTCAAGCAACCGGTGGGCGAACGGTCAGGGTTTAACGAAAACCCGGACAGCGTCTCAGGTCGACCCTAGCGTGGCCGATAACCCACCTCTCGGAGGATGCTGTGTTCCCACGTTCTGTCCGAGCCGTCTCGCTGGCCGCGACGGCCCTGCTGGTCATGTCCCTCGCCGGGCCTGCCCAGGCGAGGCCGTCCGGTGGGCCCGTGCTGCCCAAGGCCGCTTCCGGAGACCACCCCCGCACCGAGATCACGCCGGCCTACGGGACCGTCATGCCGATGAAGAACCTCTCCAGGATCGTCATCGACGAGTGGGGCTACAAGTACATCTCGGGCCAGCAGAACAGCCGGCTGACCATCACCGAGGACAACGGCGGTCTCCTCTACGTCGACACCGGGACGCCGAAGTGGCGCGACCTGCCCAGCACCTGCGAGAAGCGCAAGGTCAAGCAGGGCATCTCCGCCTGGTGCGCCGTCCCCGACAAGTTCGCCGGGCAGACGATGTTCCTCGAGGTGTGGCCCCGCCTGGGCTCCGACTGGATCGACGGCTCCGGCCTCTCCAAGACCTTCCGGCTCTGGGTGCTGGCCGACAAGGGCCGTGACCGGGTCTGGGGAGGTGCCGGCGACGACTTCACCAACGGCGCCCAGGGCCTCGACCACATCTGGGGCGGTGGCGGCGACGACTGGCTCCGCGGCGGCCTCGCCGACGACGTCGTCTATGGCGACGACGGCGCGGACTACCTGCTCGGGATGGACGACTCCGACGAGATCGACGGTGGCGCCGGCCCGGACAGCATCTACTGCGGGCCCGGCGCCGACACGGCCATCAGCGACAGCTCCGACACCGTCCGGCTCTGCGAGCACCTCGGCTGATCCGCGCGGCACGATTCACTCGGGCCGACTGCCTCGGGCCGATTCCCGCGGGGCGTGGCCTATGTCACCGTCCGCGAGGCTCACAACCGACTCCTCGGCGGCTAGCATCGCGCGCAACTGCTCGCCGTTCCGGGAAGGTCCGTCATGCCGCGTCTGTGCCATACCGAGGGTTTGTCTGAGGATCAGGTCGAGATCCTGAAGGCTGTTCGTGGGTTCGTGGAGGAGCAGGTCATTCCGGTTGCTCAGGAGCTGGAGCATGCCGATGAGTACCCGACCGAGATCGTGGAGGGTCTCAAGGAGCTGGGTGTCTTCGGGTTGATGATTCCCGAGGAGTACGACGGCTTGGGCGAGTCGTTGCTGACCTATGCGTTGTGTGTGGAGGAGATCGCTCGGGGCTGGATGAGCGTCTCGGGGGTGATCAACACCCATTTCATCGTGGCCTACATGTTGATGCAGCACGGGACCGAGGAGCAGAAGCGGCGCTATCTGCCGCGGATGGCGGCCGGTGAGGTGCGCGGTGCCTTCTCGATGAGCGAGCCTGGGATGGGCTCGGATGTGGCGGCGGTGAAGACCAAGGCCACCAAGCAGGCGGATGGGTCTTATGAGCTGACGGGTCAGAAGATGTGGCTGACCAACGGCGGTTCGTCGAACCTGGTGGCGGTGCTGGCGCGCACCGATGAGGGTGCGGAGTCGGTCTACAAGAACATGACGACGTTCCTGGTCGACAAGACCCCGGGGTTCGGTGAGGTCGCCCAGGGCGTCACGGTGCCCGGCAAGATCGACAAGATGGGCTACAAGGGCATCGACACCACCGAGATGATCTTCGAGGGTCATCGGCTGGGGGCGGCTCAGGTGCTGGGGGAGGCACCTGGGCAGGGGTTCTACCAGATGATGGACGGGGTCGAGGTCGGTCGGGTCAACGTGGCGGCGCGGGCGTGTGGGATCGCGAACCGGGCGTTCGAGCTGGGGATCGCCTACGCCCAGCAGCGGGAGACGTTCGGGAAGCCGATCGCGGCGCATCAGGCGGTGCTGTTCCGGTTGGCGGAGATGGCGACCAAGGTCGAGACCGCGCATCAGATGATGGTGCGGGCGGCGCGCATGAAGGACCTGGGTCAGCGCAACGATGTCGAGGCCGGGATGGCGAAGATGGTGGCCTCGGAGTACTGCAACGAGGTCGTGCAGGACTCCTTCCGGATCCATGGTGGCTACGGCTACTCCAAGGAGTACGAGATCGAGCGGCTCTACCGCGAGGCGGCGTTCATGCTGATCGGGGAAGGGACCTCCGACATCCAGAAGATGATCATCGGGCGCCGGATGCTCGAGGACTACAAGCTCCGCTGAACCCACGCCACACCCCAAACCGCCTCGCCCTGCAGCGCGCGGGGTGGCAGGCTGGTGGCGAGCCGTCAACCAGCTGCCGTCAACGAGGAGGAACCATGCCGGAATCCAACCCGGAGTCGGACCAGAACGACGATCTCAAGGCCAAGATGCGTGAGGCCCTGGACCGCAAGAAGGCCAACGACCGTGGCGTGCCCGGCGGCGGGCCGGTGCGTCAGAAGGCGCACGGCTCCGAGGTCGAGGGTCCCGGCGGCCGGCGCCTGCACCGCCGCAAGGCCGGAAGCTCCTGACGCTCCACGCGGGCGGGGCCCGTCGGCGTACGCCGGGTGCGTGACATAAGCCACTCGCCCGGCGGCTGACGCCGTCGGTCCCGGTTGGGCAGCATAGGGCAGGTCCCCTGCCCGAGACCCGTGTCCCGTCGTGAAGGAGCCTGCCGTGCAGTTCGGTCGCAGCTATGAGGAGTTCGAGGTCGGAGCGACCTACAAGCACTGGCCCGGCAAGACGGTCACCGAGTACGACGACCACCTGTTCTGTCTGCTCACGATGAACCACCACCCGCTGCACCTGGACGTGAACTACGCGGGGGAGACCACGCAGTTCGGGCAGAACGTCGTTGTCGGCAACTACGTCTACTCGCTGCTGCTCGGCATGTCGGTGCCCGACATCTCCGGCAAGGCGATCGCCAACCTCGAGATCGAGTCGCTGCGCCACGTGGCGCCGACCTTCCACGGGGACACGCTCTACGGCGAGACGACTGTGCTGGACAAGTGGGAGTCGACCTCCAAGGACGACCGGGGCGTCGTCTATGTCGAGACCATCGGCTACAACCAGGACGGCAAGGTCGTGTGCATCTTCCGCCGCAAGGTGATGGTGCCCAAGGAGAACTACCTCGAGTCGCGCGGCGGCGAGCAGCCCGGTCGACCGGTGCCGCAGCCGGACAAGAACTGGCCGGGCGGGCCGAAGGGCTGACCTGGCCGGATCCGGGCTAGGGGACGTACTCGTAGGCGCCGACGTCCACGCGCCCGCGGACTGGTCGAGACGACGTCCGCTGCGGGTGCACGTACTCCCGGGCAGGCCGCACCCGCCGGGGCGCCACGGCACCCGCGTCGACCGCGCGCGAGCGCTTGCGCAGGTGGAGGTCACCGGTCGCCGCGTCGACGAAGGTGCCCGCGCCGACCCGCAGGTTGGCCCGCCGTTCGGCGTCGGCTCCGGCCACGAGCGTGCCCGGGCCGACCAGGAGGTTGTTCCACACGTGGACGTCGGTCGCGTCGGCGTCGAGGTTCACGAAGGTCCCCGAGTCCTGATGGTTGACCAGGGTGTTGTTGACCAGCCAGAGCCGGCTGGTCGGGTTGATCAGCCCTTCGGCGCCATAGGCCACGACCGTGGTGTTGGGCGAGTTGGGTCCCTGCTCGATGACGTTGCCGCTGATGACCGCGTCGCCGCCGTCGGGCAGGTCGATCGAATAGCTCGCGTCGGCGTCGAGGTCGACGATCCGGTTGGCGGTGATGGTGGTGCGCAGGGCGCGTGACTTGACCTCGTGCCCCACGGATGCGCCGGTGACATAGCTGCCTTGCAGCAGGAACGAGCGCACCGTCCCGATGTAGATGTTGTGGGTGAAGCCCGTCCCCGTCAGCAAGTGGGTGAACTTCGACCGCTTGATGCGGATGTCGGACCGGGGGTTGGCTCCGGCGAGGATGCCGTCCTGGTTGTGGTGGAACCAACAGTGGACCACCGTGAGGTCGGTCCCCTCGGCCCGGATCCCGGCGCCGTTCTGGTCGTGGACCCGGGCGCCGCTGAACTCGACGTTCTGGACCCGGGTGCGGTCACCGGCGATCACCCAGATCGCCTTGCCCTGGGCGCTGTGGCCGTCGGCCTCCAGGTGGGCATAGCCGCCGACGCCGACCAGGGTCAGGTCGTCCTGCGTCCACGTCGCGACATCGCCGACGTAGTCGCCCGCGTCGATCTCCACCCGGTCGCCGTCGCGGGCCACGGCGGCCGCCGCGCTCGGGGTGGTCAGCGTGCGTGAGGGACCCACGTGCAGCACCCTGGACGGTGGTGGCGAGGAGTGACGAGGATCGCGGCACCGCACCATCGTGGCAGGCCGTGGCGCGGCTACGCTCCCCCCATGATGGTCGTCACGACGAATGACATCCCCGGCTGGGAGATCAAGCAGGTGTGCGGGGAGGTCTTCGGCCTCACGGTGCGCTCGCGCAACGCGTTCTCGCAGATGGGGGCGGGTTTCAAGTCCCTGGTCGGCGGGGAGCTCAAGGGCATGACCGCCAACCTGACCGAGTCGCGCAACGAGGTCATGGGCCGGATGCTCGACGAGGCTCGCAACCGTGGCGGCAACGCCGTCGTGGCGATGCGCTTCGACACCTCCGAGATGGGGGACACCTGGACCGAGATCTGCGCTTACGGCACCGCCGTCGTGGCGATCCCCGTGACCGAGGAGGCACACCAGATGGCGGTCAAGCTCGGCTACGGGATGCCCGGCTGAGGCTCGTCGCCGTCTGACGTCGGCGCGGCTGTCAGACCTCCACAGGCACGGGTTCGGGGTCGAAGTAGCGCGCGAGCGGCAGCATGCCGAGGATCAGCACCATCGGTACGGCGAAACCGATCCGCAGGTTGCCCGCACCCACGAGACCGGTGAGCACGGCACCGAGCAGCGCGCCGAGGTAGTTGAACTGGTTGAAGCGGCCGATGACGGTGTCGACCCGGGCATGGCGCGTCGCCGGGTCGACGTCACTCCCGCCCGCGATCCGAGCCGCCGCCGAGAAGCTGAGCGGGGCGATGACCGAGGCGCCGGCCCCGAGGAGGGCGAACCCGACCACGGCGACCTGCCACGTTGCGGCGGTGACGACGATGGCGAGCGAGGCCGCCGACACCACCGCACCGATGGCCAGCACCGGGCGCGGACCGAACCTGGCGACCAGGCCGTCACCGACCAGCCGGACCAGGCCGCTCGCCACGAGATAGGGGAAGCTGGCCAACGCCACCAGGGAGTGTGGGGACGACAGCGTGCTGTCGAGGTAGGTCGGGCCCCAGGTCGCCGCCGCGGTGTCGACCATGTAGAAGAGCAGCATCCCGATGCCGACCATGATGATCGGCCGCCAGGGGATCGCCACCGGGCCGAGGTCGACCACGCCGTGGTCGCGGCGCAGGAAGGGCGCGAACGCCACCCCCAAGGGGATCAGCGCCAAGAAGACCACCGTCCACCACGGCCAGTGCGCCGTCGCCAGCGTGATCGCCGACCCGATCACCCCGCCCAGCGTCCAGGTGCCATAGAAGGACGGCAGCAGCGGCCGGTCGTAGCGGTGCTCCAGCGCCGTGCCCTGCATGTTGGTGGTGGCGTCGACCATGCCCAGCCCCAGGCCGTAGCCGCCGATCCCGGCCAGGAACACGGCGTACGCCGGCGCCAGTGCGAGCACCGGGACCGTGGCCGCGATGACCAGCAGCCCGGCGCGCAGCAGGGCGGCGCTGTCGCGACGCTTGGCCAGCTGCTCGGCCACGACCGACCCCACTCCGGCCATCACCAGGACGAGCAGCAGGACCAGGGAGAGTCCCACCTCACCGAGGTCCCACTTCCGAGCGATCGCCGGCAGGCGGGTGGTCAGGCTGATGAAGACCAGCCCCTGGGTGAGGTAGGCCGCGCCGACGGCGGCTCGGGCGCGGGAGAGCTGCATGGCGAGGATGCTCGCACCTCGCTCGGGGCCCCGCCAAGCGCCCCCTGCCAGACTTGACCGATGTCCCCTTCAAGCCCGTCACCGGACGCTCCCTTCGCGGGGCCGCTCGTATGGGCCGTGCGCCACGGCGAGACCGAGTGGAGCCGCGCCCATCGACACACCTCCACCACCGACCTCCCCCTGACGGAGGCGGGCGAACGCACGGCGCTCGCCCTGCGCGAAAGGCTGGCCGGCCATGAGTTCGCGCTGGTCCTCTCGTCGCCGCGCTTGCGGGCTCGGCGCACCGCCGAGCTGGCCGGCTTCCCCGACGCCGAGGTCGACGAGGACCTCGCCGAGTGGGACTACGGCGACTTCGAGGGCATGAGCACGGCCCACATCCGGGAGACCGTGCCGGGGTGGACGATCTGGACCCACGCGTCTCCCGGCGGGGAGACCGCCGAGTCGGTCGCAGCGAGGCTGGACCGCCTCGTCGCGCGGGTGCGGGCCGTCGACGGAGACGTACTGGTGTTCAGCCACGGCCATGCGCTGCGCGCCCTCGCCGCCCGGTGGCTGGGCGAGCCGGTCGCCGCCGGGGCGTGGTTCCTCCTCGGGACGGCGACGCTGTCACAGCTGGGCTACGAGCGCGACACCCCGGTGATCGCCCGCTGGAACGGCTGACCGCGCCCGTTGCCGGAGCCCGACCCGACCCCGCGCCCTTGACGTGACCCGTGCCGGCGGCGAATCTCGACTCATGGCGCTGCTCCCCGCGTGCCCGCACTGCTCGACGCCCGTCACCACGCCCGGTGGCGGGTTCGACTGCGGTGTCCACGGTCCCGTCCCGCCGCTGTGGCGGCCGACCGAGCCGTCGTACGACGACTTCGGCGTGCACCTGCGCACCTCGCAGGGACTGCCTACCTATCTGCCGTGGCCGATCGGGCCGGGCTGGCGGGTCAGCGACTTCGGGGCCGTCGGAGAGCCGGAGCGGCCGCTCGGGACCGTGGCCGCCTGCTCCGGCACGACCGAGCTCGACGGGCCCGTGGACGTGATCGTGGTGCACGAGGAGCCGGGGACGGGGCTGGGGGGACGGTGCGCGGGCCTGCGGGTCAGCTATCCCGGTCCGGAGGTCGGGGAGGGCCAGGCTGCCGCGCGGGTGTGGATCGGCCACCAGGCGGTGTCGTTGTGGCCGCTGTCGGTCGTGCCCGACCCGGTCGAGTCCGGCGACAGCGAGATCGACAAAGCCTTCGGCGGCGAGGGACGGCCCTCGGCCTGGGACGCGGCCGCCCACAACGACCGGGCGGTGCTGGTCGGCGAGGCGGGTGGCCGGTGGCTGTGGCTGGTCCTGCAGCCGGCCTCGGCGCTGCTGCTGCTGCGAGACGAGTGGCACCTGCAGGACCTCTCCCAGCTCGGGCCCGAGCTCGTGGACCTGACCTTCGGCGGCCCGCAGCCCGGATGGTGACCCACCGTTAGAGTGCCCTGGTGCGCATCGACCTCCACACGCACTCCGACGTCAGCGACGGCACGCTGACCCCGGCCGAGCTGGTGCGCGCCGCGGCTGGGTCAGGCATCGAGGTCCTGGGACTGACCGACCACGACACGGCGGCCGGCTGGGCCGCGGCCGAGGCGGAGGCGCTGGCGACCGGGGTGACCCTCGTGCGCGGCATGGAGATCTCGACGCGTCACGCCGGCCGGCCCGTCCACCTGTTGGGCTATCTCGTCGACCCGACGTATCCACCCCTGGTGGCCGCGCTCGGCAAGATCCTCGACGGTCGCAACGCGCGGGTCCCGGCGATCCTCGAGCGGCTCCGCGCGCTGGGCATCGCGATCGACGTCGCCGACGTACGTCGGGTCGCGCCGAACGCTCGAGCGACGGGGCGTCCGCACATCGCGGACGCGCTGGTCGACCTCGGCGTCGTCGGTCACCGTGACGTCGCGTTCCGTGACCTGCTCAACCCTGGGCGGCCGGCCTACGTCGAGCGCTACGCCGCCTCCCTGGAGGAGATGGTCGGGCTCGTGGTCGCCGCCGGCGGAGTGGCGGTGGTCGCCCACCCCTGGGGGCGGTCCGACCCCGCGTCGCTGCAGGCCGACGGTCTGGCTCGCCTGCAGTCGCTGGGCCTCGCCGGCGTCGAGGTCGACCACCAGGACCACTCCCCGGCCGACCGGGAACGGCTGCGCGCGATCGCCCGCGAGCTGGGCCTCGTCGTCACGGGCGCCAGCGACTTCCACGGCGAGGGCAAGATCGACCACGACCTCGGCTGTCACACCACGAGCCCCGAGGACCTCGACGCCCTGCTCACCCTGGCTGCGGAGTCGGGACGGGCCGCGGGGCGGATGACGCCCCAGGTGGTCCGCCCGTGAGCACCGTGCTCAACGGTGTCCTGCTCACCGAGACGTTCGTGACGCTGTTCGTGATCATGGACCCGGTCGGGACGGTCCCGATCTTCCTCGGGCTCACGTCGGGGCGCTCCCCGGCGTCCGCGCGGCGTGCGGCCTGGCAGGCCGTGGCGGTGTCGTTCGTGGTGATCACGGTCTTCGCGTTCTTCGGGCAGCAGATCCTGGCCTACCTCAACATCTCGCTGCCCGCCCTGCAGGGCGCGGGCGGGCTCCTGCTGCTCCTGGTGGCGCTCGAGCTCCTCACCGGCAACGAGAAGGAGCCCACGGCCGCGGCGGGGACCAACGTCGCGCTCGTGCCGCTCGGCACCCCGCTCCTGGCCGGCCCCGGCGCGATCGTGGCCACCATGCTCTTCTCGCGTCGCGTCCACTCCTGGTCGGACTTCGCCGCGGTCGCGCTGGGCATCGTGCTGGTCCATGTCGCTCTCTGGCTGGCGATGCGCTACTCGCTGCCGATCCTCCGGCTGATCCGCGAGAGCGGCGTCCTGCTGGTGACCCGGATCGCCGGCCTCCTCCTGTCGGCCATCGCCGTCCAGCTCATCGCCGACTCCGTCCGCGCCTTCGTCGCCGGCCAAGGTTGACCCCCACGGTCGCCGACCCGGCAGATTCTCTGCCGGGTCGGCGATCGTGGGGGCTCGACCCGGCAGATTCTCTGCCGGGTCGGCGGGGGTTGTGGACTACTTGCGGCCCATGGCCTGATAGGCCTGCAGCAGGTTGCGGGGGAGCAGCCGGGCGACGGCGGTGACGGTCTTGTACTGCGCGCCGGGGATGGAGAGGACCCGGCCCTTGTCGAAGTCGCGCAGGGACTGCTCGATCAGGAACTCCGACTCCAGCCACATGAACTCAGGCGCCGAGTCGCGGCCGATGCCCATCCGGCCGTGGAACTCGGTCTTCGTGAAGCCCGGGCACAAGGTCAGCACGGTGATGCCCTGCGCGGCGTACTCGTTGGCCGCCCACTGCCCGAAGCTGGTCACCCAGGCCTTGGCGGCGGAGTAGGTCCCGCGCGGGAGGAACGACGCCACGCTGGAGACGTTGATGATCCCGCCACGTCCGCGCGCGGCCATGGCCTTGAGGGCCGCGTGCGAGAGGCGCATCACGGCCACGACCAGGACGTCGAGCATGGCCTGCTCGTCCTCGACGTCGGCGTCGAGGAACCGCTTGCGCAGCCCGAAGCCGGCGTTGTTGACCAGCAGGTCCACCGGTCGCTCGTCGTCGGCGAGGCGGGCCTCGACGAGGGCCAGCTGGTCGCGGTCGGCCAGATCGGCGGGCAGCACTTCCACGTCCACGCCGTACGTCGACCGCAGCTGCTCGGCGACCTCCTCCAGCCGGCCGACGTCCCGGGCGTTGAGCACGAGGTCGTGGCCCTGGGCGGCCAGCTGGAGGGCGTACTCGTGGCCGATGCCGGCGGTGGCGCCGGTGATCAGCGCCCGGCCGAGGTCGCGGATCTGGGGGGTCGACATGTGACCAGCAAACCAGGTGTCTGCCGCGAACGGCGAGACCGGGTCCGGCATGATGGGGGGTGATGACCACGACCCTCGCAATCGCCAACCAGAAGGGTGGCGTCGCCAAGACGACCACGGTCGCCTCGATCGGTGCTGCCTTCGCCGAGACCGGCCAGCGGGTGCTGCTGGTCGACCTCGATCCCCAGGCGTGTCTCACCTTCTCGCTGGGCATCGACCCCGAGGACCTCGACCTGTCGATCTACCAGGTGCTGACCCAAGGCACCGACGCGGCCGACGTGATCGTCGGGACCGCGGACGGTGTCGACCTCCTGCCGGCGACGATCGAGCTGGCCCGCGCCGAGGCCGACCTGCTCACCCGCACCGGTCGCGAGCAGGCGATCAAGGCGGCGCTCGAGGACGTCGTGGGCGACTACGACTGGGTGCTGCTCGACTGCCCACCGTCGCTCGGCATCCTCACCGTTGCCGCACTGACGGCGGCGCAGGCGGTCCTGATCCCCCTGCAGTGCGAGACGCTGTCGCACCGCGGCGTCGGGCAGCTGCTCGACACCGTCCACGACGTACGCCGGTTCACCAACCGCAAGCTCGAGGTGTGGGGCGTCCTGCCGACCCTCTTCGACGGCCGGACCAACCACGCCCGCCGCGTGCTGGACACGATCTCGGAGACCTACGACCTCGAGGTCGTCGAGCCCCCGATCCCCAAGACCATCCGTTTCGCCGAGGCGCCGGCTGCCGGCCGCTCGATCCTCGGGACCAGCCGCAGCAGCAAGGGCGCGCAGGCCTACCGCGAGGTGGCGCTGGCGCTCCAGGAGCGGGCGAAGCGGCCCGCCGCTCGGAAGCGCAAGGCCTGAGATGTCGCGCCACCGGGCAGAGGTGCGTCCGCGCTACGGCCGCATCGCGGTCGCGGGGGCCTCGCTGTCGGTGACGCTCATCGCCGTCCTGGGCGGTGCGGGACTGCTGCCGTTCCCCAGCTCGGCGCAGGCCCCGACCGGCGGATCCGCGCTCCAGGGCGCGTCCTACGGCGAACCCAGCGCGCACCCGTCGTCGACAACCGCGAGCCCGACCCACCAGGCTGAAGACCTCGCCGAGGATGCCGCCGGGGTCGACGAGGCGGCCGCGGCCGATGCCGCCAAGCAGGCACGCAAGGCCGAACGGGCCCGCGCGAAGGCGGCGGAGGCCGAGACGACACTGCCGTCCGACTCCGGCGAGGGTCGCCGGGCCGTGTTCAGCGAGGGCCAGCAGCGCGTCTGGCTGGTCGATGAGGACGGCACTGTCGAACGCACCTATCTCGTGTCGGGCAGCCTCTATGACAACCTCGACCCGGGCACCTACTCGGTCTACTCCCGTTCCGACCGCGCGTGGGGCGTCGACGGGTCGACGATGAGCTGGTTCGTGCGGTTCGCCCACGGACCCAACGCCGCGATCGGCTTCCACGACATCCCCGAGCTCGGCGGGAGCCCCGTGCAGACCTTCGCCCAGCTCGGTACGCCGCTCTCACACGGCTGCGTGCGTCAGCGGGAGGGCGACGCCCTGGCCATGTGGGACTTCGCCCAGCTCGGTACGACGGTCGTCGTCACCGCCTGAGCCTCGGTGCTGAGCGTCCCCTCAGGGACGGCTCACTCCGCGGCGGGAGCGGGAGTCTCGCTGCCACCGCCGGAGCCGCCGGAGCCGCCGCGGCGGCGACGGCGACGGTTGCGACTGCCTGCGGGCTTGTCGCCCGGCCCGCTGCCCTCGGGGCCGGTCGGCGACGGCTCGGTCCTGGCGGGGGCCTCGTTGGCGCCGTCGACGGCCTGACCGCTCCGGCTGCGGGTGCGCTGCCGGGGGCGGCTGTTGCGCGCGGGGCGCTCGCGGGACGGCTTGTCCTCGCTGGGCCTCTCGGTCTGCGCGGGTCGTTCGGGCACGATCCGGCCCTTGGTGCCGGGGGCGATGCCGAGGTCGTGGTAGAGGTGCTCGGAGGTCGAGTAGGTCTCCTGCGGCTCCTCGAAGGGGAGCTCGAGGGCCTTGTTGATGACCTTCCAGCGGGTGAGGTCGGGCCAGTCGACGAAGGTGACGGCGGTGCCGGTGGCGCCGGCGCGACCGGTGCGACCGATCCGGTGGACGTAGGTCTTCTCGTCCTCGGGGCAGTTGTAGTTGATGACGTGGGAGACCCCGGCCACGTCGATGCCTCGGGCAGCGACGTCGGTGGCGACCAGCGCCCTCAGCTTGTCCTCGCGGAACTTGGTGAGGGCGCGCTCTCGCGCGACCTGGGCCATGTCGCCGTGAAGCGGGGACGCCTTGAAGCCGCGGTCCGCCAGGTCGTCGGCGACGCGCTGCGCCTGCCGCTTGGTGCGCGTGAAGACGATGATCTTCTCGGCGTCCTCGGCCTGGAGGATCCGGCCGATGATCTCGGGCTTGTCGAGGTCGTGGGTCTGGTAGATGAACTGCGCGGTGGCCGGCACCATCTGGCTGTCGTAGGACGACTCGGCGCGGATGTTCATCGGGTGCCGCATGTGGGTGCGGGCCAGGGAGACGATCGCCGCCGGCATGGTCGCCGAGAACAGCATCGTCTGCCGGGTCTCCGGCGTCAGGGAGAGGATCCTCTCGACGTCGGGGAGGAAGCCGAGGTCGAGCATCTCGTCGGCCTCGTCGAGCACCAGCGCGTGCACGTGGGAGAGGTCCAGGGCCCTGCGGTTGGCCAGGTCGATGAGCCGACCGGGCGTCCCGACGACGATGTCGACGCCGGTGGTGAGCGTGTCCAGCTGGGTGTCGTAGCCGACGCCGCCGTAGACCGTCAGCACCCTCATCCCGCGGTCGGCGCCGGCGAGGGCCAGGTCGCTGGAGACCTGGAGCGCGAGCTCGCGGGTCGGAGCGACGATGAGCGCCTGGGGCTTGCCCTGGGGGATCTCGGCGTAGTCGGGGTCGTGCGGGGCGACGCTGCGCTGCAGCACCGGGATGCCGAAGGCCAGCGTCTTGCCGGTGCCCGTGCGGGCCTGGCCGATCATGTCGGTGCCCAGCAGGGCGACCGAGAGGGTCATCTCCTGGATGGGGAACGGGGTGGTGATGCCGCCGCGCTCAAGCGCGTCGCAGATCTCGGGGAGTACCCCGAGCTCACGGAAGGTAGTCAAGGCGTAGGTCGCTTTCGTGTGGTCCGAATCAAGCGGCGGACTCCACGAGAACGGGTCTGCCGCGCACATGCTGTGATGGGTCCCCCTCCGCGCATCGGGCGCTGGAGGCCGGGCCTCGCGACGCTCACCGCTCCCGGTTGGAGCAGCCGAGCGTCCCCGTCGAGTCTATCGGTACGGTGGTCCCATGACTGAATCGGCGGGAGCCGGTGCTCTGGAGGACACGACCTATCGTCTCGCGGTGATCGACCTGCTCGGGGTGATCGCCTATGGCGAGCTGTCGGCGTTCGATCGCCTGGCCGAGGACGCCAAGCTCGCCCCGTCCTTGGACGACAAGCTGGCCATGGCCGCGATGGCCACCGCGGAGTTCGGACACCTGGCGGCGCTGCGGGAGCGGATCGTCGAGCTCGGCGCCGACGCCTCGGCCGCCATGGCGCCCTTCCGCGACGCCTTGGACGACTTCCATGCCCACACCCGCCCGGCCGACTGGTACGAGGGCCTGATCAAGGCCTACGTCGGCGACGGCCTCGCGGCCGACTTCTATCGCGAGATCGCCGCCTACCTCGATCCCGACACCCGCGACGTGATCATCGGCTCGCTGCGCGACGCCGGCCACGCCGACTTCGTCGTCGAGCGGGTGCGGGCCGGGATCGAGTCCGACCCGCGGCTCGGCGGCCGACTGGCGCTGTGGGGCCGGCGCCTGATGGGGGAGGCGCTCTCCCAGGCGCAGCGGGTGGCCGCGGAGCGCGACGCCCTGACGGTGCTGCTCGCCGGTGGGGTGGATCGGCCCGGCATGGATCTCGCGGCCCTCGGCCGGATGTTCAACCGGCTCACCGAGCGCCACGCCGACCGCATGACCAAGCTCGGCCTCGACTCCTGAGCTCCTCTGCCTGCCATCGACCCGGCAGAGGATCTGCCGGGTCGACACGGAAATGCCGCCGACCCGGCAGAGGATCTGCCGGGTCGACACGGAAATGCCATCGACCCGGCAGAAGATCTGCCGGGTCGACGGGTGGAACGGGGTCAGGCGCTCTTGCTGCGGCCGGTGACACCGGCGGCGATCGTGACCAGGACGGCGGCGATCACGACCTGCCAGAGGTGGCGCCACCAGTCGATGCCGCGGGTGCAGTTGTTCATGTCGTCGCAGCTGAAGATCGCGGCATAGAGGTAGCTGCCGACCAACATCCCACCGACACCGCAGACGATTGTCAGCCAGAGGGGGATGCTGTCGCGACTCCCGGGTGCGACCCACTTGCCGAGCAGGCCGATGATCAGACCGCCGATGAGGGCCCACAAGATCGTTCCAAGCATGGCGTTCCTTCCGGATGCTGTGCGGAGCACAGGCCGCCGAGCTCTCGGCGGTCACCTGCTATCCAACCCACAACTCGGCGGCGAGGCAACGATGCCGAGCCCAGAGTCAACGGTGTCGGGCGCTCAGTGGCGGAAGCCCACCTGGCCGGCCACACCGCCACCGATCTCGACGTAGGCGAGCTTGTCGCCGGGGACCACGATGTGGCGACCCTTGGTGTCCAGGAGCGTCAACAGACCGCCGCCGACCGCATCGGCGACCATCTTCTCGACGGCCTCGACGGTGTCGTTCACCTCGACGATGAGCTCGCGGTTGGCGTGCTGCACCCCGATCTTGACCTCCACGGATCCTCCTTGTGCTGTGGTGTGTACGCCGGTCGGTCCGGTCAGTGTTCGTCGCTGCGCGGGTATCCGCGGATCCCGCGCCAGGCGAGACCGGCCACCAGGGCGGCCGCGTCCTCCTGTGGGATCTCGCTGCGCTCCGACAGCCAGAACCGCGCGCTCACCTGTCCCATTCCGACCAGGGACACCGCGAGCAGCCGAGAGGCGTCGTCGGGCAGACCGGTGTCCTCGTGGATGACCGAGGCGATCATGTCGGCGCAATCGGAGGTGACCCGGTCGACGAGCTCCCGGACGGCGGGCTCGTTGGTGAGGTCCGACTCGAACACGAGCCGGAACGCCCCGGTGTCGTTGGCGACGTAGTCATAGAACGCGGTCATCGTGGCGGCGACGCGCAGCTTGTTGTCGTGGGTGCTGTCGAGCGCCTTGCGGCAATTGCCGACGATGATGTCGCAGGAGGCGTCGAGCAGCGCGAGGTAGAGGTCGAGCTTGCCCGGGAAGTGCTGGTAGAGCACGGGCTTGGACACGCCTGCTCGGTCGGCGATGTCGTCCATGGCGGCGGCGTGGTAGCCCTGCGCCACGAAGACTTCGAGCGCCGACTCCAGGAGCTGGGCGCGACGCTCGCGGCGCGGCATGCGGCCACCGCGCGGCCGGGCCTCGTCGTCGTAGCGTTCTGCGGACACCTGAACTCCTTCATCGAGCCGCACAGCGCGGCGTGGGCAGCCTACCCGGCCCCGCCTCCACCCCAGCGGTCCGGATCGCGGAACGAGCCGCGCAGCGCGGACCACTCGGGGAACATGACCGGAGCCTCGAGTGTTGAGGTCAGACATCCCACCGAACCCTTGACCCTGGAGTACGCCGTGAGCATTCCCCCGCTGGTGGAGCCGGCCGCCGAGCTGACCATCGACGAGGTACGCCGCTACAGCCGCCACCTGATCATCCCCGACGTCGGGATGAGCGGGCAGAAGCGGCTCAAGAACGCCAAGGTGTTGGTCATCGGCGCCGGAGGACTCGGCAGCCCTGCCCTGATGTATCTCGCGGCCGCCGGCGTGGGCACCATCGGGATCGCCGAGTTCGACGAGGTCGACGAGTCCAACCTTCAGCGCCAGATCATCCACGGGCAGTCCGACGTGGGCCGCCCCAAGGCGGAGTCCGCCCGCGACGCGGTGGCCGAGATCAACCCCCTGGTCACGGTCGTGCTCCACCAGGAGCGACTCGACAACGACAACGTCATGCAGGTGTTCGAGGGCTATGACCTCATCGTCGACGGCACCGACAACTTCGCCACCCGCTACATGGTCAACGACGCAGCCTACTTCCTGGGGATCCCCTACGTCTGGGGCTCGATCTACCGTTTCGACGGCCAGGCATCCGTCTTCGCGCCGACGCTGGCCGAGGATGCCCCGTGCTACCGCTGCCTCTACCCGGAGCCCCCGCCGCCGGGGATGGTCCCGTCCTGTGCAGAGGGTGGCGTGCTCGGTGTGCTGTGCGCCTCGATCGGCTCGATCCAGGTCAACGAGGCGATCAAGCTGCTCACCGGCATCGGCGACCCCGCCATCGGCAAGCTCGTCATCTATGACGCGCTGGAGCTGGAGTGGCGCAAGCTCAGGGTGCGCAAGGACCCCAACTGCGCCTTGTGCGGCGAGCACCCGACGGTGACCGGGCTCATCGACTACGAGACGTTCTGCGGCGCGATCTCCGACGACGCCGCCTCCGCGGCGGCCGGCTCGACGATCTCGGTCGCCCAGCTCGAGGTCATGCTCAAGGAGCGTGACAACGGCGAGCGCGACTTCGTGCTCATCGACGTGCGCGAGCCCAACGAGTACGAGATCAACCGCATCCCGGGGGCCGTGCTCATTCCCAAGGGCGAGTTCCTCAACGGCACCGCCCTCGGACAGCTGCCGCCCGTCGACGCCGGCACGCAGGTCGTCCTGCACTGCAAGTCCGGCGTCCGCTCGGCCGAGGTGCTCGCGGTCCTCAAGGGGGCCGGCTACTCCGACGCCGTGCACGTGGGCGGTGGCGTCGTCGCGTGGGTCAACCAGATCGACCCGAGCCAGCCGACCTACTGAGCGGGTAGGTTCGCCGCCATGGCGGCAGCACCGGGTGGGCGACCGAGGCAGCGGTCGGCGACCCGGTCGGGTCTGCTGGCCGTCGCGGGCGTCGGCGGCGTGGCCACCGTGGTCGCCATGGTGGTCGCCTGGGCGGCCACGATCGGGCCCCCGACGCTGGTCCGGGGCGGGGCGCCCGCGTTCGGGACGGCCACTCCGACCCCCTCGCCGACGCCGCCGCCGCCGGGATCGGGGTCGCCCGGTCAGGGCTTCGTGCCCCACGAGCACCCGCTGCTGGTGACGCTGATGACGCTGTTCGCCGTCGCGTTCGTCGTCACCCTCGTGTTCGGGCTGTTCACCTTGGTCCGCGCCCTGCTCAGCTGGCAGCGCGTCACGATCCGCAGACGCTATGTGCCCCCCGACGTGGAGTTCGACGTGATCGCGGCTCCGCAGGCCGTGGAGGCGCTCGTCGCAGCCGCCGCGAGCCAGCGCGAGGCACTACTGACGGGTAGTGCCCGCAACGCCATCGTGGAGTGCTGGCACCGCTTCGAGACCGAGAGCACCGAGGCCGGCATCACTCAGCACCCCTGGGAGACCACCGGCGAGTTCGTGCTGCGCGTGCTGGACCTCGCCGACGCAGACCCGCGACCGGTCGCCGTGCTGGCCCGGCTCTATCGCGAGGCGCGGTTCTCCAGCCACCAGATCGGGGAGGACCAGCGGGCCGAGGCGCTCTCGGCGCTCCAGGCGATCCATGCCGGGATGGGGACCCGGTCACGCGGGCTCTCGTCGGGAGGCACCGGATGAGTCGCCGTTGGCTACGCCGAGCAGCCGGGCTGACGCTGCTCGAGGGCACACTCCTCGTGGCGCTCCGCTTGCTCGACGTGCAGGTCGACCTCGTGCGTTTCGTGTTGGTGGTGGCGCTCGTGCTCGCCACGATCTGGCTCGTCCTGGACACCGCCGACCAGGACGCGTCGTGGGAGGTCGAGGCGCCGCCGGAGCCGCGGTCGGGGGCCTCGGACACCCGCCTGGTGACCTATACCCGCGTCCTCGAGGACCACCTCGCGGCGCGCGAACCAACGGCCGCCGTCCGGGACCGGCTCCGGTGGCTGGTCATCCAGCGCCTGGAGCTGCACCACGGACTGGGGGTCGACGATCCCGAGGCCCGAGTCCTGCTCGGCCCGGATCTGGCCGCCCTGCTCGACGACCCACCCCGCCGCATCAACCCGGCTGAGCTCGACGACGCCCTCACCAGAATCGAGATGCTGTGACCGACGCACCCATCCCGGCGCCCGACCCCGCCGCCATCCCGGGAGCCCGGGGACGGATGTCCGTGTCCGAAGCGGGCGAGCTGGCGGGCCGGGTGCTCGCCGAGGTCGAGAAGGCCGTGGTCGGCAAGCACGAGGCCCTGTCGCTCGTGCTCGCGGCGGTCCTCGCCAAGGGACACGTCCTGCTGGAGGACTTCCCGGGCCTCGGCAAGACCCTCGCCGCGCGCTCGTTCGCCCGCGCCCTGGGTCTGGAGTTCACCCGGGCGCAGTTCACGCCTGACCTGCTGCCCGCCGACCTGACGGGGTCCTTCATCTACCAGCAGCGCGAGCAGGAGTTCGTCTTCCGCCGTGGCCCCCTGTTCACCGGGCTGCTGCTCGCCGACGAGATCAACCGCACGCCACCCAAGACCCAGTCGGCGCTGCTCGAGGCGATGCAGGAGCACCAGGTGACCGTGGAGGGGGAGACGTTCGCGCTCCCTCAACCGTTCCACGTCCTCGCGACCGCCAACCCGATCGAGTACGAAGGCACCTACCCGCTCCCGGAGGCACAGCTGGACCGGTTCCTGCTCCGGGTCTCCTTCGGCTACCCCACGGGCGACCAGGAGCACGAGGTCGTCGCGGCCCGCCTGGCCCGGCGCCGCGAGGAGGTCGACCTGGAGCCCGTCACCGACGCGGCCGGGCTGCTGGCGATGCAGGCCGCCGTCGAGACCGTGACCGTCGACGAGAGTGTCAGCCGCTACTGCGTCGAGCTCGCGACCGCGACCCGGGCCCACGACGACGTGCTGACCGGCGCCTCGCCGCGCGGTTCCCTCGGGCTCGTGCTCGCCGCGCGCGCGTTCGCCGTACTCCGCGGCCGTGACTTCGTCATCCCCGAGGACGTCAAAGTGGTGGCCCGCAGCGTGCTGGCGCACCGGATCACGGTCCGCCCGGAGCTCTGGATGACCCAGGCGTCCGGACGCCGGGTCGTCGACGCCGTCCTCGCCGCCGTCGCGACGCCGCCGACCCTCGAGCGCCGGGACCGCCGATGACCCAGTGGCGCACCACGGCGGCGCTGCGCCGTGCGCTCGCGCTCACCGGCTTCGGGCTCGCCTATGCCGTCGTGCTCCAGGCCCCGGTGGTCGTGGTGCTCGTCTCGCCCTTCCTGGTCCTGGCCGCGCTCGGGCTGTTGCACCGGCCCGCCTCGGAGCCTCGCGTCCGCGTCGACCTGCGCCACCGCGTGCTGCCCGAGGGAGGTGGCACCGTCAGCGACCTGGTGATCGACGACGCCGCCGACATCGAGCAGGTGACCCGGTCTGCCGCCATGACACCCTTCGTCGCTCGGCGGCCCTCCCAGGGAAGCGTCGCCGGCCTCGCGGGCGACCCGGCCTCCCTGCGGCTCGAGCTGAGCCCGCGTCGGTGGGGCCGCGTCGATCTGGGCAACGAGGAGGTCGCACTCACGACCCCCTGGGGCGGCCATCGCTGGGGCCCGGTGCGCGTCACCGGTCGCATCCTGGCGGTGCTTCCGACGACGGCGCCGTTCGACTCCCGGGCCGAGGCACCTCAGCCGGTCGGGCTGGTCGGGTCCTATCGTTCCCGCCGCCCGGGCGCCGGGACCGAGCTCGCCGGCATCCGTCCGTTCGTGCCCGGCGACCGACTGCGCCGGGTCAACTGGCGGGTGTCCCTGCGCGCTCGCGAGCTGCATGTCGTCCATGCCCTGGCCGAGACCGACACGGGCGTCCTGGTCGTCGTCGACGCCCTCGCCGACCTGGGCCGCTCCGAGGGGGTCGACGGTCGTGCCAGCTCACTGGACCGCACCGTGCGCGCCGCCGCGGCGCTGGCCGAGCACCACGTCCGCCGCGGCGACCGGGTGGCCCTCCGGGTGGTCGGCGGATCGGGCCGCTACGTCGGCTACGGCACGGGGACCCGGCACCTGTGGGTGCTGCTCCACGCGTTGGCCGACATCCGGCCGGGGGTCCCGCGCGATCTTCCCGAGCATGGGCTCCAGCTGGGCGCGTCGATGGGGACCGAGGTGCTCATCCTCTCGACGCTGCTCCAGCCCGCGATGGTGAACACGGCCGCCCTGCTCACCGCGCGCGGGCTCCCGGTGCTGGTCATCGACACGCTTCCTCCGGGGGGACTGGTCGACGCCGACTGGGACGACGGCATCGGCAACCAACGACAGCAGGCGATCGCCGCCACGGCCTGGCGGATGCGTCGTCTCGAGCGAGACCTGCTGCTCGAGCGGCTCAGCCGCACGGGCTGCCCCGTCGTGCCATGGCGCGGGCCCGGAACCCTCGACGACGTCCTGCGCCGGCTGGCGCGCCGCGCCCAGCTCCCGCGGGTGATGGCCCGATGAGCCTCCGGTCGCTCCTGCCCCGTTGGAGCCGGGCCCAGTGGATCCTCCGGATGATCGTGCTGCTCGGGCCGCTCGTCGCCTTCTGGTCGACGGCCGCCGAGGGTACGGTGGCGGGGCTCGGCTGGTCGGTGCTGGTCGTCGCCGCCGCGGTGGCCGCCACGCTGCTGCCCGCCAGCGCCGCACCGCTGGTGGCGATCGGCATCGTGATGGGCTGGTGGGGCGGCGGTCCCGCCGATCCGCTCCATCCCGCCGTCCTGGTCGCGGGCGCCGCGCTCCTGGCCACCCACGTCGCCGCGATGCTGGCAGCCAGCGGTCCCTCGGGGCTGACCCCGAGCCGGGCCCTGGTGGAGCGGTGGGTGCGGCGGGCGGTGCTGGTCTACCTCCCCCTCCCGCTGGTGTACGCCGTCGCGCGCGGCGTCGCCGGAGCACCCGAGCCGCCGTACGTCTGGACCGCGGGACTGGTGGCTGCCCTGGGAACCGTCCTGGCCGGGCAGTGGGCCTTCGGGCGGACGCTCGGCGCCGATGCGGGGCCCCCGATGGAGACACGTCCTCCATCCACAGGTGTGGGGATCTGACTGTGGAAATGTGGCCGTTGTTGTGGAGGGACAGTCGGGTTCTGTGGACGACACGCCGATGTGCTCAAACTGCCTGAAATAGTTGGCCGCAACCCCTTGTGCGGAGGGTTTCGCAGGGCATAGAACTTCTCTCACGCAGTCCCTCCGGGGGCGGCGGGATGGCTCGGAAACGAGGGTCCACACCGAGGGGCTTG
>Ga0209023_10001372_pt1 | contig 32838 bp, 35 predicted proteins | sample LakOneMetagenome_FD_187468 | JGI IMG/M metagenome (GOLD analysis project Ga0209023, IMG submission 187468) | Freshwater and sediment microbial communities from Lake Erie, Canada (SPAdes) (version 2) | ecosystem: Environmental > Aquatic > Freshwater > Lentic | place: Lake Erie, Canada...
GGGACGCTGTAGCAAGCGGCCGACCATCGGGATCACCGGGCGGTTGCGCATCGACTCGTGGATCACGGCCTCGATGTACGCCTCTGCCTGGCTGTCGCCGCCGCGCACGGATTCGCGGAGGCGGTCATACGGCTCCGGATTGCGCACCAGGCGCTCCATCGTCCACGCGAGCTGGTTGGCCGTCGTCTCGTGTCCGGCGAGCAGCAGCGTCAGAAGCTCCATCCGCACCTCGTAGTCGCTCAGCGCAACGCCGGCCTCATCGGTGGCCGTCAGCAGCATCGACAGGATGTCGTCGCCGCGCTCGGCTTCGGCTACCGCGCGCCGCGCACGGATGACATCGTCGACCGCCTGGTAGGCGGGGTTCGTGAAGGTCGTGAGGGGGAAGCGCGGGCTGCTGTGCCCGGCGCTCGTCTGCTCGACGAGGGCGAACCACGGCTTCGTCGTCGTGCCGACGATCCTGCGCAGGCGATCACGCAGCACCCATTCCGGCGTGCCGTCAGTCGGCTCCCCGTCCAGGCCGAAGACGCCCGACATGATCACGTCCAGCGTCACCGCCGACATGCGGGAAGCGATCTCCACGGTGTCGCCGACGTGCCAGCTGTCGAGCTCCTTCGTGATCGCGCCTTCGATCGCTGCGGTGTAGGCGCTGATCGCGTCGCCATGGAACGACGGCAGCAGCAACTTGCGCTGCCGCATGTGGCGTGCCCCGTTCGAAGTCAGCACGGTGGACGGGCCGAGCACCGGCAGCAGCGGGGAATCGGCGGTCAGGGTCGGAGCCTCGGCGGGCTTCGCCAGGAACAGCGACTTGACGTGATCCGGGTGACTGGTGATGTGGAACGGTGTCCGGGCATTGAGGACCTTCATCGTGAAGACCTCGCCCGCCCGGTCCGCTGCGTTACGCGCGAATCGCCGTGGGTGAAACGCGAACGTCAGCGACTGTCGCAGCGCGGAGCCTGGCAGTCGCGGCGGTGGGGTGAGCGTGGGGTCCGGAGCGTCAAGCGGACCCGCAGGCGACGGTGCCGCCGAACCGCGTAGGGCATTGACCGGAGCATCGACAGCCGTCATGTACACGACTGTACATTACGGCGCGGAGACGCGTGACGGGTCAGTCGTCGTCGCGGTTGCGACGGCGGCCACGGCCGCCCTTGCTGCTCTCGGCCTCGGCCACGACGTACGGCAGCAGCGACAGCTCACGCGCACGCTTGATCTCGCGCGCCATGATCGCCTGATCACGCCGCGGCAGGCCTGTCTGACGGCGCGAGCGGATGCGACCGCGCGACGTCAGGAACTGCTTGAGGTACTCGGGGTCGAGGTAGCTGATCTTCTCCAGCTCCTCGGCGGGCCAGTACTTGCGGCGGATGGGACCGCTGTTGATTCTCATTGGTGGGCGTCGGGCCATGCGACGCGGAACTGTAGCAACCATCGACCATCAGCCCTCGTGCGGGCGCCGGCAGCACGTACCCGCTACCATGGCCCGACGGCTCGCCCAACGGCGGGTCGTTTCTTTGACGTCACCCATTCCTTCACCTTTACGGGAGCCGCAATATGGCCCGCGGAGATGTGCGAATCGCTATCACCCTCGCGTGCGAGGACTGCAAGCGTCGCAACTACCAAACGAATAAGAGCAAGCGCAACACGCCTGACCGCGTGGCGATCCGCAAGTACTGCAAGTGGTGTCGGTCGCATACCGATCACCGCGAGACGCGCTAGCCCCAGGACTCGTAGTCATGACCGACGACCCACGGCACGAAGAGGAAGACGAGGGGCTCCCCGCTGAGCTCGAGCACTCGTCTGCCGGTGCCGACGAGGCTCGCGCGGTCACCGAGGGCGGCACAGGCGCCGAGCTTGACGACCTGGCCCTCGAGCAGCAGGCCTTCGCCGCCGAGGGTGACCTCGACGATGACGGGGACATCGACGCCGATGACCGGCAGCTCGCAGCCACCCGCGGCCGCGTCACCACCGCCGGTCCCGGTGGCGGCCCGCGCTTCTGGCAGTTTCTCAAGGCGTCGTGGGCGGAGCTGCAACGCGTGCAGTGGCCGGACCGCCGGCAGGTCGGGCAGGCAACCGCCGTCGTCATCGGCTTCGTGATCATCGCCGGGGCCTACCTCGGCGCCGCAGACTGGGTCGCGCAGCGGCTCGTGGACTTCATCCTCTAGGACTTTCTATGTATCGCTGGTACGTCGTCAACACTTACTCCGGGCACGAGAACAAGGTCAAATCGAACCTTGAGCATCGCGCTGCCTCGCTCGGCCAGAAGACGGCGGTTCGTCAGATCGTCGTCCCGACCGAGACCGTCTCGGAGATGAAGGACGGGCAGAAGGAGTCCAAAGAGAAGCGGACGATGCCCGGCTACATCCTGGTCAACATGGACCTCAACGAGGATTCATGGCAGCTCGTCAAGGGCACGCCGGGCGTCACGTCCTTCGTCGGCTCCGCCAACGAGCCGGTGCCGCTGACGCAGCCCGAGGTTGACCGCCTGCTGCACCGCGAGGTCGCGCAGAAGGTCGCCACCAAGGCGCAGTTCACGATCGGTGAGTCCGTCAAGGTCGTGGCCGGTCCGTTGTCAGACTTCACGGGCGAGATCTCCGAGATCAATCAGGATGCTCAGAAGCTCAAGGTCCTGGTTTCCATCTTCGGCCGCGAAACGCCGGCCGAGGTTGGGTTCGACCAGGTCAAGAAGGTTTAGCGAGTAACGTCGCCGGTCGTCATGCCTTGGCATGACGAGAAGGCGAAACACATTTAGTCGTCCGTACCACCGTCAGAAGTTGTGACCGTGGGAGACACAAGAAAGAAGAAACAGCATGGCGAAGAAGGTCCTCACCCAAATCAAGTTGCAGGCCGCCGGCGGCCAGGCAAGCCCGGCACCGCCGGTCGGCCCGGCGCTCGGTCAGCACGGCATCAACATCATGGAGTTCTGCAAGGCGTTCAACGCGCAGACCCAGGATCAGAACGGCACGACGATCCCCGTCGTGATCACCGTGTACGAGGATCGCTCGTTCACGTTCATCACGAAGACGCCGCCGGCCGCCGTCCTCATCAAGCAGGCGATCAACCTGGCCAAGGGCTCAGGTGAGCCGCACAAGAACAAGGTCGGCAAGATCACCAAGGCGCAGATCCGCGAGATCTCCGAGAAGAAGTTCGCTGACCTGAACGCGAACGATCTCGACCAGGCCGACCAGATCATCATGGGCACGGCCCGCTCAATGGGAGTGGACGTCGTCTAATGGCCAAGCACGGGAAGAACTACAACGCCGTCTTCGCCAAGGTTGACCGCGAGCACGAGTATGAGCCGCGCGAGGCGATCGCGCTGGTCAAGGAGTGCACACGCGCCAAGTTCGACGAGACCGTCGAGGTGCACATCCGCACGGGCCTCAACGTCCGTCACGCCGAGGAGCAGCTGCGCGGCACGATTGCGCTGCCGCACGGACTCGGCAAAGACGTGAAGATCATCGTCTTCGCCAAGGGCCCGAAGGCGGCCGAGGCTGAGGCCGCCGGTGCTGACGAGGTCGGCGCGGACGATCTCGCCAAGAAGATCGAAGAGGGCTTCAGTGACTTCGACGTGGCGATCGCCACGCCTGACATGATGCCGGTCGTCGGTCGCCTCGGAAAGATCCTCGGACCGTCCGGCAAGATGCCGAACCCGAAGGTCGGCACGGTGACGATGGATGTCGCCAAGGCCGTTGAGGAGTCCAAGTCCGGCAAGGTCGAGTACCGCACCGATCGCAGTGCGATCGTGCACCTCTCGATCGGCAAGGCGTCGTTCGATGAGCAGACGCTGCTCGAGAACTACGCCGCGGTGATCGAGGAGATCATCCGCGCGAAGCCTTCCGTGGCCAAGGGCAAGTACCTCAAGAACATCACCGTGACCTCCACGATGGGTCCGGGAATCAAGGTTGATTCCACGCGCACCCGTGATATCGCGGAGGCGGACACGTCCACGTCCGCAACCCAAGCTGAGAACGCTGACGAGGGGGACGCGGACGCGTCCTAACCTCGATCGGCATCCAGAGACCGTCGGCACGCGGAGATTCCGCGGGAAGTCCGGCAGAGGAGGCTGAATGAACAGAGAACAAAAAGCCGCTGCGGTTGCAGAGATCGCAGAGCAGATCACGGAGTCCGACGCCGTTTTCGCCGTCGACTACCGCGGCATCACGGTGGCAGAGGTCGGTGACCTGCGGACGAAACTCCGTGAGGCCGACTCGAGCTTCCGCGTCGTCAAGAACACGCTCACCGAGCGTGCGGCTGACGCCGCCGATGCCCCGGCGCTGAAGGATCATCTGGAGGGCCCGACGGCCCTGACGTTCGTGCGCGGCGATGCCGCGGCGGCCGCCAAGGTCATCGCTGACTTCCAGAAGTCCACCGGTGGTGAGCTGCTGCCCTTCAAGGGCGGGATTGTCAACGGCGAGGTGCTGGATGCCTCGCAGATCACCGCGATCTCCAAGCTGCCTTCGCGCCAGGTCCTTTATGGCCAGCTCGTCGGCATCGTTGCTTCGCCGATCAGCGGCCTTGCGCGCAGCCTGAACGGACTCGTGTCCGGTCTCGCCGTGGCGCTCGGTGGCGTGCTCGAAGGCAAGCAGGACGGTTCGATCCCCGCTGGGGATGCTCCGGCTGCAGCTGCCGTCTCGGCGGCATCCGCTGACGCGGATTCCGACGAAGGTTCTGCTGACGCAGAACCTTCAACCGAGGCTGAGGCATCGGTCGCTGAAGAGGCGCCCGCGGACGAAGCAGAAGAAGCGCCGGCGGAAGAGCCGGTTGCCGAGGAAGCACCAACTGAAGATTCGGCGGACGCCGAAGCGACAACGGGCGATGACGCATCGTCCGCCGAACCCGAGAACACAGAGGAATAGAGAACATGGCTAACAGCACCGCAGATTGGATTGAAGAGCTCAAGGGCATTTCCGTGCTCGAGCTGTCAGAGCGCATCAAGGCGCTCGAAGAGGAGTTCGGCGTGTCGGCTACGGCCGTCGCCGCCGCAGCCCCGGCCGCCGGTGGCGGCGGTGGCGACGCAGGCGCCGCTGAAGAGAGTGGCACCGTCGACGTCGTCCTCACGGGTGCCGGCGACAAGAAGATCCAGGTCATCAAGGTCGTGCGTGCCGCGACCGGTCTCGGTCTGAAGGAGGCCAAGGCGCTCGTCGACGAGGCTCCGAAGCCGATCAAGGAAGGCATCGAGCGCGACGAGGCCGACAAGCTCAAGCAGGAGCTTGAAGAGGCCGGCGGTTCCGTCGAGCTCAAGTAGCGGTCGCGACCCGGCTGTGCCGGGTAGCTGAAGGACTGTGGTAGACGAGGGCGCTCCGCAAGGGGCGCCCTCGGTCGTCCGGGGCTTCTAGCCCGGGAAATCTCGTCGCAGCTTGATCTCCGTGACCTCGAACCCGGCCGTCGTCGCGACGATCGTTGCTCGGTAGTACTTCTGCCCCAGGTTGCCGTAGCAGACAGCTCGAGTCCCGGGCTGGTCGGGTATGAGGACTGGGCAACCGACGCCTTCGCTGCTCCGGTCCTTCGAAGAGATCCGTGACCGAGCGGCCTGCTCGATGCGCGCCAATACGTCCTCGCGGTCCAGGAACGGGAGCATGACCTTGACTTTCGCCCCCGGCTCGCTCCCCACCGTGGCGCGGACCGGGCCCCCGCCGCCTCCGTGCTTGATCCTGACCCTGCAGGTGATCGTCGTGCCTGTCGCGACGCCATCAGTCTTCGGGCAGGTGACCGTGACCTCGCGGGGCTCGATCTCGGTGCCCTTGAGCACAGACCGGGTTATCTCCGCCTTGACCTGGCTCACAGGCACCGTGTCCTCCCCGCATGCCGACAGGCACAGCACAGCGAAGAGGGCGGGTGCGACGGGGACCAATGGATGCATGCGGTTCGTCTCCTACCGCGCCGCGGTCTTGAAGGTGAACTTGCCCTTGCCGTCGGTCTGCACGGCCTTGACGGTGAACGCCTTGCCGCCGGCAAGGCCCTTACAGGTGAATGGTGCCCCCGGCTCGCCCACCACGATGTCGGGGCAGTCGACGGTGACCTGGCCGGCGTTCTTGACCTGCGCGTTGATCTGCTCGACGATCGAGCCCTCCGCTTCGTCCATGTGGATGAACGGCGCCTCGAACTTGACGTTGCCGTCACCATCCGATTGCACAACCTGGACGTTGCCCTTGGTGCCGTCCTTGGCGGTGACGGTGCAGGTGAACGTGCCGCCCTTCTCCACCTTGACGTCCTCGGGGCAGCTGACCTCCTTGACCGGCACTCCCGCCTGAACGCGCACGGCCTTGGAGATCTCCGCCTCGCCCTTGCTCGCGTCGATCGTCTTGGTGCAGCCGCTGAGCGCGACCGTTGCGCTGAGCGCGACGAGGGTTGATCCGGCCAGCAGTCCCTGGTGCATCCGCGGAACCCTACTCGCTACACTGGTTCCTTCGGCCAATAGTCGCAGCCGCCCAATGCAGTGCCACTCGCGCCACATACGCGAGGGCCCGGGCGGGGTCCGTGAGCGCCGAAAGCCCCTTGCAGGGGTTGTGCTTCGCTCTGTGCTAGATTGAACAGTTCGCGACTTTGCGCCCGTTGTTGGGCACGAAGCACGCGCCCTCTCCGTGACCGCCCGCTCGACCCTCTGAGGAGTCGCCGTAGTGCCTGTACTCGACGCCGCCAGCCGGACGCGCCGCACCTTTGCGCGCCTGGACAATGCAGTTGAGGTTCCGAACCTCATCGACATCCAACGCCGCTCATTTGCGTGGCTCGTTGACACCGAGAAGGGCGGCCTGCGCGAGACGATCGACGACATCTCGCCGATCGAGGACTACACCGGGCACCTGGCGGTGAACTTCGGCGAGTTCGTCTTCGACGAGCCGGCGAACACGATCGCCGAGTGTCGCGAGAAGGACCTCACGTACTCGCGTCCGCTCACGGTCACCGTCGCCTTCATCAACCACGAGACGGGCGAGATTCGTGAGCAGTCGGTCTTCATGGGCGACTTCCCGTGGATGACCGATCGCGGCACCTTCATCATCAATGGCACCGAGCGCGTCGTCGTGACGCAGCTCGTCCGCTCCCCGGGCGCCTATGTCATGGAGGCCAAGGACCGCGAGAAGCAGTGCTTCGTCGCCAACCTGATGCCGGCCCGTGGCTCCTGGATGGAGATGGAGATCGACAAGAAGGGCAAGGTCTTCGTCCGGATCGACCGCAAGCGCAAGCTGCCGGTCACCGTCCTGCTGCGCGCGATGGCGTACAACCCGGAGCTCGACGCCGACCGCGAAGAGACCCAGGAGGACATCGAGAAGCTGGACCAGGAGATCATCGATCTCTTCGGTGGCTCGCTCTACATCCGCAACACGGTGGAGACCGACCCCGAGGTCACGAAGACCAAGAAGGGCGCGTTGATCGAGCTCTTCAAGAAGCAGCGTCCGGGCGAGCCGCCGTCGGTCGACGCCGCCTACTCGCTGCTCAACCAGCTGTTCTTCGACCCCAAGCGCTACGACCTCACGCGCGTCGGTCGCTACAAGCTGAACGCCCGCCTCGGTCACGACATCGACCTCGAGACGCGCACCCTGACGCACGAGGACATCCACGCGCTGGTGCGCGAGCTGATCTCGCTGCCGAAGGCCATCGGTGTGCCGGAGGACGGCGAGGTCGAGATCAAGGACTACGCCGCCGAGGTCGCCTCGCTGCCGCGTGAGCCGATCGCCGACCGCCTCGACGAGTACGAGCACTTCGGCAACCGCCGTCTGCGCACCGTCGGCGAGCTGATCCAGGAGGCCTTCCGGATCGGCCTCTACCGGATGGAGCGCGTCGTCCGCGAGCGCCTCACCACCGAGGACGAGGACACGATCACGCCGCAGACGATCGTCAACATCCGCCCGGTCGTGGCCGCGATGAAGGAGTTCTTCGGCTCCTCGCAGCTGTCGCAGTTCATGGACCAGACGAACTCCCTGTCGGGTCTGACGCATCGCCGTCGCCTGTCGGCACTCGGTGCTGGCGGTCTGACGCGTGAGCGCGCCCCGATCGAGGTCCGCGACGTCCACCCGACGCACTACGGCCGGATGTGCCCGATCGAGACCCCTGAGGGTCCGAACATCGGTCTGATCGGCTCGCTCTCGAGCTACGCCGAGATCTCCGAGCACGGCTTCGTCACGACGCCGTACCGCGTCGTCGAGAACGGCGTTGCGACCGACAAGGTCGTGCGTCTCGACGCCACGCAGGAGGAGCAGCTGCTGATCGCCCAGGCGAACCAGCCGATGGATGCCTCCGGCAAGCTCAAGGGCCCAGAGGTCCTCTGCCGCACGCTCGCCGGCCAGTACGTCACGGTCGCGCCGAAGGACGTCGACCTGATGGACGTCTCGCCGCAGCAGATCTGGTCGGTCGCCACGGCGATGATCCCGTTCCTCGAGCACGACGATGCCAACCGGGCCTTGATGGGCTCGAACATGCAGCGCCAGGCCGTGCCACTGCTGAAGGCCGATGCACCCGTCGTCGGCACCGGCATGGAGGCCCGTGCCGCGCGCGACACCGGTGACCTCGTACTCGCCGACAATGCCGGCACCGTCGCCTACGTCGACTCGAAAGAGATCGTCATCGAGCACAAGGACGGCAAGGACACTTACGAGCTGCAGAAGTTCCGCCGCTCGAACCAGGGCACGCTGATCCACCAGAAGCCTCGCGTGAAGCCGGGCGAGAAGGTCAAGAAGGGTGCGCTGCTGGCGGACGGTTCAGCCTCCGACAAGGGCGAGATGGCCCTCGGCAAGAACCTGATGGTGGCCTTCATGAGCTGGGAGGGCTACAACTTCGAGGACGCGATCATCCTCAGCCGTCGTCTGGTCAAGGACGACGAGCTGACCTCGATTCACATCGAGGAGTACGAGGTTGACGCGCGCACGACGAAGCTCGGCGACGAGGAGGTCACGCGTGACATCCCGAACCGCTCGGAGGAGTCGCTGCGCAACCTCGACGACCGCGGCATCGTCCGCGTCGGCGCCGAGGTCGGCTCCGGCGATCTGCTCGTCGGCAAGGTCACGCCGAAGGGTGAGACCGAGCTGACCGCAGAAGAGAAGCTGATCCGCGCGATCTTCAAGGAGAAGGCCCGCGAAGTCCGCGACACGTCGCTCAAGGTGCCGCACGGCGAGGGCGGCGTCGTGATCGACGTCAAGACCTTCTCGCGTGACGCCGGCGACGACCTGCCGCCGGGCGTCAACGACCTCGTCCGCGTCTTCGTCGCGAAGAAGCGCAAGATCTCCGAGGGCGACAAGCTCGCCGGCCGCCACGGCAACAAGGGCGTCATCTCGAAGATCGTCGACGAGCACGACATGCCGTTCCTCGAGGACGGCACGCCGGTCGACGTGATCCTGAACCCGCTTGGTGTTCCGTCACGCATGAACGTCGGTCAGATCCTGGAAACGCACTTGGGTTGGGCCGCAGCACAGGGCTGGTACAACGACCCCGAGCAGGACTTCAAGCACGGTGACCGCGTCTACACGGCGACCCCCGTGTTCGACGGCGCCTCGGTCGAGGACGTCGACAACGCCCTGCTGCGCTGGCAGGAGGACCACGAGAAGGCCGGCGGCAAGATCCGCATGGACATCGACAAGAGCCGTGCCGTGGGTAACCGCGCGTCCGGCAAGTTCCGCCTCTTCAACGGCCGCACCGGTGAGCCGTTCCAGGAGACGGTGACCGTCGGCTACATGTACATCCTGAAGCTGCTGCACCTTGTCGACGACAAGATCCACGCCCGCTCGACCGGCCCGTACTCGCTCGTCACCCAGCAGCCGCTGGGCGGCAAGGCGCAGTTCGGCGGCCAGCGTTTCGGCGAGATGGAGGTCTGGGCACTGGAGGCCTACGGCGCCGCGTACACGCTGCAGGAGATGCTCACGATCAAGTCCGATGACACCGTCGGCCGCGTCAAGGCGTACGAGGCGATCGTCAAGGGCGAGAACATCGCCGAGCCGTCGATCCCCGAGTCGTTCAAGGTGCTGCTGAAGGAGATGCAGTCGCTGACGCTGGACGTCAACGTGATCTCCGAGGAGGGCATCGGCTCAGACAACGGTGACGAGGACGACGATCTGCTGCGTGCGGCAGAGGAGCTCGGCATCGACCTGTCGGGCGTGCGCTCGACCGACGGCGAAGCCGCAGACGAGACCGTCGGCGGCGACGCCGAAGCCAATGAAGATGCCGAACCCGACGCTGAGGACCTCAGCGTTGACGCCGAAGTCAACCTCGGCGACCTGGCCTAGTTAGATCCACCGCGAGAGCTGAGAGAAACCATGATCGACATCAACAATTTCGACGCCATCGAAATCGGACTGGCGTCCAGCAAGAAGATCCGCGGCTGGTCATCGGGCGAGGTCACCAAGCCGGAGACGATCAACTACCGCACGCTGAAGCCGGAAAAGGACGGCCTGTTCTGCGAGCGCATCTTCGGTCCGACCAAGGACTGGGAGTGCTACTGCGGCAAGTACAAGCGCGTCCGCTACAAGGGCATCGTCTGTGAGCGCTGCGGCGTCGAGGTCACCCGCTCCAAGGTCCGCCGCGAGCGCATGGGCCACATCGATCTGGCCGCTCCGGTCAGCCACATCTGGTTCTTCAAGGGCGTGCCGAGCCGGATCGGCTACCTGCTCGATATGGCTCCGAAAGAGCTGGAGAAGATCCTCTACTTCGCCGCGTCGATCATCACCTGGGTCGACCAGGAGGCACGTTGGCGCGACATCCCGAAGCTCGAGGCCGAGATGCAGGAGGAGCTGGACCGCCTCCGCGCCGAGGAGAACGAGCGCGTCGAGGAGCTGCGCAGCTCCCGTGAGGCGCGCATCGCCTACCTCGAGAAGGGTGAGCAGGGCGACTTCTCGACCGAGGATCACCTCTGGGCAGATTCGCTCGAGGTGAACATCAAGAAGCTCTCGAAGGACGAGCGCGAGAAGATGACGAAGGAGATCCAGAAGACCTTCGCCGCCGACATCGACGACACGCAGGCCTACTACGAGGACGCCCGTGAGCGCCTCAAGGACGTCTGGAAGCTCTTCTCGAACAAGCTCGAGCCGGCCGAAGAGGCCCCGCAGGAGGGCCAGGACTGGCCGCTCAACACCTACGTCGACAAGGACGCTGCCAAGGACGAGTTCCGTCCCCGCACGATCATCGCCGACGAGACGTTCTTCCGTGAGCTCAAGCACCGCTTCGGCTCGCCGTACGGCTTCGGCGAGTACTTCGGCGGCGGCATGGGCGCCGAGCACATCCGCTCGCTGCTGCTGGAGAAGAAGGAGTACGACCTCGAGGCGGCGCCGCGCAAGGTCGATCCCGATCGCCTCGCCGGTGACGATCTCGCGCCGGCCGATGAGCCGGGCATCGTGATGAACCACGAGCGCGACTTCCTCGAGGACCAGGTCAAGAACGGCAAGGGGCAGAAGCAGGCCCGCGCCGTCAAGCGCCTCAAGGTGCTGTCAGCGTTCCTCAACTCCGACAACAAGCCCGAGCACATGATCCTCGAGGCCGTGCCGGTGATTCCGCCGGAGCTGCGCCCGATGGTGCAGCTGGACGGCGGCCGTTTCGCGACCTCCGACCTCAACGACCTCTACCGCCGCGTCATCAACCGCAACAACCGCCTCAAGCGGCTGCTCGACCTCGGTGCGCCGGAGATCATCGTCAACAACGAAAAGCGGATGCTGCAGGAGGCCGTCGACGCACTGTTCGACAACGGCCGCCGTGGCCGTCCCGTGACCGGCCCGGGCAACCGCGCGCTGAAGTCGCTCTCGGACATGCTCAAGGGCAAGCAGGGCCGGTTCCGTCAGAACCTGCTCGGTAAGCGCGTCGACTACTCCGGCCGTTCGGTGATCGTCTCCGGCCCGTCGCTGCGGCTGCACCAGTGCGGTCTGCCGAAGCTGATGGCGCTGGAACTGTTCAAGCCGTTCATCATGGCCCAGCTCGTCGAGCGCAAGGCCGCGCAGAACATCAAGGCCGCCAAGAAGATGGTCGACTCCGGCATCCCCGAGGTCTGGGACGTGCTCGAGCAGGTCATCCATGAGCACCCGGTGCTGCTGAACCGCGCACCGACGCTGCACCGTCTCGGCATCCAGGCGTTCGAGCCGGTCCTGATCGAGGGCAAGGCGATCCAGGTCCACCCGCTCGTCTGCTCGGCCTTCAACGCCGACTTCGACGGCGACCAGATGGCCGTCCACCTGCCGCTCAGCGCCGAGGCGCAGGCCGAAGCGCGGATCCTGATGCTGTCGTCGAACAACATCCTGTCGCCGGCGCACGGTGCGCCGCTGGCAACCCCGACGCAGGACATGGTGCTCGGCACCTACTACCTGACGATCGGCCCGGATGTCGCTGAGCTTGCCGAGCTGCAGGAGCAGCTGACCAGCGGCAAGTGGCCGAAGGACAAGGACCGCCCGAAGGTCTTCCGCACCGCGCAGGAGGCCGAGTTGTCCTACGACAACAAGCGCCTTGGCCTGCACGACCTGGTCGAGTTCCGTCCGCTCGGACGCGAGGGTGGCCACATCCTCACGACCGTCGGCCGCGTGATCTACAACGACCGCATCGAGCGGGCGCTGGCGGAGACCCTGGGCGACACGTTCGACGCCGAGAGCTACATCTTCGTCAACCAGGCGATGCGCAAGAAGGACACCGTCAAGCTGATCGACGCCCTCGTGCAGTCGTTCGGTGCATCGGCGGTGTCGCAGATCCTCGACGCGTTCAAGGACCTCGGCTTCCACTACGCCACGCTGGCCGGCATCACCGTGTCGAAGAACGACGTGGTTATCCCGCCGGAGAAGGGCGCGATCCTCAAGCAGTACGAGGACATGGTCGCCGAGATCCAGGGCCAGTACGACATGGGCCTGATCACCCAGGAGGAGCGCCACGAACTCGTCGTCGAGAAGTGGACGGCCTGCACCGACGACGTCGCCGACGCGATGCAGCTGCACTTCGATCGGCTCAACCCGATCTTCATGATGGCCGACTCGGGGGCGCGAGGTTCGATCGCGCAGATCCGTCAGCTCGCCGGTATGCGCGGTCTGATGGCCAACCCGAAGGGCGAGATCATCGAGCGTCCGATCAAGGCCAACTTCATGGAAGGCCTGACCGTGCTCGAGTACTTCATCTCGACCCACGGTGCCCGCAAGGGTCTCGCCGATACGGCCCTCCGTACCGCGGACTCCGGCTACCTGACGCGGCGTCTCGTCGACGTCTCGCAGGACGTCATCATCCGCGAACTCGACTGTGGCACGAAGCAGGGCATCGAGCTGCCGATCTTTGACGCGGCCGGTGCGCCGAACGTCAACCTTGTCGGCCGTATCGTCCCGGCGGAGGTCAAGAACGCCGAGAAGAAGGCGCTGGTCAAGAAGGGCAAGCAGATCGATCGCGCCGAGCTCGCCGAGCTGGCAGCGATGCACGCCGATGACATCGCCGCGAACCCCAAGGTCACGGTCCGCTCAACGATGAAGTGCGAGGCCGTGACCGGTGTCTGTCAGGCGTGCTACGGCCGCTCGATGGCGACCGGCAACCTCGCGCAGATCGGTGACGCGGTCGGCATCATCGCCGCGCAGTCGATCGGTGAACCTGGCACGCAGCTGACGATGCGGACGTTCCACACCGGCGGCGTCGCCGGCGCGGACATCACGCACGGTCTGCCGCGCGTCGTCGAGCTGTTCGAGGCGCGTCGCCCGAAGGGTCTCGCGCAGATCACCGAGCAGGACGGCATCGCGCGTCTGGAAGAGACGGACAAGGCTCGCACCGTGATCGTCACCGACGATGGCGGCGAGGAGCACTCCTACATCTTCCCGCGGCGCACACGCCTGCTGGTCGAGGACGGTCAGAAGCTGACGGCCGGCACACAGCTCAACGAGGGCTCGCTGTACCCGCACGATCTGCTGAAGCTCCGCGGCCGGACCGAGACCGAGCAGTACCTGGTGAAGGAGGTCCAGGAGGTCTACAAGTCACAGGGCGTGGACATCAACGACAAGCACATCGAGATCATCGTGCGTCAGATGCTGAAGAAGGTCCGGGTCGACCAGAAGGGCGACACGGGATACCTGCCCGGCCAGTTCGTCGACCGCTACGACTTCGCCCGCGTCAACGCCGAGGTCAAGAAGGCCAAGGGCGAGACGGCGCAGTTCGAGGAGATCATTCTCGGCATCACGAAGGCGTCACTGAACACGGACTCGTTCCTGTCGGCGGCCTCCTTCCAGGAGACCACCAAGGTGCTGACCGACGCGGCGCTCGAGGGCAAGAAGGACACCCTCAACGGCCTCAAGGAGAACGTCATCATCGGCAAGCTGATCCCGGCCGCGACGGGCCTGCGTCGCTACCGCCGGATCGAGATCGAGCCGACCGAGGCGCTACCCCGGGCGATGGACGAGATCGGCCTGCTCGATCAGGACGAGATCGCCGCGGAGCTCGGACTCGGCGCCGGCGGCCTCGGCGGGTTCGGGGCCGGCTTCGACGCCGACCTCGCGCAGCTCGAGGACATCACGGTGGGCGGGGGAGCCGACACCGGCTTCGCCGACGAGCTCGCCGAGCTCGACCTGCCGACCGACAACAGCTAGCCGCTGGCGCCGCGACCGGCGCGCACGGTTTGAACGACGGGCACCTTCGGGTGCCCGTCGGCGTTCAGGGGCTAGCCGGGGCCGGCCGCGGCGGCCTGAGCTGCGGCACGGCGCTCGCGGTAGCGCGTGATCAGGCCCTTTGCCGTGATCGCCGAGCTCACGGTCAGATAGCCGCCGAGCGCGAAGTAGACCCAGGTCGGAACATTGCGCGTGACCGCGACGACGTAGAGATCCGGCGCCAGGAAGCTCGCCGTCACGACCAGCAGCAGCCAGTTTGCGCGGGCGCGGTGGCCGTCCACCAGCGCGCCGACCAGCTCCAGCGTCGACCAGGCGTAGATCACCGAGAAGACGAGCACGAACACGGCGTAGATCCAGCCGTTCAGCCCGTACTGATCGAAGGCCGAGACCATGATCAGCAGCCGAACAACGTCGTAGACGATGTTGATCAGCACCCAGGGTCCGATGATGCGCTTGCGGTTCTCCGGACGCAGCGCGTGTTTGAGACGTTGGACGACGCTCACCCCCTGTACGGTACCCGTGGTGGACGATCCGACTCCATGGACAGTGACACGCGCGTGGGGCATTCACGTCTTCACGAGCCTCGGCGTGCTCTGCTCCTTCTTCGCGGTCGTCACAGCGCTCAGCGATCAACCGCGCGCAGCATTGGTGTGGCTGATGATCGCCCAGGTCGTCGATGGCATCGACGGTCCGCTCGCGCGCGGCTACGACGTACTGCACCACGTGCCGGTGCTGAGCGGGCACACGTTGGACCTCGTGGTCGACTTCACGACCTGCGCGTTCGTCCCGGTGATCTTCGCCTGGGAGTACGAGCTGCTGCCGGCGCCCTGGGATCTGCCGCTGCTGGGCATCGTGCTCGTCACCTCGGTGCTGTGGTTCTCGCGTGAGGACATCGAGACGCGCGATCTCTGGTTCCGGGGCTTTCCGACGGCGTGGAACCTCGTCTTCACGTTCTTCTGGGTGTTCTCGTTCCCGGCCGGCGTCACGATCCCCGTCACGCTCGCGCTGTCCGTCCTGACGCTGACACCGTGGCTGAAGGTGCCCCACGTTCTGGGCGCGCCGCAGTTCCGGGTGCCGACGATCACGCTGAGCATCGTCGGCATGGTGATGTTGACCGTGCTCGTGATCTGGCCCGAGACCGAACTGCGCCCGCTGGCGGCCTCATTGATCCTCACCTGGGTCGTCTACTACTTCGCGATCGGCATCTGGCGCAGTCTGCAGGGCGATGAGATCATCGACGCTCCCGCCGAGTCCGTTCCCGGCGCGATCGCGCGTTAGCTCGGCTTGAGGCCCGCGGCCTCGACCTTCGGTCCCATCGCGGCTCCCAGCGCCATCAGGCCCGAGGCCGGCCGAACCATGACGGTGAAATCGACGATCTCACCGTCGCTGATGCGCAACAGGTCCATGCCCTCGAGCTCCCTGCCGTTGACCTCCGCCCGGAAGATCAGCGCGTGGGTTCCGTCCTCGCCGGCGAGCTCATCGGTGTAGCGGAAATTCTCGAAGGTCTCAGCGACGAGCGTCAGCAGCGCGCTGACGGTGTCCTTGCCGGTGTAGGGGCGGTGGACTGCAGGGCTGTGGAAGACCACGTCGTCGGCCAGAACAGCCAGGCCGGCCTCGAGATCGTGCGATTCGACGGCGGCGCGGAAGGCGGAGGCGGTGGCGTTCATCGCTGCAGCATCGCACGTGCGAACGCCGCGAGTTCGCCGGCGGCGCGCTCGTCCAGGCCGGTCGCGGGGTCCGTATCCACGAGCAGCGTCGGCGCTGTGCGCCCCTGCGCCCACAGACGGCACGCGTCGTCGAGTGCGTCATCGACCCATGCCACCGCGCGGTTGCCGACATGGGCCTCAATCGCCGGCAGCTTCCAATGTCCGTGCCTGCTGACGTCCGCCCGCGAGCGTCCGTCGAATGTCAGGTGTGGCCTGCCGACCGGCAGGTCGAGCAGGTGGGGCAGGTGTTCATCGGCGCGCTCCTCCCAGCCCGTGCACCAGACGAGGTCGTAGTGCTCGGCGACGAGCAGCCGCAGATGCTGCGCGCCGGCCAGGCTCAGGTAGTGCGTGGTGCCGTCGACCTGCGCCCAGCGTCCGGGCGGTGGGGCGTCGGCAGCGAAGCCCCACAGGGACAGCACACCGTCAACGTCGCAGAGCAGGAGCGGGCGTTCAGAAGGCATGAACGGCGAGTCTTGCAGCGATGGACATCTGTCCGGACCTCAGGGCGTTCCGGCAAGCCCCAGCGAGGCTGCGCCGATGGGCAACTACGCGCCCTGCCTGTGTGCAGTGGCCGTGCCCCCACCATGATCACGCTCGGAATCCTGCTCGCCCTCGCTTGTGCCTTCGTCGCCAATCTCGGCTTCTTCCTCAAGCACCGCGGTGTCAACGCGGCACCGAAGGTCGATGTCCGGCACCCGTTCCGCACGACCAAGCAGCTGTGGAGCTCGAAGTGGTTTGCGATCGGCATGGGTGTCGCGGCCTGCGCCTGGGTATTGCACGTCGCGGCGCTCGCAGTCGCGCCGATCACCGTCGTGCAGATGGGGCTCGCCGGCGGCGTCGTGATGATCGGCGTGATGGCCGATCGGCTGTTCGGGGTCACCGTCGGTCGCCGCCAGTGGCTGGGGCTCGGACTGATGACCACCGGTCTGCTGATCGTCGCGCTGACGTTCCCAGGTGGTGGCGAGGGCGCACACAGCTCCTTCCACGGACCGACGATGGCCGTCTTCGAAGGCGTGCTGTTCGCGATCGGCGGCCTCTTCATCCTCGGGCCGCGGATCGGCGCGCCGTCCCAGCACTACGGGGTGATGCTCGGTGCGGCCGCGGGCGTGCTGTTCGGCGTCGGCGCGATCTCGATCAAGGCGCTGACCGGCATCACGGCCGGCGGCGGCATCCTGGCGCTCGTCACCAGCCCCTGGCTGCTGGTGACGATCGCGGCATCGGTCGGCGCGTTCTTCTCGTCCGCGCGCGGCCTGCAGGAAGGCGAGGCGGTCGCCGTCATCGCGATCACCGGCGTCGCCACCAACATCACCACGATCGCCTCGGGTGTCATCGTCTTCGGCGATCCGCTGCCGGGCTCGACGTTCGGGATCGTCGTGCACTGGGCGGCGCTGCTGATGATCGTGGTCGCCGCCGCGATGACGCCGGCCCCGGCCGGTGGCACGCAGCCCGCAGCCGCCGCGGCGTAGCGCGCTTGACCGTCGACCGACGGCACCGAGAGAATGGCGGGCATGGCCGCCACCACCGCGTACGACACCGCCGCGCTGCAGCAGCAGGCACAGCGTCACCTCTGGATGCATTTCAGCCGCATGGGCGCCTACGGCCCGACGCACGAGGTCCCGATCATCACCCGCGGCGAGGGCTGTCACGTCTACGACGCCCACGGCAAGCGGTACCTCGACGGCCTGAGCTCGCTCTTCTGCACCAACATCGGCCATGGTCGCCAGGACATCGCCCAGGCCGGAGCCGACCAGGCAGCCGAGCTTGGCTTCTTCACCAATTGGTCCTACGCCCACCCGAAGGCGATCGAGCTGGCAGCCAAGGTCGCATCGCTCGCTCCCGGCGACCTCAACCGCGTGTTCTTCACCAGTGGCGGCAGCGAGGCCGTGGAGTCCGCGCTGAAGCTCGCGCGCCAGTACCACAAGCTCCGCGGCAAGGCCGGGAAATACAAGGTGATCGCGCGCGAAACGGCGTACCACGGCTCGACCATGGGCTGCCTGATGGCGACCGGGATCACCGAGATCCGCGCACCGTTCGAGCCGCTGCCGCCCGGTGGCTGCCACGTGGTGAACACCAACATGTACCACCGGCCCGACGGGTTCGACACCTCGACGCTGGCCGACGCGATCGCCGATCGGATCGAGTTCGAGGGTCCCGACACGGTCTCCGCGATCATTCTCGAACCGGTGCAGAACGCCGGTGGCTGCTTCGTGCCGCCCGAGGGCTACTTCCAACGCGTGCGCGAGATCGCCGACGAGTACGACGTGCTCTTCATCTCCGATGAGGTGATCTGCTCGTGGGGCCGGCTCGGCGAGTGGTTCGGCGCCCTGCGCTACGACTACCAACCGGACATCATCACGACCGCCAAGGGCATCACCTCGGCCTACGCGCCGATGGGCGCCGTCATCGCCTCCGACAGGCTGTTCGACGTCTTCGCGGCCGATTCCGGCTCCTACGCCCACGGCATCACGTTCGGCGGCCATCCGATCTCGGCGGCGGTGGCGCTCGCCAACATCGCGGCGTTCGAGGACGACGGCATCCTCGAGAACGTGCGCACGCACCGGACCGGGTTGGAGGACATGCTGGAAGGGCTCAGAGACATCCCGATCGTCGGCGACATTCGCGGCGAGGGCTATTTCTGGGCGCTGGAGCTGGTCAAGGATCGGGACACGCACGAGACGTTCAACGACCACGAGTCCGAGACGCTGCTGCGCGGCTATCTCTCCGGCGAGCTGTATGAGCGCGGCCTGATCTGCCGCGCCGATGACCGCGGCGATCCGGTGATCATGCTGGCGCCGCCCTTGATCGCGGGCCCTGAGGAGTTCGAGGAGATCCGCGCCGTTCTGCGGCCGGTGCTGGAGGAGGCCAGTCGGCGCATGCATGTGGCCGGCTGAGTTTCGCTACCATCCCGCGCCGCATGCCAACAACCAGCCAGCTCGTCCGCAAGGGACGCAAACCGAAGCCGCGCAAGATGGCCACACCAGGCCTCAAGTCCGGCAAGGGCAACAAGAAGAAGCAGGCCGCCCCGCAGCGTCGCGGCGTCTGCACGCGTGTCTACACGACCACGCCGAAGAAGCCGAACTCGGCTCTTCGCAAGGTTGCCCGTGTCCGCATCGCTGGTTCGGCTGAGGTCACGGCGTACATTCCCGGTGAGCAGCACAACCTGCAGGAGCACTCCGTCGTGCTCGTTCGTGGTGGTCGCGTCAAGGACCTCCCGGGTGTGCGCTACAAGGTCGTGCGCGGCACGCTCGACGCCGCCGGCGTCAGTGACCGCAAGCAGGCACGCTCCCGCTACGGCGTGAAGAAGAAGTAGCTCATGCCCCGTCGCGCACCAGCTTCCATCCGGCCGATCGTGCCGGACGCCGTCCACGGCTCACGTGTCGTCTCCCAGGTCATCAACAAGGTGATGCTCGGCGGCAAGAAGAGCACCGCTGAAAACATCGTGTACGACGCGCTCGCGATCGTCGCCGAGAAGACCGGCAAAGACTCCGTCGAGCAGCTCGAAGAGGCGCTCAAGATCCTCACCCCGGCGCTCGAGGTCCGTTCCCGCCGCGTCGGCGGCGCCACCTACCAGGTGCCCGTCGAGGTTCCTGGCTCACGCGCCCGTACGCTCGCCGTGCGCTGGCTCGTCGAGTTCGCCCGCCAGCGTCGCGAGAAGACGATGGCCCAGCGGCTCGCCGGTGAGATCATGGACGCGCTGAACCAGCAGGGTGCCGCCTTCAAGAAGAAGGACGACATCTTCCGTATGGCGCAGGCCAACAAAGCCTTCGCCCACTACCGCTGGTAGCGGTTTCGGGGCGCTCGCGCCCCGTGGCTTTGTCCTCGCCTGACTCGCGTATCTTCGATACGCGTCGCAGGCTGCGTCCGCGCCACGAGGCACGATCGCTCCCTCAACGGCCCGGCTGCCGGGCTGACGTCAACTTGACACAGCGTCCAGTTGCCGGAGATAGTCGCTCGACAGGTCTATCGAGGGGGCGGGATGGTCAGCATGGATGCGGTGACGCGGCGCAGGTTTCTGCGCGATGCGGCGGTGGCGGGTTCGGGGGCGGCTGTTGCGGCCACGGTGCCGACTGCTGCCTGGGCGGCGGCGAACCGGCGGGGCAAGCGGGTCGCGATTCTCGGCGGCGGCATGGCGGGTCTCGCGGCGGCGCATGAGGTCGTTGATCGCGGCTTCCAGGTCACGGTGTACGAACCCACGGCGTTGGGCGGCAAGGCGCGGAGCATCGGCGCTCCGGGGACCGGCAAGGGCGGGCGCAAGGATCTGCCGGGCGAGCACGGCTTCCGGTTCTTCCCCGGCTTCTACCACGCCGTGCCCGACACGATGCGGCGCATCCCGTTCGCCGGCCAGGCCAACGGCGTCTGGGACAACCTCGTTCCCGGCGAGCGCTTCAAGTTCTACCGTTCCGGCAATCGCCCGGACGCTGCGGCGGCCGGCCTGTTCTTCGATCCCGATGAGCTGCAGACCCCCGACGGCATCCAGCGGGTGCTGACCGAACTCACCTCGGGGGTCGGGGTCAGCATCGAGGAGACGCTGTACTTCGTCAATCGCGTCCTCGTCTTTCTGACCAGCTCCGACCAGCGGCGCGAGGGTCAGTTCGAAAACCTCTCGTGGTGGGACTTCATGGGTGCCGCACGGCGCTCGCCCGCCTACCAGCGCGAGCTGGTCGCGACCCTCACGCGCAGCCTCGTGGCCGCCAAGGAGAAGACAGCGAGCACGCGCACGATCGGGCGGATGGGCGAGGCGTTCATCAACAACGCGGCGGGCCTCGGCAACGACGGCGCGCTCGACCGGATCCTCGATCTGCCAACGAACGAGGCGTGGATCGATCCGTGGGTCGCCCACCTCAAGTCGCTCGGCGTCACGTTTGTGCTCGGCCGGGCCGTGACGGGCTTCGATGTCGCCGGCGGCCAGATCAGCGGCGCACGCACGATCGACCGTCTCGGCCGCCGGGCCACGGTCGACGCGGACTGGTACATCCTGGCGGCGCCCGTCGACAAGGCGGTCGGTGTGCTCGGGCGGAATGTCCGCGCGCTCGATCCGTCCCTGAACGGCCTGGACCAGCTGGTCGTGGACTGGATGGTCGGCATCCAGTTCTTCCTCAAAACGCGGATCAACCTGGCACGCGGCCATCTCACGTTCATCGATGCGCCGTGGGCGCTGACGGCGCTGACACAGGCACAGTTCTGGCAGGACCGCCAGTTCTCACGCGACTACGGCGACGGCACCGTCAACGACTGCCTGTCGGTCGACATCTCCGACTGGGACGCCCCAGGCATCCTCTATGGCAAGCCGGCGAAGAAGTGCACGCCCGAGCAGGTCGCCAAAGAGGTGTGGGCGCAGATCAAGATGCACCACACGCCCGCGGCGCAGCTGCCCGACTCGATCCTGCACTCCTGGTTCCTCGATCCCGGCATCCAGTGGAACAGCGCGAAGGGGGAGAACAGCAACGACACGCCGCTGCTCGTCAACACGGCCGGCTCGTGGAAGAACCGGCCGAAGGCGGTCACCAAGGTGCCGAACCTGTTCCTGGCCGGGGACTACCTGCAGACGAACATCGATCTCGCCACGATGGAGGGCGCGAACGAGGGCGGCCGTGCCGCAGCCGCCGGCATCCTTGCCGCCTCCGGCTCCAATCAGGCGCCGCCGCAGACGTGGAAGCTCTACCAGTCACCGGACCTCGCCGGCTGGCGTGACTTCGATGCCTGGCGCTACTCGATGGGCATGCCGAATCTGTTCGACAGCCCGTGAGCGGCGCCGCAGCCGAACGCGTTGACGCGATCGTCGTCGGCGGTCGCTGTGCCGGTTCCGCCGCTGCGATAACGCTGGCGCGCCGAGGACGCCGGGTCGTCGTGCTCGAGCAGGGGCACTTCCCCTCGGACACGCTGTCGACCCACCTGCTGTTTCCGGCAGGCGTGGCGGAGATTCAGGCGCTGGGTGCGCTCGACCGGGTGCGTGCGCTCGGCGCGCCCGAGCACCGCGAGGCGCTGGTCGGCGGCGCCGGACTGACCGGCCGGGCCAGCTACTCGTCGTATTCCGGCATCGATCACGGCTACTGCGTGCGCCGCGTCGGCTTTGACGCGGCACTCGTCGCGACGGCACGCGAGGCCGGTGCCGAGGTCCGCGAGCGGGTTCGCGTCACCGGCCTCGTCCGCGAGCGGGAGCGCGTCGCCGGCGTGCAGTGGGTCGGGCCGGGCGGTACTAGCGGTGAACTGCGCGCTCCGCTCGTGATCGGCGCCGACGGCCGCCGCTCCTTCGTCGCGCGGAGCGTGGGCGCAGACCGGCCATACCGCTCCAACGCCAATGGGCGGGCCTGCTTCTTTGCCTACGTCGAGGACGAGCGCTCCGACGAGTGGCGCAGCATCGCCGCCCAGTGGCGCTCGGGCCGCGAACTCGGAACGGCCTTCCCCTGTGACGACGGGCTGCTGCTCGTGCTGCTGATGCCGCCGGTCGAGCGGGCTGCCGCCTTCCAAGCCGACCTCGCAGGCGAGTACCGCCGCACACTGCAGGCAATTCCGGAGCTCGCGGCCCGTGTCGGCGGTGGACAGGTCGTCTCCAAGGTGCGGATGGCGCTGGACACCACCTCGTACTTCCGCCGGTCGTGCGGCCCGGGCTGGGCGCTGGCGGGCGACGCCGGTCACTTCAAGGACCCGGTCACAGCGCAGGGGATGCGTGACGCGATGCGCTTCGGACGCCTGCTCGCAGAGGCAGCGGCGCCGATCATCGACGATCTGGTGCGCCTGGATGCAGCCGTCCGTGACTGGGAGCGGCGCCGCGAGCAGGAGTGCCTGGAGAGCTACCAATGGACGAACCAGCTTGGGCGCGGGGAGGCGATGTCGCCCCTCGAGATCGAGCTCTACCGCGAGGTGGCCGCGGACCCCGCGCGGGCGCGCGAGATGCTCGACGTGTTCTCGCGGCAGCGGCGCCCGTCGCAGGTGGTCGGCCCGCGCCGCGCGCTCCGGCTCTCGGTCCGGGCCCTCCGCCGGCCGGGAGCGGCCAGGCGCGCCGTGGCGGCGACCGTGGCGCGTGAAGCGTGGGTGGCGGCGCGGGACGCCGCGGTGCGCCGTCGTACGCTGCGGTGATGACCCCGGCCGCCCCCGCCTCTGCAGACCGCCTCGCCAAGGCCTTTGTGGTCATCGCGGTGGTCGAAGCGGTCACCTGGACCGCGCTGCTGATCGGGATGTACTTCAAGTACGTCCCCGAGAGCACCGAAGCGGGTGTCCAGATCGCCGGGCCGATTCACGGAACCGCGTTCCTCGCCTACCTCGGCGTGACCTGGTTCACCGCTGACGCGCTCGACTGGTCGGGCAAGGTCACGGCGGCGGCACTGCTGGCCGGCATCCCGCCCTACGGCAGCGTGCTCTTCGAACGCTGGGCGGCCCGCCACGGCCTGCTCGAATCCTCACAGGCGCCCAGCTGACGGTTGCTATCCTCGACCGTCGTTCCCCGCAAGGACCGTGCGCGTTTGCCCATCGCAACCGCTGCCACGCCGATCGGGCCCGCTGGGCCCGTTCTTTTTGCCCTGAAACCTCACGCGACTGACTAACTGATGCCACGCAAGTTCACACTCGACATGACCCGCAACATCGGGATCATGGCGCACATCGACGCCGGTAAGACGACGACGACCGAGCGCATCCTCTACTACACCGGCCGTACCTACAAGATCGGTGAGGTTCACGAGGGCGCCGCGACGATGGACTGGATGGAGCAGGAGCAGGAGCGCGGCATCACGATCACCTCCGCCGCGACCACCTGTGAGTGGGACGACCACCGCATCAACATCATCGACACGCCGGGGCACGTCGACTTCACCGTCGAGGTCGAGCGCTCGCTGCGCGTGCTCGACGGCGCGATCGCCGTCTTCGACTCCGTCGCCGGCGTCGAGCCGCAGTCCGAGACCGTCTGGCGCCAAGCCGACAAGTATTCGGTGCCGCGGATCGCGTTCATCAACAAGATGGACCGCATCGGCGCCGACTTCGAGGGTTCGGTCAAGACGATGATCGACCGCCTCGGCGCCAACGCCATCCCGGTGCAGCTGCCGATCGGCAGCGAGTCGGACCTGCTCGGGATCATCGACCTCGTCGAGATGAAGGCGACGATCTACAACGACGACCTCGGCAAGGACTTCGATGTCATCGAGATCCCCGAGGAGCACCGCGAGCGCGCCGAGGCCGCCCACGAGGTGCTGATCGACGCCGTCACGCACTTCGACGACGAGATTGCCGAGCAGTACCTCGAGAACGGTGAGATCTCACCGGCCGAACTGCGCGAGGGCATCCGCAAGACCGTGCTGAACATTCAGATGACGCCGGTCTTCTGCGGCTCGGCGTTCAAGAACAAGGGCGTGCAGCCGCTGCTCGACGCGGTCGTGCAGTACCTGCCGTCGCCGCTCGACGTGCCGCCGGTCGAGGGCATCGTCGAGGCCCGCAACGGGGACATCACCGAGGCTGTCCGTACGGCCTCCGACGAGGAGCCGTTCGCGGCCCTCGCCTTCAAGATCATGGCCGACCCGTTCGTCGGCAAGCTGACCTTCTTCCGCGTCTACTCGGGCACGCTCGAGACGGGCTCCAAGATCCTCAACGTCACCTCGGGCAAGACCGAGCGCGTCGGCCGCATCCTGATGATGCACGCCAACGAGCGTGAGGATCTCGAGAAGGTCTACGCGGGCGACATCGCGGCCGCCGTCGGCATCAAGCAGATCATCACCGGCGACACGCTGTGTGACCCGGACAATCCGATCAAGCTCGAGCAGATCGAGTTCCCGGAGCCGGTCATCAAGGTTGCCGTCGAGCCGAAGACCAAGTCCGACCAGGAGAAGATGTCGGTCGCGCTCGGTCGTTTGGCCGAAGAGGATCCGACCTTCCAGGTCCAGACCAACGAGGAGTCCGGCCAGACCGAGATCTCGGGCATGGGCGAGCTGCACCTCGAGGTGCTGGTCGACCGCATGCGCCGCGAGTTCAACGTCGAGGCGAACGTCGGCAAGCCGCAGGTCTCCTATCGCGAGACGATCCGCCAGGCCGTGCAGAAGATCGAGGGCAAGTTCGTCCGCCAGACCGGTGGTTCAGGTCAGTACGGCGTGGTCTACATCGACATGGAGCCGGCCCCGGGCGAAGGCTTCGTCTTCGAATCGAAGATCAAGGGCGGCTCGGTGCCGTCGGAGTACATCCCGGCGGTCGAGAAGGGCTGCGCGGAGTCGATGGGCACCGGCGTCAAGGCCGGCTACCCGATGGTCGACGTGCGCGTGCGCCTCGTCGACGGCAAGTACCACGACACGGACTCCTCGGAGATCGCCTTCAAGGTCGCCGGCTCGCTCGCCTTCAAAGAGGCTGCAAAGCGCGCAAAGCCGGTCTTACTGGAACCCATTTTCGCAGTTGAGGTCGTGACGCCCGAGGAGTTCCTCGGTGACGTCATCGGTGACCTCAGCCGCCGTCGCGGCCGCGTCGAAGGGCAGGAGCAGCGCGGTAACGCACTCGCCGTTACCGCTAAGGTGCCCCTGTCGGAGATGTTCGGCTACGCGACAGACCTTCGGTCCAACACCCAGGGCCGTGCGAACTACACGATGCAGTTCGAGCAGTACGACGAAGTACCCCCGAACATCGCTGAGAAGATCATCGAGAGCCGGAACGGCGGCGACGCAAGCTAGTCGCAGGGAGGCGAGGCTCGCGAATGCGATAGCCTCGCTCGTCGGTTCCAATCGGGAAACCAACCAAGTCTCAAGCACAGGAGCGGGAACACCGTGGGCAAAGAGAAGTTCGAGCGCGATAAGCCACATGTCAACGTCGGAACGATTGGTCATATCGACCATGGCAAAACGACGCTGACCGCTGCCATCACCACGGTGCTTGCAGAGAAGATGGGCGGTGAAGCACGCAGCTTCGCCGAGATCGACAACGCTCCGGAGGAGAAGGAGCGCGGGATCACCATCGCCACCTCACACGTCGAGTACCAGACCGAGGCGCGCCACTACGCGCACGTCGACTGTCCGGGACACGCCGACTACGTGAAGAACATGATCACCGGCGCTGCGCAGATGGACGGCGCGATCCTCGTGGTCTCCGCCGCTGACGGCCCGATGCCCCAGACGCGTGAGCACATCCTGCTCGCCCGTCAGGTCGGCGTGCCGTACATCGTCGTGTTCCTCAACAAGGTCGACATGGTCGACGACGAGGAGCTCATCGAGCTCGTCGAGGAAGAGGTCCGCGAGCTGCTGTCCGACTACGACTTCCCGGGCGACGACATCCCGTTCATCCGCGGTTCGGCGCTCAAGGCGCTCGAGGGTGAGCAGGAGTACAAGGAGAAGATCTACGAGCTGGCCGACGCGCTGGACTCGTACATCCCGGAGCCCGTCCGTGACCTCGACAAGCCGTTCCTGATGCCGATCGAGGACGTCTTCTCGATCACGGGTCGCGGCACGGTCGTCACCGGTCGCATCGAGCAGGGCATTGTCAACACCGGCGATGAGGTCGAGATCGTCGGCATCAAGGAGACGACCAAGTCGGTCGTCACCGGTGTCGAGATGTTCCGCAAGATCCTCGACGAGGGTCGCGCCGGCGAGAACGTCGGTGCACTGCTGCGTGGTACCAAGCGCGAAGAGGTTGAGCGCGGACAGGTGCTGTGCAAGCCGGGCTCGATCAATCCGCACACCAAGTTCAAGGCTGAGGTCTACATCCTCAAGAAGGAGGAGGGTGGCCGTCACACGCCATTCTTCACCGGCTACCGCCCGCAGTTCTACTTCCGTACCACCGACGTGACCGGCGCGGCGCACCTCCCTGAGGGCGTCGAGATGGTCATGCCGGGCGACAACGTGGCTATGACGATCGAGCTGATTCAGCCGATCGCCATGGACGCCGGCCTGCGCTTTGCCATCCGTGAGGGTGGCCGCACCGTGGGTTCGGGCGTTGTTACCGAGATTGTGGAATAGCCCTCCGGGCTATTCCATTGCGGAAACGGGCGAGGCCCGTTTCCGCCGCAGCAGGTCCGCCACATAGCGTGGCAACTGAATAAGCAGCAGGTGGGAGTGGAGACCCGTCGGTCAACCGGCGTGCGGTCCACTCCTAGAAGTACGTCAGAGCATCACATCCGCACGCCGCAGAACCACCAAGGAACGAACTGATGGCAACCGCCACACAAAACAAGATCCGCATCCGCCTGAAGGCCTACGACCATCGGGCGCTCGAGACTGCGGCAAAAGAGATCGTCGAGACGGCGACGCGCACCGGCGCGAGCGTCTCAGGCCCCGTGCCGCTCCCGACCGACCGCAACATCTACGCGGTCATCAAGTCGCCGTTCAAGGACAAGGACGCGCAGGAGCACTTCGAGATCCGCACGCACAAGCGGCTGATCGACATTCACGGCCCGACCCCGAAGACCGTCGACTCGCTGCAGCGGCTCGATCATCTGCCGGCGGGCGTCAACATCGAGATCAAGCTGATCGGCTGATGGCTGCGATTCTGGCAAAGAAGCTGGGCATGACCCAGCTGTTCATGGAGGACGGCCGCGTTGAGCGCGTCACCGTGCTCGAGGCCGGCCCCTGTCCGGTCACCGCTGTGCGGACCGAAGAGACTGACGGCTACAGCGCGCTGCAGCTGGCATTCGGTGCGACCAAGGAGAAGCACGTCACCAAGCCTGAGCTCGGCCACCTGAAGAAGGCCGACGCCGGCCCGATGCGCCACGTCGTCGAGTTCCGCGACGAGGCCGGCGACCACAAGATCGGTGACACCGTCACGGTCGAGGCGTTCGAGGTCGGTCAGAAGGTCAAGGTCGCCGGTACCTCCAAGGGCAAGGGTTTCCAGGGCACGATCAAGCGCCACAACTTCAGCGCCGGACCGAAGTCCCATGGCTCGCACAACGTGCGCGCACCGGGCTCGATCGGCGCCTCCGCGTGGCCTGCCCGCGTGATGAAGGGCATCCGTGGTCCCGGCCAGATGGGCAACAAGCGCATCACGCAGCCCGGCCTCGAGATCGTCCGCATCGATCCGCAAGACAATCTGCTGTTGGTCCGTGGCTCGGTGCCCGGATCCAAGAACGGCCTCGTGGAGGTCCGCACGCATGGCTAGTCCGAAAGCAAAGAACCTGAACGGCACGGACGTCTCGCTGGATGAGGGTGCGTTCGGCGCTGCCTTCAACGGCGCCCTCGTGCACGAGTCGGTCCGCGCCGAGCTGAACGCTCGTCGTCAGGGCACGGCGTCCACCAAGACCCGCGGTCAGGTCCGCGGCGGTGGCGCAAAGCCGTGGCGCCAGAAGGGCACGGGCCGGGCCCGCGCCGGTTCCTCGCGTTCACCGATCTGGACCGGCGGTGGCATCGTCTTCGGGCCGCAGCCGCGCCACTTCACCTTCAAGGTCAACCGCAAGGAGCGCCGCGCGGCGTTCCGCAGCGCGCTGTCGGTCCACGCCGAGCGTGGCTCGATCGCGACCTTTGACGTCAAGGCCTTCGACGACCCGTCGACGAAGGCCGCCGCCAAGCTGATCGCCGACTGGGGCCCGCAGGGCTCCGTGCTCGTCGTCCTGGCCGATGACGAGGAGAAGCCGGCGCTGAGCTTCCGCAACCTCGCCAACGTCCGCGCCGTGCTGCCGGCCACGAACGTCGGTATTGCCGATCTGATCGGCGCCGCCAACGTGCTTGCCAGCGCCGCCGCAATCGAAGCCCTCACCGCCCGCGCGACGAAAGAGGCGAAGGCCTAATGGATCCGACACAGGTCATCATCCGCCCGGTCGTCAGCGAGAAGAGCTACGTGCTGACCGGTGCCGACAAGTACACGTTCCGCGTGCACGACAAGGCGCACAAGACCCAGATCAAGCAGGCCATCGAGGTGCTGTTCGACGTCAAGGTCATCGAGGTGCGCACGATGTCGGTGAAGTCCAAGCCGAAGCGCCGCGGTATCAACAAGGGCCGTACCCGCTCGTGGAAGAAGGCGATCGTCCAGGTCGCTCCCGGCCAGTCCATCCCGATCTTCCAGGCTCTCTCGGGCCTCGAGGAGGAGTAACCCATGGGCATTCGCAAGCCGAAACCGACCAGCCCGGGTATGCGATTCGTTTCGTATCCCGACTTCGCTGAGATCACGAAGACCGAGCCGGAAAAGACCCTCGTTGAGGGCCTCAAGAAGTCCGGTGGCCGCAACAGCTACGGCCGCAAGACCTCGCGCCATCGCGGCGGCGGCGCCAAGCGCCTCTACCGCAAGGTCGACTTCAAGCGCACCCGTGACGGGATCCCCGCCAAGGTTGCCGCGATCGAGTACGACCCGAACCGCACGTCGTACATCGCGCTGCTGCACTACGTCGACGGCGTCAAGGCCTACATCCTCGCTCCGGCGCGGCTCCAGGTCGGGACGATGGTCATGTCCGGGCCGGACGCAGAGATCGCAACCGGCAACTGCCTGCCGCTGGCCAACATGCCGGTCGGTACGGTCATCCACAACGTCGAGCTGCAACCCGGCCGTGGTGGCCAGATGGGCCGCTCCGCCGGCACGTCGATCCAGCTGATGGCGAAGGAGGGCGACATGGCAACGCTGCGCCTGCCCTCCGGCGAGATGCGCCTCGTGCGGATCGAGTGCCGTGCCACGGTCGGCGCGATCGGCAACGCCGATCACCAGAACGTCAAGATCGGCAAGGCCGGTCGCAAGCGTCACATGGGCGTCCGCCCGCAGACGCGTGGTACCGCGATGAACCCGGTCGACCACCCGCACGGTGGTGGCGAAGGTTCAACGACGCCTGGCCGTCACCCGGTCACGCCGTGGGGTGTTCCGACCCTCGGCTACCGCACCCGTAAGAAGAACAAGTCATCTGACCGCTACATCGTCCGCGGCCGTCGCCGTGGCAAGAACAAGCGGTAGGGAAGAGCTGAACACGTGAGCCGCTCAAGCAAAAAAGGTCCGTTCGTTGAAGATCGCCTCATGGGGCGCATCGAGAAGATGAACGCCGAAAACACCAAGCAGATGGTCAAGACCTGGTCTCGGACCTCGACGATCTTCCCCGACATGGTCGGGCACACGATCGCCGTCCACGACGGGCGTAAGCACGTCCCCGTCTTCGTCTCCGAGTCGATGGTCGGGCACAAGCTCGGCGAATTCGCCCCGACGCGTACGTTCCGTGGCCACGTCGACACCGGGAAGAAGCGATGACCGACGAGGCGAAAACGCCTGACGGCGTTTCCGACGAAGAAACGACTGACGTCGTTTCTTCAGAGCAAGCTGCTCCCGAGGAGCTCGCCCCCGGCGCAGCCGCGGCCAAGGCCGTCGCTGCTGCCGACAAGGCCGAGCAGCTGGCTGCCGACGAGACGGCGACTCCTGAGGAGCTGCACGAGGTGGCCGAGGCCGCCGAGGAGGCTGCTGACGAGGCCAAAGAGGCCGGTTCCGGCAAGGGCGCCCGCACCGAGGATGCCAAGATCAACGCCAACAAGGCTGCGAAGAAGGCAAAGACTGCTGCAGAGGACGCCGAAGCGGCTGCTGCGGTCGCCGAGGAGGCCGACGACGCAGGCGAGCCCAAGGCTGCGAAGAAGCCTGCCGCTGCGAAGAAGCCTGCCGCCGCGAAGAAGTCCGCTGCCAAGAAGGACGACGCGCCTGCCAAGCCGGCCGCCAAGGCGGCTGCGAAGAAGTCGGCTGTGACGCCGGCTCCGGTCGTCGTGCGCGCCAAGGCCAAGTACGTCCGCACCTCCGCGCGCAAGGCGCGGTTGGTCTGCGACAACATCCGCGGCAAGTCCGTCGATGAGGCGCGCGCAATCCTGCTGCACACGCCACGGTCCGCGGCTGAGGACTGGAGCAAGCTGCTCGAGTCCGCCGTCGCGAACGCCGAGCACAACCACGAACTTGACGGCGATGATCTGAAGATCCTCGCGATCAACGCTGACGAGGGTCCGACCCTCAAGCGGTTTCGGCCCCGAGCACAGGGTCGAGCCAGTCCAATTCGCAAACGGACCGCGCATCTTTCGATCGCGCTGGGCCCGAAGGAGTAACAGGATGGGTCAAAAAGTCCACCCAGAGTCCATGCGCGTGGGGTACATCCACGACTGGAAGTCCAACTGGTTCACCGAGCGCGACTTCGCGGCGTACCTCGCCGAGGACGTCAAGATCCGTGACCACATCACGCGCCGGCTCGCCCACGCGGGGCTGTCGGACGTCACGATCCGCAAGGACGCCAACGAGGTGGAGATCAACATCCACACGGCGCGCCCCGGCATCGTGATCGGCAAGTCCGGCACCGAGGTCGACGCGCTGCGCCGTGACCTGCACAAGCTCACGAACAAGCAGATCAAGGTCAACATCCTTGAGATCAAGCGGCCGGAGCTCGACGCCAAGCTCGTCGCGCAGTCGATCGCCGAGCAGCTGCAGAGCCGCGTGGCGTTCCGCCGCGCGATGAAGCGCGCGCTGACCAGCGCGATGCGCTCGGGCGCCAAGGGCTGCAAGATCCAGGTCTCCGGCCGCCTCGGCGGTTCCGAGATGGCCCGCACCGAGATGTACTCGGACGGCCGCGTGCCGCTGCACACGCTGCGCGCCGACATCGACTACGGCTTCTACGAGGCCCGCACGACGTTCGGCCGCATCGGCTGCAAGGTCTGGATCAACAAGGGCGAGATCATGCCCGAGGGCTACACCGGTTCCGACATCACCGAGATGGAGTCCCCGCAGGCCGCCGGCCTCGGTGGCGGCGGTGACGATCGTGGCCGTGGTCGCGGTGGCCGTGACGGCCGCAGCGGCGGTGGCCCCGGCGGTCGTGGCGGCCAGGGCGGCGGTCCCGGTGGCGCAGGCGGCCGTGGACGTGGTCCCGGGAATTTCGGTGGTGGTCGCTAGTGCTGTCCCCGAAGCGCGTCAAACACCGTAAGCAGCATCGTGGTCGTAAGCGCGGGCTCTCGCGCGGTCAGACCACCGTGCAGTTCGGCGAGTACGGCCTCAAGTCGCTCGACGCCGGCTGGCTCACCAACCGGCAGATCGAAGCCGCACGTATTGCGATGACCCGCAAGATCAAGCGTGGCGGCAAGGTCTGGATCAACGTGTACCCGGACAAGCCCGTGACGAAGAAGCCGGCCGAAACCCGCATGGGTTCCGGTAAGGGCTCGCCCGAGGGCTGGGTCGCCGTCGTCAAGCCGGGCCGCGTGATGTTCGAGCTCGCCGGCGTGCCGGAGCCGCTCGCACGTGAGGCGATGCGCCTCGCGGCGATGAAGCTGCCGGTGCGTTCCAAAATCGTGACCGCGGAGGACGACCACTAATGCGTTCCAGCGAAGTTCGTGACCTTGACGACGCCCAGCTGACGGCGCACATCGCCACCGTGCGGCGTGACCTGTTCGGCCTGCGCTTCCAGCACGCCACCGGCGAGCTGGAGAACGTCGCAGGGCTGAAGACCACCAAGCGCGATCTTGCTCGTGCACTGACCATTGCCCGCGAACGCGGGATCGAGAAGAAGTAGCTATGGCTGACGAAGAGACACCTGAAGTCGAAGAGACAACCCCCGAGGCCGTCGAGGAGACGACCCCCGAGGCCGTCGAAGAGACGCCTGCCGAGGACGCCCCGTCCGAGGACGCACCGGCTGAGGAGCCTGTGTCAGAGGAGGCTCCTGCCGAGGAGTCCGTGGCTGAGGACGCCCCGGCTGACGAGGCTCCGGCCGAAGAGCCTGCCGCGGAGGACGA